>LNFM01000994.1_pt1 | contig 98075 bp, 81 predicted proteins | sample 596031 | NCBI WGS metagenome assembly LNFM01 (sample SAMN04254537, study PRJNA301005) | activated carbon metagenome | isolation source: dual media filters at the Ann Arbor, Michigan drinking water treatment plant | place: USA: Ann Arbor
CTGATGAAGCTGGGCCAGATGGTCACCATCAACCAGCAGCTCGACCAGGAGACGGCGATGATCGTCGTCGAGGAAATGGGCCACAAGGCGCTGGCCGCCAAGCTGGACGACCCGGAAGCCTTTACCGAGGAAGAAACCGCGGGCACCGACGGCGAAGCGCTGCCGCGCGCCCCGGTGGTCACGGTGATGGGCCACGTCGACCACGGCAAGACCAGCCTGCTGGACTTCATCCGCCGCGCCCGCGTGGCAGCGGGCGAGGCCGGCGGCATCACCCAGCACATCGGCGCCTACCACGTGCAGACGCCGCGCGGCATGATCACCTTCCTGGACACCCCGGGCCACGCCGCCTTCACGGCAATGCGTGCGCGCGGCGCGCAGGCCACCGACATCGTCATCCTGGTGGTGGCCGCCGACGACGGCGTGATGCCGCAGACCAAGGAAGCCATCGCCCACGCCAAGGCGGCGGGCGTGCCCATCGTCGTGGCCATGAACAAGATCGACAAGCCCGACGCCAACCTCGAACGCCTGAAGAGCGAACTGGTGGCCGAGGGCGTGATCCCCGAGGACTTCGGCGGTGAATCGCCCTTCGTGCCGGTGTCGGCCAAGACCGGGCAGGGCATCGACACGCTGCTCGAACAAGTGCTGCTGCAGGCCGAGGTGCTGGAGCTCAAGGCCCCGACCGAAGCCGCTGCCAAGGGCCTGGTGATCGAAGCCAAGCTCGACAAGGGCCGCGGCCCGGTGGCCACCATCCTGGTGCAGAGCGGCACGCTGCGCAAGGGCGACGTCGTCCTGGCGGGCAGCAGTTACGGCCGCGTGCGCGCCATGCTCGACGAAGACGGCAAGTCCACCGACGAGGCCGGCCCTTCGCTGCCGGTCGAGATCCAGGGCCTGACCGAAGTGCCGCAGGCCGGCGACGAGTTCATGGTGCTGTCCGACGAGCGCCGGGCGCGCGAGATCGCCACCTTCCGCCAGGGCAAGTACCGTGAAGTGACGCTCAACCGGCGCCAGGCAGCCAAGCTCGAAGGCATGTTCGAGAACATGGGCGAGGGCGCGGCGCAGACCTTGTCGCTCATCGTCAAGGCCGACGTGCAGGGTTCGCAAGAGGCGCTGGCGCAAAGCCTGCTCAAGCTCAGCACGGCCGAGGTCAAGGTGCAGATCGTGCACGCCGCGGTGGGCGGCATCACCGAGAGCGACATCAACCTGGCCATCGCCTCCAAGGCCGTGGTCATCGGCTTCAACGTGCGTGCCGATGCCGGCGCGCGCAAGCTGGCCGAAGGCAACAGCGTCGACATCCGCTACTACAACATCATCTACGACGCGGTCGACGAGGTGAAGGCGGCGATGAGCGGCATGCTGGCGCCCGAGCAGCGCGAAGAGACCATCGGCACGGCCGAGATCCGCACCGTGTTCGTGGCCAGCAAGATCGGCACCGTGGCCGGCTGCATGATCACCGCCGGCCAGGTGATCCGCAACGCCCGCTTCCGCCTGCTGCGCGAGAACGTCGTCATCTACACCGGCGAGGTCGACTCGGTGAAGCGCATGAAGGACGACGTGCGCGAGGTCAAGGAAGGCTTCGAGTGCGGCATCAAGCTGAAAAACTACAACGACATCAAGGAAGGTGATCAGTTGGAGTTCTTCGAAGTCAAGGAAGTGGCACGCACGCTGTAAGGCGGGCGCAGACGCTACCAAGCGACAAGCCCCGCCGAGAACCGGCGGGGTTTGTTCTTTTTCGGGCAATGCACACCATGCGACACAAGAAGGCCGTTCCCAACCGCAGCTACCGCGTGGCCGATCAGATCCAGCGCGACGTGGCCGAACTCATCCGCGAGTTGAAGGACCCGCGCGTGGGCATGGTCACGATCAACAGCGTGGACGTGACGCCCGACTACGCCCACGCGCAGATCTACTTCTCGGTGCTGCTGGGCACGCCCGAAGACAGCGCCGCGGCGCTGAATGAAGCCGCGGGCTACCTGCGCAACGGCCTGTTCAAGCGCTTGTCCATCCACACCGTGCCGACGCTGCATTTCCACTTCGACAAGACCACCGAGCGCGCCGCCGACCTGTCGGCGCTGATCACGCGCGCCAACGCCACAAGGGCAAAGGAATGACCCCCCCCGAAACGGCTTCGCCGTCTCCCCCCCAGGGGGGCGCCGCCAGCGGCCCGGCAGAGCCGGTTCCGCGGCGGCCGCTTGGCAAGACAAAAGCGCTGCGCCGTGCCCTGCACGGCGTGCTGCTGCTGGACAAGCCCCTGGGCTGGACCAGCAACGACGCGCTGCAGAAGTGCAAGGGCCTGCTGCGCGCGCTCAAGGGCGGCCACACCGGCACGCTGGACCCGCTGGCCACCGGCCTGCTGCCGCTGTGCTTTGGCGCGGCCACCAAGTTCAGCCAGGTGAGCCTGGACGCCGACAAGCGCTACCGCGCCACGCTGTGCCTGGGCCGGCGCACCAGCACCGGCGACCGCGAGGGCGAGGTGCTGGAAGAGCGCCCGGTGGCCACCGACGCCGCCGCCGTGGCCGCGGCCTGCGGGCGCTTCATCGGCGCGCAGGACCAGGTGCCGCCCATGCATTCGGCGCTCAAGCACCAGGGCCGTGCGCTGTACGAGTACGCGCGCGCAGGGGTCGAGGTCGAGCGCGCGCCGCGCCGCGTGACGATTCACGCCATAGACATCGTGCACTGGCAGCATGACGAGCTGGTGCTGGATGTGTCCTGCACCAAGGGCACCTACATCCGCACCCTGGCCGAGGACATCGGCCAGGCGCTGGGCTGCGGCGCGCACCTGTCGGCGCTGCGCCGCACCGGCTGCGGGCCGCTGGACCTGGCGCAGGCCACCACGCTGGAAGCCCTGCAGGCCCTGAGCGAAGCCGAGCGCGAGGCCCAACTGCTGCCGGCCGACGTGTTGCTGGCCGGCTGGCCCGAGGTGTGCTTGAACGAAAGCGAAGCCGGCCGCTTTCTCACCGGCCTGCGCCGCCGCGTGGCGCTGGCCGACGCGCCGGCGGTGCGCGTGTATGCCAGCCAACCGCCGGCCTTTCTGGGCACGGCCCACATCACCGCAGGCGAACTGATCGCAGACCGGCTGCTGAATCCGCTAGAAGTCCAGGGAACCTTATGAGCAAACAGATCCGCAACATCGCCATCATCGCCCACGTCGACCATGGCAAGACCACGCTGGTCGACCAGTTGCTGCGCCAGAGCGGCACCTTCCGCGAGAACGAGAAGGTGGCCGAGCGCGTGATGGACAGCAACGACATCGAGCGCGAGCGCGGCATCACCATCCTGGCCAAGAACTGCGCCGTGACCTGGAAGGACACGCACATCAACATCGTGGACACGCCCGGACACGCCGACTTCGGTGGCGAGGTCGAGCGTGCGCTGTCCATGGTGGACGGCGTGGTGCTGCTGATCGACGCGCAAGAAGGCCCGATGCCGCAGACGCGCTTCGTCACCAAGAAGGCGCTGGCCCTGGGCCTGAAGCCCATCGTCGTGGTCAACAAGGTCGACAAGCCCGGTTCGCGCCCCGACTACGTGATCAACGCCGCCTTCGAGCTGTTCGACAAGCTGGGCGCCAGCGAAGACCAGCTCGACTTTCCGGTGGTCTACGCCTCGGGCCTGAACGGCTGGTCGTCGCTGAAGGAAGGCCCGGCGGGCGAAGCCTGGGGCAGCGACCTGAGCACGCTGTTCGACACCGTGCTCGACCACGTGCCTGCGCACAAGGGTGACCCCGCGGCGCCGCTGCAGTTGCAGATCTCGTCGCTGGACTACAGCACCTTCGTCGGCCGCATCGGCGTGGGCCGCATCACCCAGGGCACGCTGCGCCCCATGACCGACGTGCTGGTGTGCGAAGGCACGCCCGAGGAAGGCGGCAAGACCTACAAGGGCCGCATCAACCAGGTGCTCACCTTCGAAGGCCTGGAGCGCATCCCTTCCACCGAGGCCGGCCCGGGCGAGATCGTGCTGGTCAACGGGATAGAGGACATCGGCATCGGCGTCACCCTAACCGACCCCCTGAACCCCGTGCCGCTGCCCATGCTGCACGTGGACGAGCCGACGCTGACCATGAACTTCTGCGTCAACAACAGCCCGCTGGCCGGCCGCGAAGGCAAGTACGTCACCGGCCGCCAGCTGTGGGACCGGCTGCAGAAGGAGCTGCAGAGCAACGTGGCGTTGAAGGTCAAGGAATCGGCCGAGGACGGCATCTTCGAAGTGTCGGGCCGTGGCGAACTGCACCTGACCATCCTGCTGGAAAACATGCGCCGCGAAGGCTACGAGCTGGCCGTGGGCAAGCCGCGCGTGGTGTTTCATGAGGTGAACGGCGAACGCCACGAGCCCATCGAGATGGTGACGGTCGACATCGAAGACCAGCACCAGGGCGGCGTGATGCAGGCCCTGGGCGAGCGCAAGGCCGATCTGGTCAACATGGAAACCGACGGCCGCGGCCGCGTGCGGCTGGAGTACCGCATCCCGGCGCGCGGGCTCATCGGATTCAGCAACGAGTTCATGAACCTGACGCGCGGCACCGGGCTCATCAGCAACATCTTCGACGGCTACGAGGCCTACAAGGGCGAGATCGCCGGGCGCAAGAACGGCGTGCTGATCAGCATGGACGCGGGCGAGATCTTCACCTACGCCCTGGGCAAGCTCGACGATCGCGGCAGAATGTTCGTGAAACCAGGTGACCCGGTGTACGAAGGCCTGATCGTCGGCATCCACAGCCGCGACAACGACCTGGTGGTCAATGCCACGCGCCAGAAGCAGCTGACCAACTTCCGCGTCAGCGGCAAGGAAGACGCGATCAAGATCACGCCGCCCATCGACCTGACGCTCGAGTACGCGGTGGAGTTCATCGCCGACGACGAACTGGTAGAGATCACGCCCAAGAGCATCCGCGTGCGCAAGCGCTTCCTGTCCGAGCACGAGCGCAAGCGCGCCGGCCGCCCGGCGGGCTGAAGGCCGCAAGGCCGTGACCATGACGCACCGCCGCGCGGTGGCGGTGATGATCGCCGCCACGCTGCTGTGGAGCATTGCCGGCGTGGTGTCGCGCCACCTCGAATCGGCGCGCAGCTTCGAAGTCACTTTCTGGCGCAGCGCCTTCAACGCGCTGGCGTTGCTGGTGTTGCTGCCCTGGCTGCGCGGACCGCGGGTGTTGATGCAGACACTGCGTGGCGGCCGCGCGCTGTGGCTGTCGGGCGCCTGCTGGGGGGTGATGTACACCGCCTTCATGCTGGCGCTCACGCTCACCAGCGTGGCCAACGTGCTGGTGACCATGGCCATCGGCCCGCTGCTGACCGCGCTGATGGCGCGCGCCGTGCTGGGCCACCGGCTCAAGCCCTCGACCTGGGGCGCCATCGCCCTGGCCGGCGTGGGCATCGCCTGGATGTACGGGCACGAGGTGCGCGGCGGCGACGCGCGCACGTTGCTGGGCACCGCAGTGGCGCTGTGTGTGCCGATCGCCGCGGCCGTGAACTGGACGCTGCTGCAGCACCTGAAAGGCCGCGAGAACCCGCCCGACATGCTGGGCGCGGTGCTCCTCGGCGCGCTGCTCTCGGCCGCCGCCACCTTGCCGCTGGCAATGCCGTTTGCGGCCTCGACGCTGGACCTGTCGCTGCTGGCCCTGCTGGGCGTGGTGCAACTGGCCATCCCCTGCCTGATGGCCGTGGCCGCCGCGCGCGTGCTGCCGGGGCCCGAGATCGCGCTGCTGGGCCTGCTGGAGGTGGTGTTCGGCGTGCTCTGGGCCTGGTGGGGCGCGGGTGAGGCGCCCACGGCCGCGGTGCTGGGGGGCGGGGCGCTGGTGCTGGGGGCGCTGGTGGGACACGAGGCCCTGGGCCTGCGCTCGGCCGCGCGGGTGGGCTCAGGGTGAGCCCGGGGCGCCCGGACGCGGCCCGCGCCCTAGCATCCCCCTGCCGCAGCCGCGCGCTGCCCCAGGAGCCCGCATGAAGCAACTGTCCGGCCTGGACGCCACCTTCCTGTACCTCGAAACCGCCACCATGCCCATGCACGTGGGGGCGCTGCACGTCATCGAGCTGCCGGCCGGCTTCAAGGGCCGCTTTCTGCCGGCGCTGCGCAAGCACATCGCCAGCCGCCTGCCGGTGGCGCCGGTGCTGCGGCGCCGGCTGTGGTGGATGCCGCTGAACCTGGCCAACCCGGCCTGGGTAGACGCCGAGCCCGACCTCAAGCTGCACATCGTCGAGATCAAGCTGCCCACCGGCTCGGGCCTGGACGCGCTCGAAGCCCAGGTCAGCGCGCTGCACCCGGTGCTGCTGGACCGCAGCCGGCCGCTGTGGAAGATGCATGTCTTCGAGGGCCTGGCGCCGGGGCCCGAGGGCCTGCGGCGCGTGGGCCTGTACACGCAGCTGCACCACGCCGCGGTGGACGGGCAGGCCGCGGTGGCGCTGGCCAACGTGCTGCTGGATACCACGCCCGAGCCGCGCGCCATCGAGCTGGTCGCCTCGCGCCGCACCCGCACCTTCAGCCTGGGCATGACCGAGATGTTGCGGGGCGCTCTAGGCAACCAGGCGCAGAAGGTGGCGCAGATCGTGCGCAACCTGCCGGCCACCGTGGGCACGCTCAAGGATGCGGCCACGTCGGCGGTCAGCCAGTCGGCGCTGCTCACCGGGCGCAAGGGTTCGGGCAATCTGGCGCTGGCGCCGCGCACCGCGCTCAACGCGTCCATCAGCACCGGCCGCGCCTTTGCGGCGGTGACGCTGCCGCTGGCCGATGTCAAGGTGCTGGGCTATGCGCACGAGGCCACCGTCAACGACATGGTGCTGGCGGTGTGCAGCGGCGCACTGCGGCGCTACTTTGCCAAGCGGCGCCAACTGCCGCGCAAGAGCCTGGTGGCCGCGGTGCCGATCTCGCTGCGCGAGAAGGGCGACACCTCCCCCGACAACCAGGCCTCGATGAGCCTGGTGAGCCTGGGCACGCACATCGCCGACCCGCTCAAGCGCCTGCAGCACATCAAGGCGGCCACGGCGGCGATGAAGTCGACCATGGGCAACCTCAAGAGCATCCTGCCCACCGACTTTCCGTCGCTGGGCGTGCCCTGGCTGATGGAGGCGGCCGCGGCGTTGTACGGCAAGGCGCGCGTCGCCGACCGCATCCCCCAGGTGGCCAATCTGGTGATCTCCAACGTGCCCGGGCCGCCGCTCACGCTGTACATGGCCGGCGGGCGCATGCTCACCAACTACCCCACCTCCATCGTGGTGCACGGCCTGGGACTGAACATCACGGTGCAGAGCTACGACCGCTCGCTGGACTTCGGCCTGATGGCCGATGCCCGCGCCATGCCCGAGGTGCGCGAGCTGGCCGAGGCCATCGCCCTGGCCTTCGACGACCTGAACGCGCTGCCGCGGCCGGGCGAGGCCGACCCCGAGCAGCCGGTCGAAGGCGTGATCCTGCGCACCGGGCGGCGCCTCACCGGCGGCTTGGCCAACGCGGTGACAGGGGCGGTGACCGGTGCCATGGGCAAGGCCGCGCGCGCCGTGGTCAACAGCGCGGTGGACGCGGCTGTCACGCAGGTGACAGGCCAGGCCCGGGCAAACGCCCCGGCCCGACGGCGCCGTGCTGGATAACATGCCGCGCATGCCGTCGATATTCCGCCGCCGCAGCGCCCCAGAGAAACCCGAGCCCCATCCCTTCGCGCCACTGGAACCCGGCGAGCTGGCCAGCGCGCCCGGCCCCTGGCTGATGATGCTGGAAGCGCGCGCCCCCTGGGAATACGCCGCCATGCTGGCCGCCAGCCCCTGGCTGGCGCGCCTGCCGCAGGGCGACGGCCACCCGGTGCTGGTGTTTCCCGGCCTGGGCGCCAGCGACTTCAGCACCGGCACGCTGCGCAACTTCCTGCGTGAGCGCGGCTACACGCCCTATCCGTGGCAGCAGGGCTTCAACTTCGGGCCGCGCCACGGCGTGCTCGACGCCTGCCGCCAGCGCCTGCAGCACGTGGCCGACCGCCACGGCCAGCGCGTCAGCATGATCGGCTGGAGCCTGGGCGGCATCTACGCGCGCGAACTGGCCAAGGAGCAGCCCGACCACGCCCGCTGCGTCATCACCCTGAGCACGCCCTTCAGCGGCCCGCCCAGCGCCACCAACGCCTGGCGCTTCTATGAGATGGTCAGCGGCCAGTCGGTGCACGACCACGAACTGGCGGCCCAGGTCAAGCGCCCGCCGGGCTGCCCCACCACATCGCTGTACAGCAAGACCGACGGCGTGGTGTCCTGGAAGTGCAGCCTCAACGACCCGGCGCCGCTGTGCGAGAACATCGAGGTCCACGCCAGCCACATCGGCATGGGCATGAACCCGCTGGCCATGATCGCCATCGCCGACCGCCTGGGGCAGGACCCGCAGCAATGGCGGCCCTTCGACGCCAAGGGCGCGCGACGCTGGTTCTACAAGGTCACCCACGGCGCGCCGCACCTGGCCGGGTTGGTGGATTAGGCCATGCGCGTTTCTGCCAATGGCCTGGGCATCGAGGTCGACGACCAGGGCCTGCCCGAGGGCGAGCCGCTGCTGCTGATCATGGGCCTGGGCATGCAGCTCGTGGCCTGGCCGCAAGAGCTGGTGCAAGACCTGGTGTCGCGCGGCTTTCGCGTGCTGCGCCTGGACAACCGCGACGCCGGCCTGAGCCAGGGCTTCGACGCGCTGGGGGTGCCCAACCTGGCGCTGGCCGGGCTGCGCTACGGCCTGCACTTGCCGGTGAAGGCGCCTTACGGTATCGCCGACATGGCGGCCGATGCGGTGGGCGTGCTCGACGCGCTGGGCATCGCGCGCGCACACGTCTGCGGCGCCTCGCTGGGCGGCATGATCGCCCTGCACCTGGCGGCCCGCCACCCGCAGCGCGTGAAGAGCCTGACCCTGATGATGACCACCAGCGGCGCGCGCAAGCTGCCCCAGCCTTCGATGCGCGTGCGCGGCGCACTGCTGGGCCGGCCCGACGGCCGCGATACCGACGCCGTGGTGGCGCATCTGCGCCAGCTGCTGGCGGTGATCGGCAGCCCGGCCTATCCGGCCGACCCGCAGCGCCAGCAGGCGGCGCTGCTGGCCAGTGTGCAGCGCGCCTGGCGCCCGGCCGGCACGGCGCGGCAGTTGCTGGCGGTGCTGGCCGACGGCGATCGCACGCCGCTGCTGCCGCTGATCCAGGCGCCCACGCAGATCATCCACGGCGATGCCGATCCGCTGGTGCCGCCCGCCGCCGGGCAGGACCTGGCCGCGCGCATTGCCGGCGCACGTCTGGACCTGGTGCCCGGCATGGGCCACGACCTGCCGCTGCAGTTGCTGCCGCGCTTTGCCGAGCTCATCGCCGGCAACGCGCGGCGCTGACCACGCCCGCGCAGCGCCGCACCACAGGCGCCGGGATCAGCCGACCTGCGGAAACACCACCTCGGCCAGCAGCCCGCCGCCAGGGGCGTCGCCCAGGCGCACCCGGGCGCCGTGGGCGTCTGCCAGGGCCTTGACGATGGACAGCCCCAGGCCGCAGCCGGGCTGGGTACTGCTGGCATTGCCGCGGCCGCGGTGGAAGCGCTCGAAGACGCGTTCGCGCTCCTCGGGGGCGATGCCGGGGCCGCCATCAGCCACCCACAGCACGCTGTGTCCGGCTTCGGCGCGTGTGCCCACGACCACCGGCCGGCCGGGGTCGGCGTAGGCCAGGGCATTGGCCAGCAGGTTGCGCAGGATGAGCCGCATGCCGAAGGCCGAGCCGCTGAGCTGCGGCATATCCAGGCGCTGCTCCACGCTCATGCCGCGTTCGGCCGCCAGCGGCCCCAGCTCGCCCATCAGCGCCTGCAACAAGGCCTGGATGTCCACCGCTTCGCGTTCGCTGCCCAGGCGCGCCGGGTCGCCGGCCAGCGCGTCGCTGCGCGCCAGGTCCAGCATCTGCCCCACCAGGTAGGCCGCATGGTCCACGCCGCCGATCACCGACTGCAGCGCCGCGCTGCGCTGGGCCTCGCTGCTGCGCGGGTGCGCCGCCAGCTGGGCCTGGGCGCGCACGCCGGCCAGCGGCGTGCGCAGCTCGTGCGCGGCGGCCGAGACAAACTGGCGTTCGCTGCGCAGCGCCACGTCCACGCGCTGCATCAGCTGGTTCACGGCCTGCAGCACCGGCGCCAGCTCTTCGGGCTCATGCCCGGCGGGTAGGGGGCGCAGGTCACCGGGGCCGCGGCTGGCGATCTCGGCCGTGGAGCGCTGCAGCGGGCGCAGCGCCAGCCGGGTGAGCATCAGGCTCATCAGCGTCAGCGCCGCGGCCGACAGCAGCGTGCCGTACAGCAGGTAGTCGCCGAAGATGTCGGACAGCAGCCGGCGCTGCGCCAGCGGTTCGGCGGCCTGGATGCGGTAACGCTGGGCCGCGTTGCCGCCGGTGGTGGCCACGCGCCAGGGCTGGCCGTCTATCTTCACGGTGGCCAGGCCGGGCGCGTGCGCCGCGGCCGGCGGCGCGCCCGCCGGCACGTTCTGGCTGGTCAGCAGGACGCGGCCATCGGGCGACCAGATGCGGTACCAATAGCGGCCGGTGGTGGTGCCGTCGGTGTCCATGTGGGTGGGCTCGTCGTGGCCCAGCGCGGCGATCTCCTGCAATTCGTGGTCGGCAAAGACCAGCACGGTCTGCGCGAAGTCCTGCAGCCGCTCGTCAAACAGCAGCGCGTCCTCACGCTGCACCACCACGTAGATGGCCGCACCGCCGGCCAGCCAGGACAGCGCGCTGCACAGGCCGGCGATGGCCAAAAGACGGCCCCGCAGCGACCAGCGCCGCGGTTTCAATCCAGCGGCCCTAGCGAGTAGCCGACGCCGCGCACGGTTCGGATGAGTCCGGCGCCCAGTTTGCGCCGCAGGTGGTGCACGTGCACGTCGACCGCATTGCCCACGGCCTCTTCGGCCTCGGCGCCCATGGCCTGCAGCAACTGTTCGCGCGCGAGCGCGCGGCCCCGCTGCTGCAGCAAGGCCTCGAGCAGGCGGAACTCGTGGTGGGTGAGGGCGACGTAGGTGCCGTCCACGGTGACGGTGCGGCTGGCCGGGGTCAGGCGCAGCGGGCCGTGGCGCAGCGTGGCATCGGGCGCGGCGCCGTGCCGGCGCTTGACGGCGCGCAGCCGCGCCGCCAGCTCTTCCAGGTGCACCGGCTTGACCAGGAAATCGTCTGCGCCCAGGTCGAGCAGGCGCACGCGGTCCTGCACCTGCTCGCGCGCCGTCATCACCAGCACCGGCAGGTCGTGGCCGGCGGCGCGCAAGCGGGCCAGCGCGGTCTCGCCTTCCTGGTCGGGCAGGCCCAGGTCCAGTACCACCCAGTCGTAGTGCGTGGCGTTCAGGGCAGGTTCGACCTGCTGGCCCAGCGAGATCCATTCGACCTCGATGCCGCCGTAGCCCATCCAGGTGCGCACCGCCCCGGCCAGGCGCGCGTCGTCCTCGACGAGCAGGAGCTTCATCAGCGCACGGGCGAGGCGATCTCGAGCTTCAGGCCCTGTGTGCCCAGGGGCACGCTGTCGCTCAGCACCTGCAAGTCGCCCGGGCCGGGCACGGCGCTGCCGCTCTTGCTGATGCGTGCGCCCACCACCACCTGTGGCGTGGCCGACAGCAGCGCCGCGGGGCTCATGGACAGGCTGTCGTCGAGGCGGAAGTCCATGGGCAGGTCGCGCACCTGCTTGCGCAGCAGAGCCAGCGGCATGCGCGAGCCGCCGGGAGCGCGCGCGAAGATGAACACCGTGTCGTCGGGCGAGACCTGGCCCTGCACCGCCGCCGCCAGGGTGACGCGGCCGGACACCGCGGCCTGGGCATTGGCTGCCGTTGCCGGCTTGGCCGCCGCGGTGGCGGCCGGGGCCGCGGGCGCGCCTGCGGCTGCAGGCAGTCCGGCGCGTTCGCGCGCGGCGTTCGCCGCGCCCTGCAACTGCTGGGTGAACTCGTCGGCCGGGTCGCTGACCTTGACGGCGCGTTCCCACATCTCGGCCGCGCCCTTGAAGTCGTTGCGGTTGAAGGCCACGGTGCCGGCCAGCGACAAGGCCTTGATGTTGGTCGGGTCCAGCGCCAGGGCCTGCTGCACCAGCTTCTCGGGCTCGCCGTCCAGGCTGCGGTTGTTGACCACGGCCATGCCGTCGGCGTAGTCGGCCAGTGCCTGCGCATCCTGGGGCCGCAGTTCGACCACGCGCTTGAGCGCGGGCATGGCCTCGGCGTGGCGGCCCAGCGCGCCGTAGCTGCGCGCCAGCGTGGCCCAGCCCTCGGCGTCGTCGGGCTTGGTCTGCAGGCGCTCGGTCAGGCGCTTGATCAGGGCCTCGACCTCGGCGGCGCTGGTGGGGTGGCCGCCGTCCGCGGACACCGCGCCCTGGCCGGGGCTGATGTGCAGGCCCTCGTGGTTGCCGCGCATGGCATAGCCCACGGCGCCCACCAGCAGCACGAAGCCGGTCACCAGCGCCACCATCTGGCTTGAGGGTCGCGCCGCGGCTGCGCCCGGCATCAGGCTCAAGTCGCCGGACTCGGTGGCGTGGATCTGCGTCTCGAGCGTCTGGCGGGCCTGGCGTGCGCTTTCGCCGCTGAGCACGCCTTCCTTGATGAGGGCATCGATCTGGGCCAGCTGGCTCTTGAGCCTGGCCAGGGCCGGCGAGCCCGGGTCGGTGGATGTCGCGGATGTCGATGTCATAGAGGGCGGCTAAGGGCAGAAGTCAACCCCGTACTGTAGTGGCTGCGCCGCCGCGACCCGGCGCGCAGCCCCCGCCGCGGGCGGGGGCGCTGCGGCGCGAGGGCTCAATCGACGCGCATTCGCGCCGCGGCCTCGACCAGCTGGATGAGCGAACGGTAGGGCAGGCCCGAGTGTTCGGACAGGCCGATCTCGCAGGTGCGGCTGGTCGATACGCCCGACGTGCAACCGGTCGGCAGCCCCGCCTTCAGGTGGCGCAGTGCGTGCGCGTTGAGCTCGGGGTGCGAAAAGCCGCGGTCACCGGCAAAGCCGCAACACTGCACCTCGTCGACCCTGACCACCTGCGCGCTGCAGCGCCCGGCCACGGCGTAGAGCTTGTCCATCGTGCCCATCTTGCGCACGCTGCACACCGGGTGCACGGCCACGGGCGCGGCCTGCTGAGCGATGTCCACGCGCGGCAGCACCTGGTCGTGGATGAATTCCACGCTGTCCTGCACCGTGAGCCGGCCTTCCAGGAAGCGCTGCATGCGGTAGGCGCAGGGGCTGGTGTCGAAGACGATGGGCCAGCGGCCGCCTTCGCTGGCCTCTTGCAGCACGGCTTCGAGTTCGGCCGACTTGGCGTCGGCGGCCTCGATCTGGCCCTTGCTTTCGAAGGGCTGGCCACAGCACAGCTGGTCCAGTCGCGGCGGGTAGACGACCTCGAAGCCGGCCTTGCGGAACAGGCGCTCGGCGATGTCGGGCAAGGCCTGCGCCGGGCCGTCGCCGCGCTGTGGGCCCATGTTGCGCGCCGTGCAACTTGGGAAATAGACAATGCGCCCGGCCTTGCCCGTGCCCGTGCCTTGCGCCGCCTGCGGCACGAAGTGCACCGGCCGCGGCAGCGTCGGGCTCCAGTGCGGCATGCGCTCGCCGCTGAGCCTGCGCAGCCCGCCGGTGGCGCCCTGCATCGCGCTGGTGCCCAGCACGCCGTGCAACAGGTCGGCCGCGCCCAGGCCCAGGCGCGCGCCGGCGCTGGCCGCGCCAAAGTGGCTGGCCGCGGTGTCGGCCACGCGCCGCGCCAGCGGCGAGGCCTGACGCCCGCGCAGCTGCTTGATGAGCGCGCCGGTCTCGATGTAGACGGGGCAGCTGGTGGCGCAAAGCCCGCAGGCGGCGCAGGTCTCGATGCCGGCGTGGGCGTACAGGCCGCGCAGCTGGGTGGCGGCGTCGATGGCGGCGCCGTCGGGCTGGCGCTCCAGCCGCGCGATCTCGCGCCAGCCCACGATGCGCTGGCGCGGCGACAGCGTCAGCCCGCGCGACGGGCAGCGCGGCTCGCAGAAGCCGCATTCGATGCACTTGTCCACCAGCACGTCGGCCGGCGGCAGCGGCTTGAGGTTGCGCAGGTGGCCTTGCGGGTCGTCGGTGAGGATCACGCCCGGGTTGAGCAGGCCCTCGGGGTCGAACAGCGCCTTGATGCGGCGCATCAGTGCCGTGGCCTGCGCGCCCCATTCCAGCTCGACGAAGGGCGCCATGTTGCGCCCGGTGCCGTGCTCGGCCTTGAGCGAGCCGTCGTACTTGCCCACCACCAGCTGCGCCACCGCGTCCATGAAGCCGGCGTAGCGCTCGACCTCGGCCGGGTCGTCGAAGCCCTGGGTGAAGACGAAGTGCAGGTTGCCGGCCAGCGCGTGGCCGAAGATGATGCCCTCGGTGTAGCCGTGCTCGCGCATCAGCGCCTGCAGGTCCAGCGTGGCCTCGGCCAGTCGGTCCACCGGGAAGGCCACGTCCTCGATGATCACCGTGGTGCCGGTCTGGCGCATGGCGCCCACCGACGGGAACATGCCCTTGCGCACCGCCCAATAGCGCGCGCACTCGGCCGCGTCGGTGGAAAAGCGCGGCGGCTCCAGCGTCTGCAGCCCGGCCAGCGCGGCTTCGATGGCGGCAATCTGCAGCTGCAGCGTGGCGGCGTCGGCGGCGCGCGTCTCCACCAGCAGCGCGGCGCCGTCGGGGCCGATCTCGGCCAGCAGCGCCGGCAGCCCCGGCTTGCCCTGGACCGAGCGCAGCGCGGCGCGGTCGGCCAGTTCCACCGCGTCCACCGGCTGGCGTTCGAGCAGCGTCACCGCCTGGCAGGCGACGCCCAGTTCGCCGAAGAGGATCAGCGCGCTGGCCTTGTGCGGGTGCTCGGCCACGGTGTTGTAGGTGATCTCGCTGATGAAGCCCAGCGTGCCCTCGGAGCCGATCATCAGGTGCACCAGCACGTCGATCGGGTCTTCGTAGTCCACCAGCGCGTTCAGGCTGTAGCCGGTGGTGTTCTTCATGCGGAACTTGTGGCGGATGCGCGCGGCCAGGGCTTCGTCGGCGCGCACGTCGGCCACCAGCTGCGCCAGGCCGGCCAGCAGCTCGGGCCGGCGCGCGCCAAAGGCGGCGCGGCTGGCGGGGTCGGCGCTGTCGAGCACGCTGCCGTCGGCCAGCACCACGCGCATGGCAGCCACCGTGCGGTAGCTGTTCTGCGCCGTGCCGCAGCACATGCCGCTGGCGTTGTTGGCGGCGATGCCGCCGATCATGGCCGCATCGATCGACGCCGGGTCGGGGCCGATCTTGCGCTGGAAGGGCTGCAGGCGGCGGTTGGCCGTGGCGCCGATGACGCCGGGCTGCAGCGAGATCGTCCAGCCGCCTTCACCGACGCGGCAGCCGCGCCAGCCGTCGCCCAGCATCACCAGCACCGAGTCCGACAGGGCCTGGCCCGACAGGCTGGTGCCGGCGGCGCGGAAGGTCAGCGGCGCCTTGAGCGCGCGGCAATGCGCGATCACCGCCAGCAACTCGGCTTCGGTGTCGACCACCGCGATGAGTTGCGGCACCAGGCGGTAGAAGCTGGCGTCGGTGCCCCAGGCCAGGCGGCGCAGCGGGTCGGTCACCAGGCGTTCGGGCGGCAGCAGGTCGGCCAAGCGGCGCTGCAGTTGGTCGTAGGGAATGGCGCTGCTCATGTCTTGTCTCCGGGATCGTCGGGTCAAGCGCCCGCGTTGGTGGCGAGTGTGTGGCCGGCGCCGACGCGCGGGAGTGAAGTTTGTGAGGGGCGGCGGTGAAGCCTGTTCACGTTGGCCGCTACTTCAGCGCCTGCTGCAGCCAGTCGACGAAGGCGGCGCATTCCCAGCGCGCCAGCGTGCCGTGCTTCCAGCAGATGAAGTGGTGGTGCGGTGAAGGCACCGAGCGCGACGACAGCCGCACCAGGCGCCCGTCGGCCAGCCAGGTGGCGCCCAGGCGCAGGCGCATCAATGCCACGCCGAAGCCGGCTGCGGCCGCATCCAGCACCAGGCCGGCGTCATTGAACTGGGCGCCAACCACCGGCTCGGGCAGGGCGATGCCGCAGGCCTGGAACCAGGTGCTCCAGGGCTCCAGCGGGCTGCGGATCAGGTGCGCGCGGCCCACCGTGTCCAGGCTGTCGAAGCCTTCGAAGGGCCCGGACTGGTTGATGTAATCGGGGCTGGCCACCGGGCAGATCTCGTCGCTGAGGATGCGCACCTGCTCCACGCCGTCGTAGGGCCCGGTGCCGAAGCGGATCTCCAGGTCGGCCTCTTCGGCCTTGACGTTGAGCAGCGGGATCGACACCTGCAGCACCAGTTCGACCTCGGGGAAGGCGTGGCGGAACAGCGCCAGCCGCGGCAGCAGCACCTGGCGCGAGAACGTGGGCGTGGTGGCCAGCCGTATGCGCGCCGGCGCGCCGCTGGGCGTGGGCTCGGGCACCAGGCGCAGCGCCTGCAGGCCCTGGCGCACGCGCACCAGGTAGGCCTCGCCCGCGGCCGTCAGGCTGAAGTCGGCGCGCGCGAACAGCGGCGAGCCCAGCTGCGCCTCGAGCTGGCGCAGGCGGTGGCTGATGGCGCTGGGCGTGACGCACAGCTCTTCGGCGGCGCGCGCCGCGCTGTGCAGGCGTGCCACGGCCTCGAAGGTCTCCAGGCAATGGATGGGCGGAATGCGGATGCTGGCCATGAGGGTGCGTGCCGGGTACGGCGTGGCCCCGAGTATTGGCGGCCGCCGGCCCGGCTGACCCAGGTCAAACCCCAGCAGCGCCAGCCGCGCAGTGCTACCGCTGGCGCGCGGCCATCTGCGGCTAGACTTCTTTCCCGATGCGCCGTGTCTTGTTGATCCTGCTGATGTTCGTCCTGCCGCTGCAGCTGGTGTGGGCCGCGGCGGCCGTGCATTGCGACCATGAGACCGGGCCTGACAGCGTCCACTTCGGCCATCACCAGCACGACCACGATCACGCCGCCGCGCCGCATGTCGGCGATGGCGGTAGTGCGGGCGCCCACGCTGATGAAGGCACGTCGGGCCAGGACGTCGACGCCGATTGCCCCAGCTGCCTGGGCCACGGCTCGGTGGCCGTGATCGGCGTGCCCGGCCTGCCCGGGCAGGGTGCCACGCCCGGACCGGCGGCCCGCCCGCTGGCGCGGCTGCCCGCGCCCGTACCCGAAGACCTCTTGCGCCCACCCCGCACGCACCGGGCCTGAAAAGGGTCCGGCGGGCGGTCTGTAGACCCGCGGCCGGCGCCACGCGGCGCCGCCCACCCCTGCCGGTACTTGTGGATGCGGCACGACGCCTGCGCTTGGCGCACGTCGGCCAGGCGCTGGGGTAGACGATGGATGGCATGGGTGGCCGGGCTTGCGGGCTCGGTTGGAGACAGGGCGGGCGTCTCCGCCAGGGCATGGTCAGGCTGGGTGTGCTGGCGCTGCTCGCGCTGGGTGGCAGCGTACAGGCGGCAGAGCCGCTGACGCTGCCGCAAGCGTTGCAGGCCACGTTGGCGCGTCTGCCCGAGTTGCAGGCCGCGCCGCAGCGACGCGACGCGGCAGCGGCCCTGGGCCGTGCCGCGCATGCCTGGACGCCGGAACCGGCGGCCTTCGAGACCTCGTTCAAGTCGGGCAACTTCGGCACGCGTGAGCTGGCCGCGGGCGTGGCCGTGCCGCTGTGGCTGCCCGGCCAGCGCGCCGGCACCCAGGCCCTGGCGCAGGCCGAGCAGGAAGCCCTGGACGTGCAGTTGGCCGCCGCCCGGCTGCGTGCCGCGGCGACGCTGCGCGAAGCCTGGTGGGCGCTGCACGCTGCGCGTGAGGAAGAAGCCCTGGCGCAAGCGCGGCAAGACCATGCCGGCGCGCTGGCGGCCGACGTGGCGCGGCGCGTGCAGGCCGGCGACCTGGCGCGCGCCGACCAGCACCAGGCCGAGGCCGCGCTGGCCGCGGCCCAGGCCGAGCGCGCCGTGGCGCAGGCCGCCTTGCAGCGTGCCGCCGCCAGCCTGCGCGGCCTGGCCGGCCGGGTGGACACCGCGTCCGCCCAGCCCACGCCCGAGCCGCTGCCCGAGATCGCCGATGCCACAGCCCTGGCCGCCCACCCGGCGCTGCAGGCCTTGCAGGCCCGCGCAGCGCTGGCCCGGCGCACGGCCGAACTGGCCCGGCTGCAGACCCGCGCTGCGCCCGAACTGGCGCTGGCCGCCACGCGCGAACGCGGCGCCGCGGGCGAGGCCTACGGCCAGACCGTCAGCATCGGCCTGCGCATCCCCTTCGGCCAGGACGACCGGCAGCAGGCGCGCCTGGCCGCGGCCGGCGCCGACGAGACCGAGGCCCAGGGCCAGCTGACTGCCGAGCGCGAGCGCGTCGCCGACGAGATCGAAGTTGCCCAGGCCGGCGTGGCGCTGGCGCGCGCAGCCGCCACGGCCGCCGCCCGCCGCGCCACCCTGGCGCAAGAGGCGCAGGGCTTCCAGGACAAGGCCTTCCGCCTGGGCCAGAGCGACCTGCCCACGCGCCTGCGCAGCGCCTTCGAGGCCTTCGAGGCGCAGCGCCACGCGGCACGCGCCGGCGTGGCGCTGGCCCAGGCCATCTCTCAATGGCGGCAGGCGCTGGGCCTGCTGCCCGAATGAACCCACAGGACGAAACCATGAAGCTCTGCATCCGTACCCTGGCCCCGGCGGCGCTGCTGCTGGCCTTGTTGAACCCGCTGACGGCAGCTGCCGGCGACGGCCACGACCACGGCGCCCCTGCGCAGTCTGCCGGTGGCCCGGCACTGCCGCGCTTCACCGCGCAGTCCGAGCTGTTCGAACTGGTGGGCGTGGTCAACGATCGCCAGATCAAGCTATACCTGGACCACGCCGCCAGCAACGCGCCGGTGAAGGACGCCAAGCTCGAGCTGGAGATCGGCGCCGAGAAGCTGCAGGCGCAGCCGCAGGGCGAGGGCGAGTTCAGCGTCACGCTGGCGCAGCCGCTCAAACCGGGCGTGACCCCGGTCACCGCCACCGTGAGCACGGCGCAGGACAGTGACCTTCTGGCGGGCGAGATCGACATCCATGCGGCCGCACCCGTGGCTGCGCCGCCCGAGCAAGGCTGGCAGGACACCGCGAAGTGGGTGCTGGGTGGGCTGATGGCGCTGGGCCTGATGATGTCGCTGGCCGGCCGCCTGCTGGCGCGGCGCCAGGCGCAAAAGCGGCAAGAACCATGAGGCGCGCACTGCAACGGGGGGCGGCCATGCTGTGCCTGGGTCTGGCACTGATGTCGGCCACGGCCGGCGACGGCCACGACCACGGCGATGGCCCGCCCACGCCCAGCGCCAACGGCCCGCAGCGCCTGCCCGACGGCAGCGTCTTCCTGCCCAAGCCCGCTCAGCGCCAGCTGGGCCTGCGCACACTGCTCACCCAATCGGCCAGCCTGCCGCGCACGCTGGAGCTGGCCGGCCAGGTGAGCATGGACCCCAACGCCGGCGGCCTGGTGCAGGCGCTGGTGGCCGGCCGCATCGTGCCCGGACCGCGCGGCCTGCCCGAGGCCGGACAGGCGGTGCGCCAGGGCGAGGTGCTGGCCTGGGTGCAGACCGTCAGCGCGCCGGTGGAGCGCGCCAACCAGGCTGCCCTGCTGGCGGAATTGCGCGCCGCGCGGGAGCAGGCCGACAAGCGCCTGCTGCGCCTGCGCGAACTGGCCGACACCGTGCCGCGCAAGGAGATCGAGGCGGCCGAGGCCGAAGCCGCCAGCCTGGCCGAGCGCGCCACCGCGGTGGGCAGCGGCCTGGACGCGCGCGACGCGCTGCGCGCGCCGGTGTCGGGCGTCATCGCTGCGGCGCACGTGGTGGCCGGGCAGGTGGTCGAGGCGCGCGAGCGCCTGTTCGAGATCGTCGACCCGCAGCGCCTGCGCATCGAGGCGCTCAGCTACGACAGCGCGCTGGCCGCCGACATCGGCGGCGCCATGCTGGCGCTGGGCGGGCAGCGCCTGCCGCTGCAGTTTGTGGGTGCGGCGCGCAGCCTGCGCGAACAGGCGCTGCCGCTGAACTTTCGCGCCCGCGGCGCGGCGCTGTCGGCGCTGGCCGTGGGCCAGCCGGTGCGCGTGTTCGTGCAGACGCGCAGCCGCACCCAGGCCATCGCGGTGCCGGCGGCGGCGCTGCTCAAGAGCCCGGCCAACCAGGACATCGTCTGGGTCAAGACCGCGCCCGAACGCTTCGAACCGCGCGTGGTGACGGTGGCGCCCCTGGACGGCGTGGACGTGGCCATCACGTCGGGCCTGGAGCCCGGGGACCGCGTCGCCACCGCCGGCGCGACCCTCATCAACCAGGTGCGCTGAATGTTCAAGTGGTTGCTCGACAACAGCCTGCGCAACCGCATGCTGGTGATCATCGCCAGCCTGGTGCTGATGGCTTACGGCCTGTACTCGATCCAGCACACGCCGGTGGACGTGTTCCCCGACCTGAACAAGCCCACCGTGACCATCATGACCGAGTCGGGCGGCATGGCGGCCGAAGAGGTGGAGCAGCTCATCACCTTCCCGCTGGAAACCACGATGAACGGCCTGCCGGGCGTGGAATCGGTGCGCTCCACCTCGTCGGCCGGCCTGTCCTTTCTGTACGTGGGTTTCGGCTGGGATACCGACCTGTTCCGCGCGCGCCAGTTGGTGTCGGAGCGCCTGGCGGCGATGGAGGAAGCCCTGCCCCCGGGCGTGGTGCCGCGCATGGGGCCGATCAGCTCGGTGATGGGCGAGATCATGCAGATCGCCATACCCGTGGACAACGCGCGCATCTCGGCCATGGCGGTGCGCGAGTACGCCGACTGGGTGCTGCGCCCGCGCCTGATGTCGGTGGCCGGCGTGGCCCAGGTCATCCCCATCGGCGGCGAAGTGCGCCAATTCCAGGTGCAGCCCGACACCGCGCGCATGGCCGCCCCGGGCATCACGCACGAACAACTGCAGGCGGCGCTGGCCGGCTATTCGTCCAACACCTCGGGCGGGTTTCTCGAGGTCAACGGGCGCGAGGTGCTGATACGCCACCTGGGCCGCAGCTCGCGCCTGCAGGACCTGGAGAACCTGGCGCTGACGGCGCGTGCCGGCCGGCCGGTGCTGCTGCGCCAGGTGGCGCAGGTCAGCTTCGTGGCCGCGCCGCGCCGCGGCGACGCCGGCTTCGAAGGCCGGCCCGCGGTGATCCTGGGCATACAGAAGCAGCCCACGGCCGACACCATCGCGGTGACGCGCGCCATCGAGGACGCGCTGCTGTCGCTGAAGACCTCATTGCCGGCGGGCATGGAGTCGCCCAAGGTCACCTTCCGCCAGGCCAGCTTCATCGAATCGTCGATCGCCACGCTGCAGGGCAAGCTGATCGGTGCCTCGATCTTCGTGGCCGCCATCCTGTACCTGTTCCTGGGCACGCTGCGGCCGACGTTGATCGCGCTGACCGCCATTCCGGTGTCGATCTTCGTCACCGCGCTGGTGTTCCGCTACTTCGGGCTGTCGATCAACACCATGACGCTGGGCGGCCTGGCCATCGCCATCGGCGGGCTGGTGGACGACGCCGTGGTGGGGGTCGAGAACGTGCTGCGGCGCCTGCGCGAAGACCGCGACAAGCACCCCGAGCACCGCCTCAACCCGCTGGAACTGGTGAGCCTGGCCACGCTGGAGGTGCGCTCGGCCATCCTCTACGCCACGCTGATCATCGTGCTGGTGTTCATCCCGCTGTTTGCATTGCCGGGCATCGAGGGCCGCATGTTCGTGCCGCTGGGCATCGCCTTCATCGTGTCCACGCTGGCTTCGCTGCTGGTGTCGGTGACGGTGACGCCGGTGCTGGCCTACTACCTGCTGCCAGCCCTGGCCGCGCGGGGTCACGGCGACACGCGGCTGCTGCGGTGGCTCAAGGCGCATTACCGCAATGGGCTGCAGGCGGTGCTGCTGCGCCCGCGCACCGCGGTGGCCGCTGGGGGCGTGGCCGTGCTGCTGGCTGCGGCCGCCGTGCCCTTTTTCCCGACCACCTTTCTGCCGCCCTTCAACGAGGGCACGCTGATGATCGGCCTGCGCCTGAACCCGGGCGTCACGCTGGCCGAATCGGCGGCGCTGGCGCGCCAGGCGGAAGTACTGGTGCGGCAGGTGCCCGAGGTGGTGCACGTGGGCCGGCGCAGCGGCCGCGCCGAACTGGACGAGCATGCCGAGGGCGTGCACGTCAGCGAACTGGACGTGGGCCTGCTGCCGCACGCCGAACTGAAGCGCAGCATGTCCGAGATCAGCGCCGACATCCGCGCGCGCCTGGTCAACCTGCCGGCCGCGGTGGCCGTGGGCCAGCCGATCTCGCACCGCATCGACCACATGCTGTCGGGCGTGCGCTCGCAGATCGCCATCAAGCTGTTCGGCGAAGACCTGGACACGCTGCGCGCCCAGGCCGATGCGCTGCGCGCGCGCCTGGCGCCCATCCCCGGCCTGACCGACCTGGAGATCGAGAAGCAGGTGCTGGCGCCGCAGATCAAGGTGCGGCTGGACCACGCCGCGGCGGCGCAGTACGGCGTGTCGTCGGCGCGCGTGCTGGAGACGCTGCAAGGCCTGGTGGAAGGCGAGAAGCTGGCGCAGATCGTCGAGGGCGGCCGGCGCTTTGCGCTGGTGCTGCGCCTGCCCGAGACGGCGCGCTCGATGGAGGGCCTGGGCAACGTGCTGATCGAGACGCCGCTGGGGCGCGTGCCGCTGTCGCGCATCGCCACCATCGAAGACGGCGACGGCCCTAACCAGATCAGCCGCGACGATGGCCGGCGCCGCATCGTGCTGTCAGCCAACGCCGACGGCCGCGCGCTGTCCGAGGTGGTGGCCGACATCCGCCAGGCGGTGGCCGGCATGCCGCTGCCCGAGGGCTTCTTCATCACGCTGGGCGGCCAGTTCCAGGCGCAGGAAGAGGCGCAGCGGCTGGTGGGGCTGCTGTCGGGGGTGTCGCTGGTGCTGATGTTCCTGGTGCTGTACAGCCGCTACCGATCGACCGCGTTGTCGCTGCTGATCATGGCCAACATCCCGCTGGCGCTGGTGGGTGCGGTGCTGGGGCTGTGGCTGTCGGGTCAGCCGCTGTCGGTGGCGGCGCTGGTGGGTTTCATCACGCTGGCCGGCATCTCGGTGCGCAACGGCATCCTCAAGGTCAGCCACTACGTCAACCTGATGCGCATCGAGGGCGCCGCGTTCGACCACGCGCTGATCCTGCGGGGCTCGCTCGAGCGCCTGTCGCCGGTGCTGATGACGGCGCTGGTCACCGCCTTTGCGCTGGCGCCGCTGCTGTTCGAGGCCGAGCGCCCCGGCACCGAGGTGCTGCACCCGGTGGCGGTGGTGATCTTCTCGGGCCTGATCAGCTCGACCCTGCTCGACACCTTTCTGACCCCGGCGATGTTCTGGCTGGTCGGCCGCAAGCCTGCGGCGCGGCTGATGGACGACCGCGACGCTGGGGCGCTGTAGCCCTCATTTCCCGTTCAACCCCGAAAGGAACCTTCCCCATGAAACTGCAAGCCCTCTGTATCGCCGCCGCCCTGGCCCTGGCCGGCCCGGCCATCGCCGCCGAAGACAAGCACGAGCACGCGCACGAGCACAAGCCGCTGCATGGCGGCATCGTGGTCGAGGCCAGTCACATCGACTTTGAACTGGTGGCCCGCGCCGATGTGATCACGCTGCACGTGCGCGACCACGGCAAGCCGACGCCGGTGAAGGGTGGCAGCGGCAAGCTCACGCTGCTGAGCGGCGCCACCAAGTCCGAGGCTGCGCTGGCCCCCGCTGGGGACAGCAGCCTTCAGGCGCGCGGCGCCTTCACGCTGGGCGCCGGCACCAAGATCGTGGCCACCGTGCAGCTGCCGGGGCGCAAGCCGATCAACGTGCGCTTTGCGCTCAAGAGCTGAGGGCGCTCAGCCGTCCTTGCCGTCGGCGCGTGTCGTCATGAGCCAGGGCGTGTAGATGAGCAGGTAGATCGCAAAGGCCGCGCTCCAGGCCAGGGCCGCGGCCAGCAGCCATGTCACCAGCCATTGCGGTGCGACCAGCGGCATCAGCACGCGCAGCACGGCCGCGGCCAGCACCAGCGCGTAGGCGGCGATCTCGGCGCGGCCCACCTGCAGTTGGCGCCCGGTGTGGCCGCGCGCGGTGCGCGTGACCATGCCGATGATCAGCCCGCCGGTGGCGCCCACGGCCAGCGCATGGATGCCCGCCGTGACGGGGATCCATCCAAACTGGGCGGCAGCCAGCAGCGCCAGACCCAGCGGCAGCCAGGCGTAGGCCGCGTGCAGGATCCACAGGATGGGCCGGTGGCGCGTCAGCCAGGGCTTCCATGACAGCAGGCGCAAGGCGTGGGCGAGGGCGGCCGCGGCCAGCAGCGCGCCGGCCATCCAGGCCGGCGCGCCCAGCACCCAGCCCGCCAGGCCCAGCGCGGTGAGCGCCAGCGCTGCCGCATCCAGGCGCGGCCGCGGCGCCAGGCGCAGGCCGGGCGTGGCGCCCATGGTGAAGCCCGGGATCACGCGCCCGGCGATGACGCATTCGATCATCACGATCAACGCCAGCGCGGCGTGCAGCGCGCGCAGCGGTGGCAGATCCACGACGCCCATCACCGCCAGGTGGAAGCCCAGGTTGGCCAACGCCAGCAGCGCCAGGATGCCGGCCAGCGGCAGGTTGCGGCGGTTGCCGGCGCGCAGCAGCAGGGTGGTCAGCACGACGGCCACGGCGGGCAGCAGCAGCAGGTCCAGTGCGGCGTAGACGGGGTAGGGCGCGGCGATGGCAGCGATGCGCGCCGCCAGCCACAGCCCCGCCAGCAGGCCCAGGCTGGCGCCGCGCGGCGTGGCCAGGCCGGTCCAGGCCTTGCCGGCGGTGAGCAGGAAGCCCACGATCACCGCCACGGCAAAGCCGTACAGCATCTCGTGCGCGTGCCACAGCAGCGGCGGCACGGGCATGTCGATCTGGACGTAGCCCAGCAGCAGCGCCAGCCACAGCGGCAGGGCCAGGCCCGCGTAGGCCGCCGCGCCCAGATAGAAGGGGCGGAAACCCAGGCGCAACAGTGGCCAGCCCTGCGGCGCGGGGCCGCGCAGCACGGCCTGCGTGGTGGGCTTGAAGAGAGGGAGTTCGTCGGTGGCCATGGCTGCGGCGCGCACGCGTTGCGGGTTTGAAGATGCTAATTATATGCATCTTAAAAACACCGGGGAAAGTTGTGCTGGCACGAGGCACGTGCACCCGGGCGGTGCGCCGCGCGCCCGCCGCACTGCACCAAGGCCGCGTGCACGCCCCACCAACGGCCATGGTGCCGGTCATGCGCCGCGGCATGCGCCTTGCTGTCATGGACATCAGCCGGACGCCTGCGCGCGCCGCAAGCCCGGCCGCCACAACCCCCGTCAACGCCACCGGAGTTCCCCCATGACCCTTGTCCGCCGCAAGTTCCTGACCCGTGCTGCCCTGGCTGGCAGCGTGCTCGGTGCCCCCGCCGTGGTGGGCGCCCAGGGCAAGACCGTGCTCAACTGGAAGATGACCAGCGCCTACCCCAAGGGCGCGCCTTTCTACATGGACGGCCCGGGCAGTGCCACCGACCTGGCCAGGCGCATCCGGGAGATGTCCGACGGGCGCCTGAACATCCAGGTCTTCGGCGCGGGTGAACTGGTGCCGGCCTTCGAGGGCTTCGACGCCGTGCGCTCGGGCACGGTGGAGATGAACCACGCCAACAGCTACTTCTGGACCGGCAAGACCTTTGCGGCGCAGTACTTCACCGCCGTGCCCTTCGGCATGAACTTCCAGGGCATCAACGGCTGGCTCTACGACGGCGGCGGCATCGACCTGTGGAACGAGGTCTACGAGCCCTTCGGCATGGTGGCCATGCCCTGCGGCAACACTGGCGTGCAGATGACCGGCTGGTTCAAGAAGGAGATCAATTCCGTGGCCGACTTCAAGGGCCTGAAGATGCGCATCCCGGGCCTGGCCGGCAAGGTGTACGCGAAGCTGGGCGTGGACGTGAAGGTGCTGCCGGGCGGCGAGATCTTCCCGGCGCTGGAGCGCGGCGTGATCGACGCGGCCGAATTCGTCGGCCCCTTCCAGGACCGCCGCCTGGGCCTGCACAAGGCGGCCAAGTACTACTACACCACCGGCTGGCACGAGTCGGCCACGGTGTCCGAACTGCTGATCAACAAGGCCGCGTGGCAGAAGTTGCCCAAGGACCTGCAGGCCATCGTCAGCAACGCCGCCGCGGCCTGCAACGTGATCAGCGAAGGCTGGTGCCAGAAGGCCAACTCCGAGGCCATGGAAGACCTGATCAAGAACCAGAAGGTCATCGCCCGGCCGCTGCCCGACGCGGTGATCGCCGCGCTGCGCCAGGAGACGAACAAGGTGCTGGCCGAGGCCGTGGCCGCCGACGCGCTGACCAAGAAGGTGCACACCTCGTACATGGAGTTCAAGGCCAAGTTCGACCGCTGGGCCGAGGTCAGCGAAGAGGCGTACCACGGCAAGGTGCGCGGCTGAGGCCCGCCGCCATGGCGCGTGAACAGTCGCGGGCGCAGGCGCTGGCCATCCGCTGGATCGAGGCGCTGATCGACGGCGCCGGCAGGCTCACGCTGTGGGTGGCCCTGGTGATGATCGCCCTGGTGGCCTGCAACGTGCTGCTGCGCTACGCCTTCAGCCTGGGCTCGGTGTGGGCGCAGGAGTTGGAATGGCATCTGCTGGCCGGGCTCATCCTGCTGGGCATGGGCCACGCGCTGCAGCGCGGCGACAACGTGCGCGTGGACCTGTACTACGCGCGCTTCGGGCCGCGCACCAAGTTCGCGGTCGATCTGCTGTCCATCGTGCTCACGCTGCTGGTGGCGCTGGTGTTCGTGAAGCTGTCGCTGGCCTACGTGGCGCAGGCCTACTCCATCGGCGAGAAGTCGCCCGACCCCGGCGGCATACCGCTGCGCTGGATCGTCAAGGGCCTGATCCCGCTGGGCTTTGCGCTGCTGGCGCTGCAGTCGGTAGGCGCGCTGCTGCGGCTGCTGCAGTTCCGGCAGCTGAAGGCGAGCCTGGACCATGCTTGAGCCGCAGACCTATGCGCTGCTGATGCTGGCCGCCTTCTTCGGCATGCTGCTGATCGGCGTGCCGGTGGCCACCACGCTGGCCACGGTGGGCTTCGTCTTCGGCTGGCTGGGCTTCGGCGAAGGCCTGTTCAACCTGCTGCCGGCGCGCGTGTTCGGCATCGTGGCCGGCTACCAGTGGATGGCGATTCCGCTGTTCGTCTTCATGGGCGTGATGCTCGAGAAATCGCGCCTGGCCGACGACCTGCTGGACGTGATGGGCCATATCGCCGGCGGCGTGCGCGGCGGCATGGGCGTGGGCATCATCCTGTTCGGCGTGCTGATGGGCGCCACCACCGGCATCGTGGGCGCCACCGTCATCACGCTGGGCCTTCTGACCCTGCCCACGCTCATCCGCCGCGGCTACGACAAGGGCATCGCCTGCGGCGCCATCTGTGCCTCGGGCACGCTGGGGCAGATCATCCCGCCCAGCCTGATCCTGATCCTGCTGTCGGACATCATGCAGCTGTCGGTGGGCACGCTGTTCGCCGCGGCCGTGGGCCCGGGGATGCTGCTGGCGGCGGTGTACATCATCTTCCTGCTGGTGCTGGGCTGGCTCAAGCCCGACCTGATGCCGCCCATCCCGCTGGAAGAGCGCAGCCGGGTCAGCCGCGGCCAACTGTGGGTGCGCTTCTGGAAGGTGGTGGTGCCGCCCATCATGCTGGTGGTGGCGGTGCTGGGCTCCATCGTCGGCGGCGTGGCTGCGCCCACCGAGGCCGCGGCCATGGGCGCTGTGGGCTCCGTAGTCATCACGCTGCTGTCGGGGCGGCTGCGCTTCAGCGTGCTGAAGGAAGCGGCGCTGGACACCAGCAAGATCACCGCGATGATGATGTTCATCCTGCTGATGGCGCAGGTGTTCGCGCTGTCGTTCCGTGGCCTGCACGGCGAGGACCTGATCACGCGCATGTTCGAGTGGCTGCCCGGCGGCGTGAACAGCGACATCTGGTTCATGATGGCGCTGATCTTCGTGCTCGGCTTCTTCATCGAGTGGATCGAGATCAGCTACATCGCCGTGCCGCTGTTCCTGCCGGTGCTCATCAGCCAGGGTGTGGACCCGGTCTGGCTGGCCATGCTGATCACCGTGAACCTGCAGTCGTCCTTCCTGACGCCGCCCTTCGGCTGGGCGCTGTTCTATTTGAAAGGCGTGGCCCCGCCCGAGGTGAGCATCCGCGACATCTACCGCGGCGTGCTGCCCTTCATCGCGATGCAGGCGCTGACGCTGGCGCTGGTGTTCCTGTACCCGCAGATCGCGCTGTGGCTGCCGCGGGCGATTGGCTGGTAGCGTTCGGCCCTCCATCCACCGAAGAGAGCCGGAACTTGCAGCACACCCTCAGCGCCCTGGGCGGCATGCACGTCGCCCCCCACCACCTGGCCGCGCAAGCCGGCCGCGACGTGCTGCGCGACGGCGGCAATGCGGTCGAGGCCATGGTCGCGGCCGCGGCGGCCATCGCCGTGGTCTACCCGCACATGAACGCCATCGGCGGCGACGGATTCTGGGTGATCCACGAACCCGGCCGCGCACCCGTGGCCATCGACGCCTGCGGCGTGGCCGCCGGCCTGGCCGACCGCAGCTTCTACGCGGGGCTGGACGCTATTCCCGCGCGCGGGCCGCAGGCCGCTCTCACCGTGGCCGGCACCGTGGGCGGCTGGGCGCGCGCGCTGGAAGTGGCGGCGCCCTGGGGCCGGCCGCTGCCGCTGCAACGCCTGCTGGCCGACGCCATACGCCACGCCCGCGACGGCGTGGCGGTGACGCGCAGCCAGGCGCAGCTCACGCGCGACAAGCTGCCGGGGCTGCAAGGTGCGCCCGGCTTTGCGCAGACTTTTCTGGTGGACGGCCAGCCGCCGGCGCAGGGGCACATCCTGCGTCAGCCTGCGCTGGCCGAGACCCTGCAGACCCTGGCCCAGCGCGGCCTGGACGACTTCTACCGCGGCCAGATCGGCGCCAGCCTGGGTGCCGAGCTGCTGCGGGTGGGCAGCCCCGTGCGCGCCGCCGACCTGGCCGCCTGGCAGGCCGACCGGGTGCAGCCGCTGGCCGTGCGCCTGGCCGACTGCAGCGTCTACAACCTGCCGCCGCCCACGCAGGGCCTGGCGGCGCTGATGATCCTGGGTCTGTTCGATCGGCTGGGCGTGACCGAGGGCGAGGGCTTCGACTACGTGCACGGCCTGGTCGAATCCACCAAGCGCGCCTTTCGTGTGCGCGAGCGCGTGGTCACCGACCCGCGGCGCCTGCCGGCCGATCCCTGGCAGTTTCTGCAGCCCGCCGCGCTGGACGAACTGGCGGTGCAGATCGATAGGCAGCGCGCGCTGCCCTGGCCCGACACCGCTGCGCCCGGCGACACCATCTGGATGGGCGCCATCGACCGCGAGGGCCGCGCCGTCAGCTTCATCCAGAGCGTGTACTGGGAGTTCGGCTCGGGCGTGGTGCTGCGCGACACTGGCATCACCTGGCAGAACCGCGGCACCAGCTTTGCGCTGGACCCGCGCGCGCTCAACAGCCTGGAGCCGGGGCGCAAGCCTTTCCACACGCTCAACCCGTCGCTGGCGCTGTTCGACGACGGCCGCGTCATGCCCTACGGCACCATGGGCGGCGAGGGCCAGCCACAGACGCAGGCGGCGGTGTTCACGCGCTACGCGCGCTTCGGCCAGAGCCTGCAGCAGGCGGTGAGCGCGCCGCGCTGGCTGCTGGGTCGCACCTGGGGCGACGTGAGCACCACGCTCAAGCTTGAGAACCGTTTCGACCCGGCACTGGTGCAGGCGCTGCGCCGCGCGGGCCACGCGGTGGAAGTGCTGGACGAGGCCTACAGCGACACCATGGGCCACGCCGGCGCGCTGCTGCGCCACGCCAGCGGGTTGATCGAAGGCGCGGCCGACCCGCGCAGCGACGGGGCCGCAGCCGGGGTTTGAAGGCCCGAGCGTCTGGGGGCGTGCGCCAGCACGCCGACAAGGCCACTCGATCGGGCGCACGCTGACGGGCCGCCGCAGCAACATCTGCCGCGCGCGCCTTTCGGGAGCTCGGCCATGAGCGCTGCCACCACCCGCACCGAACACGACAGCTTCGGCGCCATCGACGTGCCGGCCACGGCCCTGTGGGGCGCGCAGACAGAGCGCAGCCTGCGCTTCTTTGCCATCGGCCAGCAGCGCATGCCGCTGGAGGTGCTGCACGCGCTGGCGCAGATCAAGCGCGCCGCCGCCGAAGTGCACCTGGACCTGGGGCTGCTGGAGCCCGCCCTGGCGGTGGCCATCGCCGTGGCGGCGGCGCGCGTGGCGGCGGGTGAGTTCGACGAGCACTTCCCGCTGTCGGTGTGGCAGACCGGCTCGGGCACGCAGAGCCACATGAACGTCAACGAGGTCGTGGCCAGCCTGGCCTCGCGCGCAATGGGTGGATCCGGTGGTGGGTCAGGCGGTGGGTCAGGCGGCTCGCCGGGCGGCGCGCGCCCGGTGCATCCCAACGACGATGTCAACCGCGGCCAGTCGTCCAACGACGTGTTTCCCAGCGCCCTGCACATCGCCGCGGTGCTGGGCACGCGGCCGCTGCTGCGGGCCTTGCGCGGGCTGCGCGCGGCCCTGGCGGCCAAGGCCGAGGACTTTGCCGAGATCCTGAAGATCGGCCGCACCCATCTGCAGGACGCCACGCCGGTGACGCTGGGTCAGGAGTTCGGCGGCTACGAGGCGCAGCTGGCGCTGGCCGAGGCCACCATCGTGCGCAGCCTGCCCGACCTGCGTGCACTGGCCCTGGGCGGCACCGCGGTGGGCACGGGCCTGAACACCCACCCCGAGTTCGGCGCGCGTGTGGCGCAAGTGCTGGGAGCGCGCCTGGACGAGCCCTTCGTCGTGGCACCCAACCTGTTTGCCGCGATGGCGGGGCGCGAAGCCCTGGTCAACCTGCACGCGGCGCTGCGCACGCTGGCGGTGGCGCTGACCAAGATAGCCAACGACATCCGTCTGATGGGCAGCGGGCCGCGCGCTGGCCTGGGTGAGCTGCGCCTGCCGGCCAACGAACCGGGCAGTTCCATCATGCCGGGCAAGGTCAACCCGACGCAGGTGGAGGCGCTGACCATGGTCTGCGCCCAGGTGATGGGACACGACGTGGCCATCGGCTTCGCCGCCAGCCAGGGGCAGCTGGAGCTCAACACCTACCAGCCGCTGATCGCCCTGAACGTACTGGACAGCCTGCGCCTGCTGGGCGACGCCATGGCCAGCTTCGACAGCCACTGCGTGCAAGGCATCGCGGCCGACCGCGCGCGCACGACCGAGTTGCTGGGGCGTTCGCTGATGCTGGTCACCGCGCTGGCGCCGCACATCGGCTACGAGCGCGCGGCGGCCATCGCGCAGCAGGCGCACGCCAGCGGCTCCAGTCTGCGTGAAGCGGCGCTCGGCTCTGGGGCGATCAGCGCCGAGGACTTCGACGCCTGGGTGCGCCCTGCGGCGATGGCCGGCCTGCACGGTTGAGCGGGCTGCAGACTTTCGGGCTTGCGTGGGCAATCGCACAGAAGCGCCGCGCGCCCCTGCGCCATGCTCCGCTGCATGAACCAAGCCCTGCAGCTCGCTGCGGCCCAGCCGCCCGCCCATCCCGCGTTTGCGGCCCGCCGGCCAGCCAGCGCGGCGTCGCTGCGGCTGATGCTGGTGGACGACTGCCGTGCCAACCGCATGCTGGTGACCGCCGTGCTCATGCGCTGGGGCATCGTGCCCACCATGGCCTGCAACGGCGAAGAGGCGGTCAGGCTGGCCGAACAGCGCGACTTCGATCTCGTGCTCATGGACATCCTGATGCCGGTGATGGACGGCGTGGTGGCCACGGCCAAGATCCGCCAGTTCGAACGTGAGCACCCCACGCGTGCCAGCGTGCCCATCGTCGCCTACACCGCGCTGGACCTGGGCAGCGACAGCGCACGCTGGGCCCGCGTCGGCCTGACCGCGGTGCTGCCCAAGCCCTGCAGCGCGACCAGCCTGCAGTCCTGCCTGGCGCAATGGTGTCCCGATCGCTTCGTCGTCAACTGAAGCAGCCCGCCCGTCCCGTCCTCAGGGTTTCGCGGGCGCGGCACTGAAGGCCAGGGTCACGAAGTCGCTTTCCCAGGCGTCTGCTTGCTGGGGGTGTGGGCGCAAGTCGGTGCCGCGCAGCAGCCAGGCGCCGGCCAGCGGCACGGTGACTTGCGCGCGCCCGGCCTCGTCGGTGTGCAGCCACAAGCCCTGGCCGCTGGCGGCGTGCACCAGTTCCAGCGCGAACTGCGGCAGCGGCTGGCCCCGGCGCAGCACGACGAAGCCCAGCGCAGCGCCCGCGCGCGGCGCTGGGCCGTCGAGCACGATGTCCAGGCCCAGCGGCAGGGGCTGCGGCGTGCTCGCGCCGCGCTCGATGCGCGCATTCTTGGTGTAGCTCTCCTCCCAAGGCAGGCCGCGCGCGGCCAGCGCGGCCCAGCGTTGGCGCACGGCGGCCGGGGCGTTGATCTCGTCCAGGTACAGGCCGATCTTGTCCGACGCCCCCGCCAGGCTCAGCTGCTGCTGCGCCTGCTGCGCCCAGCAGCTGAGCGCGGTGCCGGCGGGGATGCGCAGGCCCAGCTGCAAGGCGCGGGCACCATCGTGCAGCTGCCGCAGCGGGTGGCTGCGGCCGTCGGCGCCGCGGCACTGCGCCACCTCCACCGAGGCCCCGCCGATCGAGGTCTCGTGCACCGGGAATCGGTTGCCGGTGCCCAGGGCCAGGCGCAGTTCATCGGGCCGCGGGGACGGCAGGGCCTCGAACCAGGTGTCGTGCGCATGGGCGCCGGCCGCGGCCAGCGCCAGCAACAGCCATGCGGTGTGGCGCGCCATGGCTCAGCCCCGCCCCAGCCAGCGCAGCAGCGCGGCGTAGAGCAGGGGCGGGTCCACCGGTTTGGCCAGGTGCTGGCACATGCTGGCCTCCAGACACCGCTGGCGGTCCTGGTCGAACACGCTGGCCGTCAGGGCGATCACGGGGGTGCGTTCGCGGCCGGGCATGCTGCGCAAGCGCGCGGTGGTCTCGATGCCGCCCAGCCCGGGCATGTGCAGGTCCATCAGGATCAGCGCGTAGTCGACGTCCCGGGCCCGGGCCAGCGCGGCCGCACCATCGGCGGCCACGTCGAGCTTCAGGCCGGCGGCAACGACCAGGCCCCGCAGCACCTGCTGGCTGACCGGGTTGTCCTCGACCAGCAGGATGCGCACGCCGGCGAAGCCGCTGCGCAGCTGCGCCAGCGCATCCACGGCCTGCGCGGCCGGCAGGCTAGTCGGCAGGCGCGTGCCCAGGCGGGCCGTGAACCAGAAGCTGCTGCCGGCGCCCAGCGCGCTGCGCACGCCGATCTCGCCGCCCATCAATGCCACCAGGCGCTTGCAGATCGCCAGGCCCAGGCCGGTGCCGCCGTAGCGGCGCGATACCGAGGCGTCTGCCTGCTCGAAGGACGCGAAGATGCGCACATGGTCCTGCGGCGCGATGCCGATGCCGGTGTCGGTGACTTCGAAGCGCAGCAGCGCATCGTCGTGCGCTTCTTCGACCACGGCCACGGCCAGGTGCACGCCCCCCTGGTTGGTGAACTTCACCGCATTGCCGACCAGGTTGAGCAGGATCTGCTGCAGCCGGTGGCTGTCGCCCATCAGCTGGCGCGTGGCCAGCGCCGGGGGCAGCTCCAGGCTGAAGCGCAGCCCGGCGGCGGAGACCTGGGGCGCCAGCAGGTCGGACGTGAGTTGCAGCACGCTGCCCAGCTCGAAGGCGGCCAGGTCCAGGTCCATGTGGCCGGCCTCGATCTTGGACAGGTCGAGGATGTCGTTGATCATGGCCAGCAGTTGCACCCCGCAGCGTCGCGCCGTGCCCAGCCATTCGACCTGGCGCGCATCGGTGGCGGCAAGCAGGCTCAGGTCGATCATGCCCAGCACGCCGTTCATGGGCGTGCGCAGCTCATGGCTCATGTTGGACAGAAAGCTGCTCTTGCTGCGGTTGGCCGCATCGGCGGCCTGGCGCGCCGCCGCCAGTTCGGCGGTGCGCTCGACGATGCGCGCTTCCATGGAGGCCTGCAATTCGGTCAAATCGGCCAGGGCTTCGCGGGCCTGGGCCTCCGACTGCTGCAAGGCCTCGTTCTGCATCAGCAGTTCGACCTGGTGCACCTGCAGCTCGTGCAGCAGGCGCAGGGCATCGAACTCGCTCTGCGACTTGGGTTGCCGTAACAGCTGCTCCTCGGCGCGCTGGCGCAACGGAGCCACGCTGGGAGGCGTGGCCTCGGGGTTCATGGCGCTGTCCTCTGCTCTATGGCCCGGGCGTCGGTTCGCTGGCGACGGCGGGTGCCAGCACGAGCAGGCAGCCTTCGCCCGCGGGGTCCAGACTCAGGTGGGCCTGCAGGACCTGCCGCTGGGCGAGATCGGGGCGCCATTCGAGCGCGGTGGCCGCGACGGGCTCTTCTCGGCACACCCGCAAGACCATGGCCTGCAGCCGGTCTCTGCTGCCGGCGCTGAACAGCGTGCGCAGGTCCAGCCCGGCAGCCGCGCCGCGCTCGACCCCCAGCAGGCGCGCGCCGGTCTGGTTGAGTTCGCGCACGATCAGATCGCGGCCGATCGTGAAGCAGCCGACCGGCTGGAAATCATGGCGCTCGACCTGCCGGCGCAGGGCGGCTTCCAGTTCGGCGCGTGACTCGCGCAGCTCTTGCGCTTGCAGGTCCAGCTCGACCTGGTGCACCTGCAACTCGTGCAGCAAGGCCAGCGCGTCGGGCGCGGTGGCTGGCGACGCGGCCAGCGCGTGCAGAACGGCCAGCGCGTTGGCCGCGCCGGCCGCGGTGCCCAGGCGGGTGGCGCCTCCGGTCAGCTGCGTGGCAGCGCGGGCGCGGAGGTCTTGCGGTGACGTGGGTGCAACGGCGTGGTCGGACATGGCAAGGCCCTGCAGATGTGCTGTGGATGGCCGACTCTACGCCTTGCGCAGACGCGACTCGAGTTCCTTGGCCACGGTGATGTCCACGAAGGTGATCACCACGCCCTGGATCACGTTGGCCAGGGTGCGGTACGGCATGATGCGCACGGTGTACCAGTGGCCGTCGGTGGTGGAGATCTGCTTCTCGCTGAAGACCAGCGTGCGCATCGTCTGCTTCACGTCGGCGTGCAGATCCGGATAGACCAGCGTGCTGGCCAGTTCGCTCAAGGGGCGCCCGATGTCGGCCTCGCGCAGGTGCACGATGCGCACGATCTGCTCGGTGAAGCGGCGCACGTTGAGATCCTGGTCCAGGAACAGCGTGGCGATGTCGGTGCTGTTGAGCAGGTTCTGCATGTCGCTCTGCGCCAGCGCCAGATCGTCGAGCTTGGACTGCAGCTCCCCGTTGATGGTCTGCAGTTCCTCGTTCATCGACTGCGCCTCTTCCTTGGAGGTGGTCAGCTCCTCGTTGGCCGATTGCAGCTCTTCATTGGTGGACTGCAGTTCTTCGTTGGCGGCCTGCAGTTCTTCCTGTGAAGCGCGCATTTCCTGGCGCAGGGCCTGGATCTCCTGGCGCGCGCGCGCCAGATCCTCGTCCGCGGCCAGGGCCGCCGGGCCGGCTGCACGCGTTCTGCGCCCGCGCCGGCCTGGTTTGGCAGGCCGTTCGCGGAACACGATCAGGACCATGCCGCTGAGTCCCCTGGGCTGGTCGAGCGCCTGCACCGTGACATCGACGCCGGCGCCATCCGCGTCGTCCAGCGCCAGGTCGAGCAGTTCGATGGCTGACTTGTCGTGCAGGGCCGTGCGCAGGGCCACGGCCAGCTGGGCGCGGATGCTGGGCCGCGCCATCACGTGGATGTTCCAGTTGGCCTTGCCCGCCGCGGGCTCGAGAAAGCGGCCGGTGTGCCCGCTGATGTAGACGATGTCGCCGCCCGCGTTGACCAGCACCGCCGGCGGCGAGAAGGTCTGCAGCAGCAGTTGGTCGGCCAGCGACTGCAGGTTGGCCGGGGGCTGGTCGAGGTGGGGCAGAGCTTTCTCCTGCGTGGCCGAGCGTGAGGCCGAATGCCGGTGTGTCGGAAACTCAACCGGGCCGACCGCGCCGGCATTGTCGCTGCGCCAGTAGATCCTGGAGCGCGGCGACAGCGGCGTGAACAGCGCCTGGGCGCGGCCCACGGTTTCGGACCCCCCCAGCACCAGCGCCCCGCCCGGCCTCAGGCTGTAGTGAAACAGCGGCACCAGGCGGCGCTGCAGCGCGGCACCGAAGTAGATCAGCAGGTTGCGGCACGACAGGATGTCCAGGCGCGTGAAGGGCGGGTCGATGGTCAGGTCGTGCTGGGCAAACAGCACCTTCTCGCGGATGCGCTTGTCGATCAGGTAGCCGTCGGGCCGTGCGCTGAAGAAGCGCGCCAGGCGTTGCGGGCTCATGTCGTGCGCGATGGAGGCAGGAAAGTGGCCGTTGCGCGCGGCCGTGATCGCGTCGGCGTTCAGGTCGGTGGCGAAGATCTGCAGTTCGGGCGCGTCGGCGGGCGCCAGCGACTCGCAGGCCTCGGCGAAAGCGATCGCCAGGGAGTAGGCCTCTTCCCCGGTGGAGCAACCCGCCACCCAGGCGCGCAGCGGCCCCTGGCCCGGGGAGTGCCGCGCCAGCAACGCCGGAATGACGCTTTCGGCAAGTTCCTGCCAGCACGCGGGGTCGCGGAAGAACGAGGTCACCCCGATCAGCATCTCCTTGAACAGCAGGTCCAGCTCCTGGTTGTTCTGGCGCAGAAAGGCGGCGTATTCGGCCATCGTGGCCAGCGCGTGCACGGCCATGCGGCGGGCGATGCGGCGCTCCAGTGTGTTGGACTTGTAGGGCGTCAGGTCGTGCCGGGTGCGCGCATGCAGCAGCCCCAGAATCGCGGCCAGCGCCGCAGGCGAGCCCAGGGCCAGCTTGTGCTCGCGCTCGGCGCCGGGCGCCACCAGGCCCACCACGGCCAGGATGCGCGGCGGGATCTCGGCGGGCAGCGCGACGATGTCCACACAGCCCGCGGCGATGGCGTTGAGGGGCATGGCGTCGAACTGCGCCGACTCGGGCCGCTGCGCCAGCGTCAGCCCGCCCAGCGACTTGATGGCCTGCAGTCCGATGCTGCCGTCGGAGCCCATGCCCGACAGCACGACGCCGATGGCCCGGTCACCGAACTCGCGCGCCAGCGAACTGAACAGCACATCGATGGGCAAACGCTGCCCGCGCGGCTGCGACGGCAAGGCCAGGCGCAGCTTGCCGCCGCTGACCGTGAGCTCCGCGTTGGGCGGAATCACGTAGACGGTGTCGGGCAGGATGCGCTGCCCATCGGCCACCTCGTGCACCGGCAGCGCGCAGGCGCGCTGCAGCAGCTCGCTGAGCATGGCCTTGTGGTTGGGGTCCATGTGCTGCACCACCACGTAGGCCAGCCCGCTGGCCGCAGGCACCGCGGCCAGCAACTGTTCCAGGGGCTCCAGGCCGCCGGCCGACGTACCGATGCCGACCACGCGCGGGCCGCGGGCCGCCACCGGGCCAGGCGCTGGGGGAAGGACGTCGACCATCCCCGAGTATGCGGCTGCGGCGCAGTCCGCGCGGCGCCGCACGCGCGAAGCGTCCAGCCCCCAGAATCGGCTGCATGAGAAAGCGCTTGCGCACGTCCGTATGGACCAAGAGCTTCAGCCGCGGTCTCGTCGCGATGACAAGGCTGGCCAGGGCTTCGGGCACCCGGCTGCTGGCCGATTCGATCAAGCGCGCCCCGGCCGCGCGCAAGCTCGCGGCCGGGGCCGGCACCTGGCTGCCGGGCGTCGCCGTGGGCACGAGTGGCTTGCGGCGCTACCGGCTCTATCGCCCGCCAGGCATCAGGCTGGGTGAACGCCTGCCGCTGCTGGTGATGCTGCACGGCTGCGGCCAGGACGCCAACAGCTTTGCCGCCAGCACACGCATGAACCGCATGGCCCAGCGCGAGCGCTTCATGGTGCTGTACCCCGAACAGGACCGGCTGGCCAACGGCCAGGGCTGCTGGAACTGGTTCGACACCGGCAACGGCCGCGCCTACGGCGAAGCCGCGCTGATCATGCAGGCCATCGACCAGGTCTGCCTGCTGCAATTCGCCGACCCGCGGCGCGTGGCGATCATCGGTTTGTCGGCGGGTGCCAGCATGGCGGCCTTGCTCGTCACCCGACACCCGGGGCGCTTCAAGGCCCTGGTCATGCATTCGGGTGTTCCGCCGGGCACGGCGAACTCCGGCCTGTCGGCGCTGGTGGCCATGCAGGGCCATCGCCCGACGCTGCCGCTGGCGGCCACCCCTGGCACGATGGCCGCCGACTGGCCGGCCCTGCTGGTGATCCACGGCGCTGCCGACACCGTGGTGTCGCCGCGCAACGGCCAGGCCGCGGCGCAGGCCTGGGCCCAGGCGGCCGGCGCGCTGGCCGGGCAGGCGCGCAGCGTCCAGCGCGGGAAGCGCTACCCCATGTCGGTGACCGACTTCAAGCGCGCGGGCCACACCGTGGCCACACTGGTGGCCGTGGACGGCCTGGCCCACGCCTGGAGCGGCGGCTCGGCCAGCAAGCCCTACGGCGACGGGCAGGGCCCGGATGCGTCGCGCATGGCCTGGGCCTTTGCGGCGCGGCAGTTCCGGCCCCAGGCCTGAGGCCCGGCTGTTCGGGCGCCTTGCAGCGCATTTCCAGATGATAGAATCAAAGCTATCAATCGGGAGACATCCGCATGTACGCAGCCGTGGTTGAACCGGGCAAGATCGCCCAGGTTCTGGGCCTTCGCCGCAGGGTCACTTCGGTCGAGCAGCTCGAGCAGCAGGTCGAGGCAGGCCTGCCCAAGGCATCGCTCGGTGCCGTGGCGCGCCACGTCTACGGCAGCTCACCCGATGCCGCGGCCTTGATGCAGCGGGTCATCCCGGCGGCCACTTTCCACCGGCGGGGCGAGGAGCTCAAGCCGCAGGAAGGCGAGCGGGTCGAACGGCTGGCGCGGGTGATCGCGACCGCAGAGCACGTGTGGGACAGCGCCGACGATGCGCGCGCGTTCCTGTCCACCGGCCATGCCATGCTGGGCGGCAAGCGTCCCATCGAGGTGGCCTTGACGGAGCTGGGGGCGCGCCGGGTCGAGCAGCTGCTGTGGTCGCTGTTCCATGGCGTCGCCGCTTAGGGCCAGACCGAAAGCCGGCGCCGGCAGGCAGGCACAGCCGCAGGCCTGGCAAGCCTGGCGCATCGCAGACGGGCGCTTCGACCCGTTCAGCCCTGTGGGTGCTTCGCTGGTGGGAGGACGTTGGAACTCACCCGGACTGGGCGTCATCTATGCCTGCCGCACCTACGCCGGCGCCTTGTTGGAGTGCCTGGCTCACGCCGGCATCGGGCGCGTTCCGCGAACACACGTCGCGATAGAGGTGTCCATCCCGGCTGCCGTGAAGGTGGAGCAGCACGACGAGTACAGCCTGCCGGCGGGCTGGGATCATGCGGACCTGCGCGTGGCCAGGGCCTTTGGCGATGCGTGGATCCGGGAGTGCCAGACGGCCGTGCTGGTGGTGCCTTCGGTCGTGGCGCGCAGGGAAGGGAATGTGCTGCTGAATCCGCTGCATCCCGACTTCAAGAAGATCGTCGCCGCCAGCCCGGAGGCGGTAGTCTGGGACGCCCGGCTGTTCGGGCGGCACTGACCGCGCCCTCACTCCTGCAGCACGACCCCGGCCCGCCGGCCGTGCTGCAGGCGCAGCAGCCAGCCGGCCCAGCCCAGCGCCAGCAGCATCAGCAGCGCGCCCAGCTTGTGCAGCAGCAGGCCCAGCCCTTGCGCGCGGTGACGCAGGCCCACCGAGTCCAGCAGGAAGATGAAGTCATGGCCACCGTCTTCACCGGTGCCGCCGCCGAGCAGCATCAACTGCGGGTGCAGGGCGTCGTACAGATAGGGCGCGATGTCCATCACCGACACGCCCAGCAGCCACAGCGCGAAGGCCGCGCCGAACGGGTCGCGGTTCTTCCACAGCAGTGCAGCACCCAGCACCACCGGCATCAACCACTGCATCAGCGTGCCGCCGGCCACGGTCATCCAGGGGCCCAGCGGCATGAAGAGCACATGGCCGGCTTCGTGAAACACCAGCAGGGGGCCGTGGATGAACGACTGTGCCATCTCGCCGTCGGCTACGCTGCGCGTCATCAGCCACAGGCCCCAGATCGCAAACACGGCCAGCAGCGCGGCGCGAAACCAGAACAGGGTGCTGTCGACGCGTTCGGGTACGTGCAGCAGCAACGCACGCCAGCCGGCATCGTGGTCGATCTCCACCGAATCGGCTGAGCGGGTGCGGTGCCGCGACGGCAGGCCGCCCTGCGCGGCCTGCTGCGCGACCTTGGCCAGGATCACGCCGCACGACGGGCAGGCGGCGGGCAGCGACTGGTCGGCAGGCAGCGGCTGGTGGCTGCACTTGGGGCAACGATCGAACATGCTGCGATTGCACCGCACTGTCGTGCGCTGCGCGGCCGGGTCTTGCACCTACGACTTCGGTTGCTGCGCTTCGCCCGCCGGGCTATGGCCGGTGGCCGGCGCTGCCTCGGCGTCGATGGCCTCCTGCACCGCGCGGTACAGGGCTTCACGTGCTTCCTTGGCGGCCGGTTCTGAGGCGCCGCCGCCCCAGTTGGCGTTGGACGCGATCACCAGCCGCCGCTTGGGGTCGATGAAGATGCCCTGCCCGAAGATGCCGCGCGCGGCAAAGCTGCCGTCGCTGTAGGTCCACCACTGGTAGCCATAGCCGCGGCCGGCCTGGCCGATGGCGGTGCGGGTGGTGGTGGCGTCTGCCAGCCAGCCGTCGGGCACGATGCTCTGGGCACCGGCGCGCGCGCCGTTCAGGATGAAAGCCCCGAAGCGGGCGTAGTCGCGCGTGGCGGCCTGGATGCAGCAGCCGCTGATCTCCTGGCCGGTCTTGCTCAGCACCCAGGTGGCCTGCTGCTCCATGCCGGCCGGCACCCAGATCTTTTCGGACAGGTATTCCGCCAAGGGCCGCTTCGTCGCCTGGCTGATCAGGATGCCGACGAGGTTGGTCTCGCCGGTGCTGTAGTTCCAGCGCGTGCCGGCCGGCGCCGCGCGCGGCAGGCGGCGCAGGTAGCTCACCAGCGCCTCGACGCCGTCCTCGGGCTTGTGGTTGTTGAAGCGGGCCACGTCCGAGCCCGGGTCGCCGTAGTCCTCGTTCCAGCGCACGCCCGAGGTCATGGTCAGCAGCTGGCGGATGCTGACGTCGTCGTAGGCCGAGCCTTTCATCTGCGGGATGTAGTCGCTGACCTTGTCGTCCATGCTGCGGATGTGGCCGTCGCGGATGGCCGCCCCCACCAGCACCGAGGTCATGGACTTGGCCACCGAGAAGCTGGTCCAGCGACCGGCGCTGTCGAAGCCCAGGCCGTAGCGCTCCAGGCGCAGCTTGCCGTCGTGCAGGATCACCAGCCCCGCGCTGCGCTGGCCGGCCATGTAGGCGTCCAGGTCCAGCCCCAGCTTCAGCGGCGGCCCGGGTGGCAGCGGCAGCGGCGCGCCGCCGGCCGGCACCACGCGCCACTTGGCCAGCACCGCGATGCGGTCCAGCGCCCTGAAGGCCGCATCGCGTTGCGACACGCTCCAGAACAGCAGGTCGCGGTTGGTGGGCAAGGTGGCCAGCAGGCCGCGCGTTTCCTTGTCCAGGCTGAACCAGCCGGCCGTGCCGGCCACCACCAAGCCTGCCAGGGCCCCGACCACGATCTTGCTGAGCTTCAAGCTGCAACTCCCCGCCGAAGATGGCTGTCGTCCGGATTGGACACCATGCGAGCTGCGGCCCTGCGGGCACTACGGGCGATGTGCGGCATACGACAGACAAGGTGTGGCACCGATGAGAACATCCAGCGATGCGAACCCATCTGCTTCACAAGCCGCCCCGCTCAGCGCTGGCGCTGGCCTCGATCCTGCTCGCCACACTTGCACTGACCACTACCGCCATGCCCAGCCACGCCATCGAAGAGCCCGAATACCAGGTCGTGCGCGAATTCGCCGGCATAGAGCTGCGTCAGTACGCCGCCTACACCGTTGCCGAAGTCGTGGTGCCCGGCCCGTCGGGCGACGCCGGCAACCAGGCCTTCCCGATCCTGGCGGGCTACATCTTCGGCCAGAACAAGGGCGAGCGGAAGTTCGCGATGACGGCGCCGGTGTCGCAGACCCCCGTGCCCGTGAAACTGCCGATGACCGCACCCGTCACCCAGACCACGGCGCCCGGGGGCTATCTGGTGCAGTTCGTGCTGCCCAAGGGCGTGACCGTGGCCACTGCACCCGAGCCGCTGGACGCGCGCGTGCAACTTCGCGAGGTCCTGCCCAGCCAGGTGGCCGTCATCCGCTACTCGGGCTTCTGGTCGGATTCCAACTACGAAGAGCATCTGGCCAAGCTGCAGGCGGTGCTGCGCGGCGCTGACCTGGCCTGGACCGGTGAGCCTGTCTATTCCCGCTACAACGCGCCGTTCACGCCCTGGTTCATGCGGCGCAACGAGATCTGGCTGCAGCTGGCCAAGGCGCCCTGAAAGGCAGCTTGCGGGGGGTCAGAGCCAGTACTCCCACAGCCGCCCGAACCATTCCTGCAGGCGCAGGGCCGGGCCGCGGCGTTCCCAGGCTTCGAGTTCTATGGCGTCCGAAGCCGCCAGGTCGCGCTCGAACATGGCCTGCAACTGCTGCCCGAATTCGGTGCCCAGCATCACGGCATTGAGTTCGTGGTTGTGCAGGAAGCTGCGCCAGTCGAGGTTGGTCGAGCCCACGGTGGCCCAGACGCCGTCCACCAGCGCCGTCTTCGAATGCAGCACGACGCCGCGGCGTTCGTAGATCTTCACGCCGGCACGCAGCAGGTGCCGATAGTGGCTGCGCCCGGCTTGCAGGACCAGCCACGAGTCGGTGCGCGAGGGCAGGATGAGCGTTACGGCGACGCCGCGCGCCGCCGCGTCCACCAGCGCGGCCAGCAGTTGCGGGTCGGGCACGAAGTAGGCGTTGGTGATCTGCACGCTGGTTTCGGCGCTGCCGATGGCCGACAGCAGGGTCGCATAGATGAGGCTGAAGGCCTCTTCGGGCGAACTGCCGATGGCGCGCACGACCTGCGTGCCCACGGCGCGCAAGGGCGGGAAGTAGGTGCGCTCCAGCAGCACCGGCCCTTGCTGGTTGCGCCAGGCGTCCAGAAAGAGCTTCTGCAGTTCGGCCACCACCGGGCCCTGCACCAGCAGATCGGTGTCGCGCCAGGCCAGGGTGGCGTCGGGATCGATCTTCTTGCTCTTGCCGAAGGAGCCGCTGGAGTAGACGCTGCTGATGTTGATGCCACCCAGGAAGGCCGTGTGGCCATCGACGATGAGCAGCTTGCGGTGGTTGCGCCGGTTCCATTGCCAGCCTTCGCGCGCCGTGAGAGGGTTGACGGGGTTGAACTCGAGCACCTGCACGCCGGCATCGCTCAGGCGCTGGAAGAAGGCCGCCGGCGTGCCGAAGGTGCCGACGCTGTCGCGCATCAGGTTGACCTGCACGCCTTGCGCCTGCCGCGCCATCAAGGCCTGTGCGAACTGGCGGCCGACCTCGTCGTCGTCCAGGATGTAGGTTTCCATGTTGATGTGGTCGCGCGCCCCGGCGATGGCTTTGAGCATGGCGCGGTAGGTGGCTGGGCCGTCCTGCAGCAGGCGCACCGCATTGCCCGCGACCAGCGGGCTGCCGACAAGGGCTTCTTCCACGGCCAGGTGGCGGCTGAAGATGTCGGTAGGCGGCCCGCTGCTCTGCAGGCGCTGCAGGATGGCCTTGCTCTGCGCAGCCGACAGCGGGCCATGCGCACCGGCCAGCGGCACCGGCTGCGCGGGTCGGCGCGCCAGGTCGGGCACGATGGTGGGAAGGCTGCTGCAGCTCAGGCCCAGCAGCGCCGCCGCGAGGAGGGCCGCGCACAGTCCGAGGGCAGGGCCATGGCGGTGCGGGTTCATCGGACTCCAGTGGAAGCGGCGCTCAGCACGCTGTGTGCTGCTGCCTGCAGCTTGTCGGCCGTTCCGGCACGGGTGTCTGTGCGCTGCCGGACGGAGCCACCGTAACGCGAGCACGCACGGCACGCCCAAACCATTGATTAACATGCGCCCATGGGCTTGCTGCCAGGAGCGCCCCGACCTCGTTCGTCCCCGCAAGGGGTGGACCGACCCAGTAGAAGCCCTTGCTACCCGATCAACCGCTCAGCCCCTGGCGCCTGTCCGTGGCCCCCATGATGGAATGGACCGACCGGCATTGCCGCGTCTTCCACCGCCTGCTCACGCTTCAGACGCGTCTGTACACCGAGATGGTGACCACCGGCGCGCTGCTGCACGGTGACGTGCCGCGCCATCTGGACTACAGCGCGCAAGAGCACCCGCTGGCGCTGCAGCTGGGCGGCAGCGAGCCGGCCGACCTGGCGGCCTGCGCGCGGCTGGCGCAGCGCTGGGGTTACGACGAGGTCAACCTCAACTGCGGCTGCCCCAGTGAACGGGTGCAGCGCGGCGCCTTCGGTGCCTGCCTGATGGCCGAGCCCGCGCTGGTGGCCGAGTGCGTGAAGGCCATGCGCGACGCGGTGTCGCTGCCGGTGACGGTGAAGCACCGCATCGGCATCGACAAGGTCGAGGACTACGCCTTCGTGCGCGACTTCGTCGGCACCGTGGCGCTGCAAGGCGGCTGCGAGGTCTTCATCGTGCACGCGCGCAATGCCTGGCTCAAGGGCCTGTCGCCCAAAGAGAACCGCGAGGTGCCGCCGCTGCGTTATGAGGCCGCGCACCGGCTCAAGGCCGACTTTCCGCAGCTCACCATCGTCGTCAATGGCGGCATCACCAGCGACGAACAGATAGACGAGCAACTGCAGCATGTCGACGGCGTGATGATCGGCCGCCACGCCTACCACGAGCCCTGGGCCCTGGCCGGCTGGGATGCGCGCTTCTTCGGCGCGGCCAACCCCTGTGCCGACCGCGATGCGGCCGAGGCCGCGATGCTGGCCTACCTGGAAGGCCTGCACGCTGCCGGCAAGCCCTGGGGCCACGCCTCGCGCCACATCATGGGCCTGCGCAACGGCACGCCGGGGGCGCGGCGCTGGCGCCAGGTGTGGTCAGACCCGCAGTACAAGGCCGGCCCGCCGCGCCTGGCCTTCGAAGCGGCGCGCAACGCCCGCACGCTGCCGCTGGCGGCCATCAGCGGCTGAGCCGCGCCGGCCGCAGGCAGAATGCGGCCCCTGGCCCGGCAGGCACCGGGCGGTACCAAGGACAAGCATGAGCGAACCCCTGTTGGGCGTGATCGGCGGCAGCGGCCTGTACGACCTGCCCGGCCTCACCGACACCGGCTGGACGCGCGTCGAAACCCCCTGGGGCGCGCCTTCCGACGAGGTCTTCCAGGGCCGGCTGGGCGGCGCGCGCCTGGCCTTCCTGCCGCGCCACGGGCGCGGCCACCGCATACCGCCGGGCGAGGTGAACTACCGCGCCAACATCGCCGCGCTCAAGCAGCTGGGCGCCACCGACGTGCTGTCGCTGTCGGCCGTGGGCGGTCTGCGCGCCGACCTGCCGCCGGGCACCTTCGTCGTGGTCGACCAGTACATCGACCGCACCGTGGCGCGCGCGCCCAGCTTCTTCGGCACGGGCCTCGTGGCGCATGTCTCGCTGGCCCACCCGGTGTGCCCGCGCCTGGGCGACCACGTGCAGGCCGCGCTGGCGCAGCAGGGCGTGCCGCACGTGCGCGGCGGCACCTACCTGTGCATCGAGGGCCCGCAGTTCAGCACGCTGGCCGAATCGCAGCTGTACCGCAGCTGGAACGCCGCCGTCATCGGCATGACCAACATGCCCGAGGCGCGCCTGGCGCGCGAGGCCGAGCTGTGCTACTGCTCGGTGTCCATGGTGACCGACTTCGACTGCTGGCACCCCGAGCACGACCACGTCACGGTGGACGCCATCATCCAGGTGCTGCTGGCCAATGCCCAGGCGGCGCGCACCCTGGTGGCGGGGCTGGCCGGCACGATCACGGCCGACCCGAAGGCCGCCGCCTGCGCCTGCCGCCACGCGCTGGACACAGCCCTGATCACCGCGCCCGCGGCGCGCGACCCGGCCATGGTGGAGAAGCTGCGCGCCATCGCCGGCCGCGTGCTGGGGCCGGCGGCATGAAGGTTGGCGGCGTGGCGCTGCGCCCGCTGGCGGCCGCGCCCGGGCGCGATGCGGTGCAGGTGATAGACCAACGATTGCTGCCGCACCGGCTGCAGATCGAACGCCTGGCGTCGGCGCAGGCGGTGCACACCGCCATCCGCGACATGTGGGTGCGCGGCGCGCCGCTCATCGGCGCCAGCGCCGCCTATGGCCTGGCGCTGGCCCTGCGCGAAGGCGCCGACGACGCCACGCTGGAGCAGGCCGCCGCCTGGCTGCGCGGTGCGCGGCCCACGGCCGTGAACCTGATGTGGGCGCTGGACCGCATGCTGCGCCGGCTGCGGCCGCTGCCCGCCGCGCAGCGGGCAGCAGCGGCCTGGGACGAGGCCGACGCCATCGCCGAGGACGACGTGCGCTGCAACGCCGCCCTCGGCCGCCACGGCCTGCCGCTGCTGCAGGCCATCGCCGCGCGCAAGCCAGGCCCGGTGAACGTGCTGACGCACTGCAACGCCGGCTGGCTGGCCACGGTGGACTGGGGCACGGCCACCTCGCCCATCTACCAGGCACACGCGGCCGGCTTGCCCCTGCACGTGTGGGTGGACGAGACGCGGCCGCGCAACCAGGGCGCCAGCCTCACGGCCTGGGAGCTGGGCCAGGCCGGCGTGCCGCACACGCTGATCGCCGACAACGCCGGCGGCCATCTGATGCAGCGCGGCCAGGTCGATCTGGTCATCGTCGGCTGCGACCGCGTCACGGCGCAGGGCGACGTCTGCAACAAGATCGGCACCTACCTCAAGGCGCTGGCGGCGCGCGACAACGGCGTGCCGTTCTACGTGGCCATGCCCAGCTCGACGCTGGACCGCAGCCTGCGCGATGGCCTGGCCGAGATCCCTATCGAAGAGCGCAGCGCGCGCGAGGTGACGCACCTCCAGGGCCTGGACGCCAGCGGCGCGGTGGTCGAGGTGGGCATCGCCCCCGCCGGCACGCCGGCCGCCAACCCGGCCTTCGACGTGACCCCGGCGCGGCTCGTGAGTGGATTGATCACCGAGTTCGGCATCGTCGCAGCCACGGCCGAGGCGCTGGCCGCGCTGCCCGGCCATGGCTGAAGCGCCCGACGCCGCACTGCGCGCGCAGGCCCTGGCCGCCGTGCGCCGCCTGGACGCGCTGGGCCTGAACCGCGGCAGCACGGGCAACCTGAGCGTGCGTGCAGGGCAGGGCGGCGGCTTCTGGATCACGCCCACTGGCATGCCGGCCGGCGAACTGGGCGCCGACGACTTCGTGCTGCTGGACGATGCGGGCAGCGTGCAGCAAGGCGCCTGGGCACCGTCGACCGAATGGCCCTTCCACCGCGCCGTGTACCGCGCGCGCCCCGATCTGGCCGCCGTGGTGCACATGCATTCGCCGCACGCCACGGCCCTGGCCTGCCTGCGCCGGCCGCTGCCGGCCTTTCACTACATGGTGGCGGTGGCGGGCGGCAGCAGCGTGCCCTGTACGCCCTACCACCTGTTCGGCACCGAGGCCTTGTCGCAGGCCGTGGGCAGCGCCTTTGCCGACCGCAACGCCTGCCTGATGGCCAACCACGGCCTGGTGGCCGGCGGCACGACGCTGGCCCATGCGCTGAAGGTGGCCATCGAGATCGAGGCGCTGTGCGGCATCTACCTGCAGGCGCTGGCGGTGGGCGAGCCGGCCATCCTGTCGGCCGAGCAGATGGCCGAGGTGCAGGCGCGCTTCAAGACCTACGGGCAGGCGAGGCGCGGCTGAAGCCTGCCCCGCTACTGCGAGACGTGCACCACGTCGCGCACCAGCGGGTAGATGTGGTTCTGCCAGCGCTTGCCGCTGAACACGCCGTAGTGGCCCACGTTGGGCTGCACGTAGTGGGTGCGCATGTAGGGGCGCAGGCTGCTCAGGATGTCCTGCGCGGCCAGGGTCTGGCCGATGGCGCAGATGTCGTCGCGCTCGCCTTCCACCGTCAGCAGCGCGGTGCGGCGCACAGCAGCCGCGTCGACGCGGCGGCCCTTGAACATCAGCTCGCCCTTGGGCAGGGCGTATTGCTGGAAGACCAGCTTCACCGTCTCAAGGTAGAAGTCGGCCGACAGGTCGGCCACGGCCAGGTATTCCTCGTAGAAGTTGCGCGTGACCTCGGCCTTGTCGTGCTCGCCTTCCACCAGGTGCAGGTAGTAGTCACGGAACGCATTCTTGTGGCGCTCCTGGTTCATGCTCATGAAGGCCGCCAGCTGGATGAAGCCCGGGTACACGCGCCGCCCGGCGCCGCCGTAGCGCCAGGGCACGCGCGCGATCAGGTTCTTCTCGAACCAGGCGATGGGCTTGGAGGTGGCCAGCTTGTTGACCTCGGTGGGGCTGATGCGGCAGTCGATGGGGCCGGCCATCAGCGTCAGGCTGGCGGGCGTGGCCGGGTGGCCGTCTTCGGACATCACCGCCACCGCGGCCAGCGAGGCCACGCAGGGCTGGCACACCGCGATGACGTTGCTGCCCGGGCCCATGGCGGCCAGGAAATCGATGATGTGCTGGGTGTACTCGTCCAGGCCGAAACGGCCGGCCGACAAGGGCACGTCACGCACGTTCAGCCAGTCGGTCACGTGCACGTCGTGGTCCTGCAGCACGGTCTGCACGGTGTCGCGCAGCAGCGTGGCGAAGTGGCCCGACATCGGCGCCACCACCAGCACCTTGGGCTGGCCGCTCACGCCCTCTTTGCGAAAGCGGCGCAGCGTGGCAAAGGGCGTGCTGGCCACCACTTCTTCGGTAACCGGCACCTGCTCGCCCTTGACCAGCACGCTGTTGATGGCCCAGGGCGGGCGGTGGTGGGTCACCTCGGTCAGCTCCAGCAGCTTGGCCGCTGCCGACAGATGCTTGCCGACGCGCGGCCGCAAGAGGCCGGCGCCGAACAGCGGCGCGGTGGCACGCACGCTGGCGCGCAGCGGCCACATCAGGTCGGTCTGGGTCTGGTAGGCCTGGTACATCATGGTCTGGGACTGCCTGAAACGCGGACGAGGCCGGGAACCCTGCCAGCAGCAACAAACGCGCCAGCGCCGTGGCACAGGCCTTGCACCGAAGCCGCGATACAAACCGCGGCGGAGACTGCCCCATGCCCGTAGAGACCCCCCCCAAGGCCAAGGCGGCCGTGCGCAAGACCGCTGCGCGACCGGCGGCCAAGGCGCCCACCAAACCCAAGCCCACGCCCAAGCCCGCCCCCACGGCCACGCTCACGCTCAGCAGCAAGAACTACTCGTCGTGGTCGTTGCGCGGCTGGTTGCTGACGCGCTTTGCGGGCCTGGACTTCAGCGAGGTCATGGTCTCCCCCGACGACGCAGAGGCCCGGCGCGAACTGCTGCTGCTGGCCCCGTCCATCCGCGTGCCCTGCCTCACGCACGAGGGCGCCAAGGTCTGGAACACGCTGGCCATCGCCTGCTACCTGGAAGAAGTCTTCCCCGATGCCGGCCTGCTGCCCGAAGAGCGCGTGGCGCGCGCGCATTGCCGTGCCGTGTGCGGCGAGATGAACTCGGGCTTCACCAACCTGCGCTCGTCGCTGCCCATGAACCTGAAGGCCCACTTCCCGGGGCACAAGGTCTGGGCCGGCGCGCAGCCCGACATCGAGCGCATCTGCGAGATCTGGACCGACTGCCTGCAAAAGTACGGTGGGCCCTTCCTCTTCGGCGCCCAGCGCAGCATGGCCGACGCCATGTTCGCCCCGGTGGCCACGCGCTTCCTCACCTACGACGTGAAGCTGCCGCCCTACTGCGCGGCCTACTGCCAGACCATCATGGCCCTGCCCGAGATGCAGGAGTGGGTGGCCGCGGCCAAGCTGGAGCCCGATGAGATAGAAGAGCTGGACATGGATTTCTGATGCACCGGCGTGCACCATAGCGGCGCATTCAAGCCCATAACCGTGCCCCAGCCCGAGAACGCCGCAGCATGAACCATCGCCCCATTCGCTCAATCCTGATCGCCAACCGATCGGAGATCGCCATCCGCGTGATGCGCGCCGCCAGCGAGATGCGCATCCGCACGGTGGCCATCTATTCGCAGCAGGACCGGCAGGCGCTGCACCGCTTCAAGGCTGATGAGAGCTATCTGGTGGGCGAGGGTCAGAAGCCCCTGGCCGCCTACTTGGGCGGTGAAGACATCCTGCGCATCGCGCGCCAGGCCGGCGTGGACGCCATCCATCCGGGCTACGGCTTCCTGTCCGAGAACCCCGAGTTCGCCGCCAGCGTGATCCACGCCGGCATGCGCTGGATAGGCCCGTCGCCCGAGGTGATGCGCACGCTGGGCAACAAGGTCGCGGCGCGCCATGCCGCGGTGGCCGCGGGCGTGCCGGTGATGCCGGCCACGCCGCCGCTGCCGCTGGACCTGGCCGAGTGCGAACGCATGGCCGCGGGCATCGGCTACCCGGTGATGCTCAAGGCCAGCTGGGGCGGCGGCGGCCGCGGCATGCGCGTGATCGAGGCCGCTTCCGAGCTGCCCGCGGCGCTGCAGGCCTCGCGCCGCGAGGCCTTGTCGGCCTTCGGCAACGACGAGGTCTACTTCGAGAAGCTGATCCGCCGTGCTCGCCACGTCGAGGTGCAGATCCTGGGCGACCAGCACGGCAACGTGGTGCACCTGCACGAGCGCGACTGCACCGTGCAGCGGCGCAACCAGAAGGTGGTGGAACGCGCCCCCGCGCCGTACCTGGACGCCGCTGGCCGCGCAACGCTGTGCGACAGCGCGCTGCGCCTGATGCGATCGGTGGGCTACACGCATGCCGGTACGGTCGAGTTCCTGATGGATGCCGACAGCGGCCAGTGCTACTTCATCGAGGTCAACCCGCGCATCCAGGTCGAGCACACGGTGACCGAGATGATCACCGGCGTGGACATCGTCAAGGCGCAGATCCGCATCACCGAAGGCGGGCACATCGGCGTCACGCAGGCCGGGCCCGATGGTCGCCACCCCACGGGCGTGCCCGAGCAGCAGGACATTCCGCTGAACGGCCACGCGCTGCAGTGCCGCGTGACCACCGAAGACCCCGAGAACGGTTTCCTGCCCGACTACGGCCGCCTGGCCGCCTACCGCAGCGCTGCTGGTTTCGGCATCCGGCTGGACGCCGGCACGGCCTATGGCGGCGCGGTCATCACGCCCTACTACGACTCGCTGCTGGTCAAGGTCACGGCCTGGGCGCCCAGCCCGCAGGAGACCATCGCGCGCATGGACCGCGCGCTGCGCGAGTTCCGCGTGCGCGGCGTGGCCACCAACCTGCAGTTCCTCGAGAACCTGATCAACCACCCGGCCTTTGCCGAGGGCCTGATCACCACCCGCTTCATCGAGAACACGCCCGAGCTGCTGGCCTTTGCCGCGCGCCGCGACCGCGCCAGCAAGCTGCTGCGCTTTCTGGCCGACACGGCCGTCAACGGCAACCCCGACGTGCGCGGCCGCACGCTGCCGCCGCTGCCCCTGCCCAAGCCGGTGCTGCCCGCCGTGCGCCAGGAAGCCCCGCCGCCCGACGGCACGCGCCAGCGCCTGCAGGCCCTGGGCCCGGCGCGCTTTGCGCAGTGGATGCTGGACCAGAAGCAGGTGCTGGTGACCGACACCACGCTGCGCGACGCCCACCAGTCGCTGCTGGCCACGCGCATGCGCACGGCCGACATGCTGCCCATCGCGCCCCACTACGCGCACGCGCTGCCGCAGCTGCTGTCTCTTGAATGCTGGGGCGGCGCCACCTTCGACGTGGCCCTGCGCTTCCTGAAAGAAGACCCCTGGCAGCGCCTGGCGCAGCTGCGCAGCCGCGTGCCCAACATTCTGTTCCAGATGCTGCTGCGCGGCAGCAACGCGGTGGGCTACACCAACTACGCCGACAACCTGGTGCGCCACTTCGTGCAGCAGGCCGCGGCCGGCGGCGTGGACCTGTTCCGCGTGTTCGATTCGCTCAACTGGGTGGCCAACATGCGCGTGGCCATCGACGCGGTGCTCGAGACCGGCGCGCTGTGCGAAGGCGCCATCTGCTACAGCGGCGACCTGTTCGACACGGCCCGCCCCAAGTACGACCTGAAGTACTACGTGGGCCTGGCGCGCGAGCTGCAGAAGGCCGGCGTGCACGTGCTGGCCATCAAGGACATGGCCGGCATCTGCCGCCCGCGCGCCGCAGCGGCGCTGGTGAAGGCGCTGAAGGCAGAGACTGGCCTGCCCATCCACTTCCACACCCACGACACCAGCGGCGCCGCGGCGGCCTCGGTGCTGGCGGCCATAGACGCCGGCTGCGACGCGGTGGACGGCGCGCTGGACGCGATGAGCGGCCTCACCTCACAGCCCAACCTCTCGGCCATCGCCGCCGCGCTGGCCGGCACCGAGCGCGACCCCGGCCTGGCACCCGAGGCGCTGCACGCCGCGTCCACCTACTGGGAGGGCGTGCGCCGCTTCTACGCGCCCTTCGAGAGCGAGATCCGCTCGGGCACGGCCGACGTCTACCGGCACGAGATGCCCGGCGGCCAGTACACCAACCTGCGCGAGCAGGCGCGTTCGCTGGGTCTGGCGCACCGCTGGAGCGAGGTCTCGCAGGCCTATGCCGACGTCAACCGCTTGTTCGGCGACATCGTCAAGGTCACGCCCACGTCCAAGGTGGTGGGCGACATGGCGCTGATGATGGTGGCCAGCGACCTGAGCGTGCAGCAGGTGCAGGACCCGGCGCGCGAGGTGGCGTTCCCGGAATCGGTGGTCTCGCTGTTCAAGGGCGAGCTGGGCTTCCCGCCCGACGGCTTTCCGCCGGCCATCGGCCGCAAGGTGCTTAAGTTGGCGGCCGATGCCGAACTGCCCAGCCCCTACCGCCCCGGCGACCGCCTGCCGCCGGTGGACCTGGCGGCGGCGCGTGCCCAGGCCGAGCGCGACTGCGGCCAGCCGCTGGACGAACGCCAGCTGGCCAGCTGGCTGATGTACCCCAAGGTCATGCGCGAGTACTGCCAGCACCTGCAGGCCCACGGCGACACCTCGGTGCTGCCCACGCCGGTGTTCCTGTACGGCCCGCAGCTGCAGCAGGAGATGGCGCTGGAGATCGACCCCGGCAAGACGCTGCTGGTGGCGCTGCAATCCATCACCCCCGACGGTGACGTGGCGCAGAAGGTGCAGTTCGAGCTCAACGGCCAGCCGCGCACGGTGCGCGTGCAGCGCCCCGACGCCGACGGTGCCGCCAAGGCACGCCCGCTGGCCGAACCCGGCAACCCCTGCCACGTGGCCGCGCCCATGCCCGGCGCCATCGTCAGCGTGGCCGTCAAGCCCGGCCAGCGCGTCAGCGCCGGCAGCACGCTGCTGGCGCTGGAGGCCATGAAGATGGAAACCCACGTGGCCGCCGAACGCGACGCCGAGGTCGAGGCGGTGCTGGTGGCGCCGGGGGACCGGGTGCAGGCGAAGGACTTGTTGATCGTGCTGCGGGCGGTGGGGTAGACGGGGCTGCGCGACCTCAACGTTCGTCTGGCGACGATGATCCCGGCCAAAGCTTGGCGAAGTCGAACGACAGCTGGCGGTGGTGGCGAATGGACAGCAGGACCACGGTGGCGACGGCATCCGGGGAGGCATCCACCACCGTGTACAGCATCAGGTAGTCGCCATGCAGGTACTCGCGCAGCGCATCCGGTGCGTTGGCAGTGAACTCGGCAGCGATTGCGGCCAACAGCGTCAGCGCTTCGGCAGACTGGGGCGGGTGGGCCAGGTAGCGCCGGCCGATGCGCGGGAAGCGGCGCAGGTTGGGAATGACCGTGGCACGCAGCTCGGCCAGCAAGTCGTCGAAGGCGAAGCCGGCATCGGCTTCCACCAGAAAGGCCTCGATCGCGTCCAGGCGCTCGAGGAAGCTCGCGCTCAGCTCGACGCGGTAGAGCCTTTCAGCCACGCTTCTTGGCAGACTTGCTCACGCTGGTGGGCTTGGCCGCGGCCGCGCGGCGCTGCTGCAGCTTGCTGATCGCGACATCGGCCTCGACGCTGCGGCCGGCCGCGATGTCCGCCAGGCCGCGCTGGGCATCGGCCAGCAGCAGCAGGTGGATGCGCTCGCGCTCCAGGCGGTGGTAGTAGTCCAGCCGGTCGGCATCGATCAGCGCGACATAGCTTTCACCGTTCTTGGTGATGATCTTCTCGGCGCCGGCCTTGGCCTGATCGGCCAGCTCCGACAGATTGGCGCGGGCCTGGGTGAAGGGCACCACGTCGCTGGCTGAAAACCCCATGGCAGGCTCCTTGGAAGTCGAATGACAGAATTCTGTGCAGTCTACTTCGACCGCGTGATCCTGCCGCCGGCAACCGTGCGCTGCCGCTACCGCTTCTCCGGCCAGGTCGCCAGCAACAGCCCCGTCAACGCCAGCACCAGCGCCACCACGTGCGCTGGCCCCCAGGCCTCGCCCAGCACGACGACGCCCACGGCCGCGGCCGACAGCGGCAGCATCACCGTAAAGACCCCGGCGCGCGAGCTGGGCACGTGGCGCAGGCCCTGCATCCACAGCCACACGGTCACCATGCTGGCGGCCACGGCGTAGAACACCAGCAGTCCCCAGGTGGCCGGCGGCACGGCGCTGAAGTCGAAGCTCCAGGCCTGGTACAGGCCGAAGGGCGTGACCAGGGCCAGGCCCCACAAGTTGATGAGCGCGCTGATGCGGCTGGGCGACACGTTGCCCGTGAGCCGCTTGCCGATCACCACGTAGGCGGCCTCGCAGAACACCGCCGCCAGCAGCAGCGCATAGCCCAGCGGCGAAGCCGCCTCGGCGCTGCCGCCCTGGTGCCGCGCCAGCGCCAGGAAGCCGATGCCGGCGGCGGCGCAGGCGATGGCCGCCAGCACGCGCGGCCGGATGTGTTCGCCCAGGAAGGCGCGCGAGAGCAGCGCCACCGCTGCGGGAATAGCCGCCATCGTGACGCCTGCGGCCAGCGCAGACGTGAGCTGCACGCCGTAGAGCATGCAGATGCTGAACAGGAAGTTGCCGAGGAAGCTTTCCCAGAACAGCAGCTTGCGGTCGTGCGGCGACAGCGGCGCTTCGCCTGGCCGGCGGCGCACCCAGTGCAGCATGGCAATGGCTGCTATGCCGAAGCGCAGCCAGGCCAGCAGCAGCACCGGGAACACGGCCACCAGCAGCCGGCTCAGGCCCACGTAGCTGCCCACCAGCGCCATGCTGGCGCCCAGGCTCAACCAGGCCCAGGCCGGCACCGCGGGGGCGCCGGGCCGCGCTGGCAGGCTCAACGCGCGGGCGTGCCCAGCGCCAGCGCCTGCGGCGGCTGGGCGATGGACTGCATGCGCATCACCGTCACCGCGTTGCGGTTGCGGTGGCTCATCAGCGGCATCAGCCCGGCCTCGAGCAGCACCTGGCCGGCCTGCTCGCCCAGGTACTGCTCGGCGCAGGCCTGCAGTTCCTGCTCGCCGTCGCGCTCGAACGTGTAGGCCGGCAGGTCGCCGATCTCGCGCTCGTCGCCCGGCTCCATGTCCCAGCCGTTCAGCGCAAAGGCGCGGCCGATCAGCAAGGCCACGGCCAGCGAGCCGGCGCCCCAGAGAAAGTCGCCGTGGCGCGGCGTGCCGGCGATCTCTTCGAAGGCGAAGGTGGTGATGGGGTCGCTGCGCTTGCCATAGGGCAGGCGCAGCAGCACGCGCGGCGCAGCAAGGCCCAGCCAGGGCGCGGCCTCGCTGCTGCGCAGTTCGTTCCAGCCCTGCAGCGCGGCCGGCTCAGCCATGGCCAGGCGCGGATCGCCCGCGGCGATGAAGGGACCGCCGGCCTGCGAGGCGATCAAGCCCAGCGCGGCCAGCAGGCCGATGTCGGTGTCGCCCGGGCCAAAGCCGTACAGACCGCACAGCAGCGACCAGCCCTGGCCGCCTGGCACGTTGCGCCAGCGGTCGGCCAGCGCGTGGTGCAGGCCGGTCTGGGCCAGCTGGCCCTGGGCCGCCACCACGTCGGCCAGCAGTTCGTCGCGCGACACGTCGAAGAGGTGCAGCTCCAGGCTCTCGTCCAGCTCCAGGCCAGCCACCAGCCACTGCACACCGCGCCAGTGGGCTTCCAGCGATTGAAACTCGGCGCCGTGCAGCAGCGCGCGCATCTCGGCGGTGATGGCGGCGTCTACCGAGGCCACCAGCTGCGCCTGCTGCGGTGCGGTGTCGGGGACCATCTGGTTGCCGACGATGCTGCGGATGAAGGCGTCGATGCCGGTGGCGGGCGTCGGGGCTGGCGGTGGCGCCGCTGCCACCGCGGGCCGGCCGCCCAGCAGCCCGGCCAGCAGGTCGCCGCCGCTGGGCGTGCCGGCGGCGGGGCTTGCCGTAGGGGTGGCGGCCGGGGCCACGCCCAGCTCGGCCGCAGCGGCGGCAAACTGCTTGGGGTCTTGCAGGCGCTGGCGCAGTGAGCGCAGCTGGCCGAACAGCGGCACGCGCGCGAACAGCGCATCGGGGTGGAAATCGTCCAGGCTGTCGAAGTCGAGCTTGGTACCGGCGTGCGCGGCGCGCGGGGTCAGGCGGGCCAGCACCTCGTCCAGGTTGTCCAGGTCCACCTTCATCGTCTTGCGCGTGGCCAGCGGCGCGCGCTCGGCCGCCGGCCGGGCGCTGAAATCGCCCAGCAGCAGGATGCGCAGGGGGCCCTTGCTGTCGCGCGGACGCGGCCGCGGGCCGGGGCTGAATTCGAATTGCAGTCGGGCGGGCATGGTGCGCTCCAGGGCCGGGGGTGCTGCCATGCTACTGCGCGGCGCCGGCCCGGCACGCCGCCCCCCCCTGATCAGAACGCTGCAGCGTAGCGGTCCAGTTCCCAGGCGCTGACGTGGCGCGCATAGGCCAGCCATTCGGCGCGCTTCAGGCGCAGGAACTCGGTGCTGAGCACCGGGCCCAGCGCGCCGCAGACCACCGTGTCGGCCTCCAGCGCGTCCAGCGCCTGTGCCAGCGACTGCGGCAGCAGCCCGATGCCGGCTTCGCGGATGCGCGCCAGCGGCCAGTCGAACAGGTCATCAACGCAGTCGGGGCCGGGGTCGAGCTGGCGGGCTATGCCGTCCAGCCCCGCGGCCACCATCGCCGCAGCGGCCAGGTAGGGGTTGGCGCTGGCGTCGGGCAGGCGCCACTCGAAGCGGCCGGGCAGGGTGCGCACCAGCGCCGTGCGATTGTTGGGGCCGTGGGCGATATAGGCTGGGGCCCAGCTGGTGCCCGACAGCGATTCGCCCACCGTGAGCCGCTTGTACGAGTTGACCGTGGGCGCGGCCAGCGCGCACAGCGCCGGCGCGTGCGCCAGCAAGCCGGCGATGAAGTGGCGTCCCAATGGCGACAGCGAATCGGTCGGCTTCTCCGGGTCGAACAGGCAGCGCGTCCCTTCCCACAGCGACACGTGAAAGTGCAGCCCGCTGCCGGGCTGGTCGGCAAAGGGCTTGGGCATCATCGAGAAGACCATGCCGCGCGCCTCGGCCAGGGCCTGGGCCGCCAGCTTGAAGAGCATCAGGTGGTCGCAGCTGGCCAGGGCATCGTCGTGCGCGAAGTTGACTTCGTACTGGCCGTGTGCGTCCTCGTGGTCGATCTGCAGCACGTCCAGGCCGCAGCCGCCCAGCGCCTGCTGCAGCGCCTGCAGAAAGCCCATCTGCCGCGGCAGCGACTTCAGGTCGTACGAGGGCTTGTCCAGGCGGTCGTGCTGGTCGGCCGGCTCCCAGCCACCGGTGGCACCGCGGCGCAGCAAGAAGAACTCGGGCTCGATGCCGATGCGCAAGGACCAGCCGCGTTCGGTGAGAGGTGCCAGCGCGCGCCGCAGCACCTGGCGCGGGCAGGCCTCGAAGGGCTGGCCGGCCACATAGCCGTCGCCGACGATGCGCGCCACGCCCGGCAGCCAGGGCAGGGGCATCGCGGTGCTGGCGTCGCCGCGCGCCCAGTACTCGGCACGCGGCCCGGTGCGCGGCAGGCCGGTGCCCCAGATCGACGGCCCGGCAAAGCCGGCGCCGGTTTGCAGCACTTCGTCCAGATGGGCCAGCGGCACCAGCTTGCCCTTGGCACAGCCCTGCGCATCGGTGAACTGCACCAGCAGCGTGTGCACGCCGGCATCCTGCAGGCCCTGGCGCAGGTTGCCGAACATCAGTCGCCCCGCGGGTTGATGCGCAGCCAGGTGGTCTTGAGTTCGGTCACCTTGTCGAAGGCGTGCAGGCTCTTGTCGCGGCCGTTGCCGCTTTGCTTGTAACCGCCGAAGGGCACGGTGATGTCGTCTTCGTCGTACTGGTTGACGTGCACCGTGCCGGCGCGCAGCGCGCGCGCCACGCGGTGGGCGCGGTGGATGTTGTCGCTCCACACACTCGCCTGCAGGCCGTAGGGGCTGTCGTTGGCGATGCGCAGCGCCTCGGCCTCGGTCTTGAAACGGATGACGCTGAGCACCGGGCCGAAGATCTCTTCGCGCGCGATCTTCATCGTCGGCGCCACGCCGTCGAAGACCGTGGGCTCGACGTACCAGCCGCCGGTCTCGGCGCGCACCTGGCGCCCGCCCGCGGCGCAGCGTGCGCCCTCGGCCACGCCGGATTCGATGTAGCCCAGCACGGTGCGCATCTGGCCTTCGTCGACCAGTGCGCCCAGCGTGGTGGCCGGCGCCAGCGGGTCGGCCGGCGGCCAGTTCGGCACTTGCGCGGCGACCACGGCCAGAAACTCGTCGGCCACGCGCTCGTGCACCAGCACGCGCGACGGCGCATTGCAGCTCTGGCCCTGGTTGAAGAAGATGCTGTCGGCGGCAGTGCGCGCGGCACGGGCGACCTCGCCGCAGTCGTCGAAGACGATGAAGGCCGACTTGCCGCCCAGTTCATTGAACACGCGCTTCAAGTTGCTGCGGCCGGCGTATTCGAGCATGCGCCGGCCGGTGCGCGTGCTGCCGGTGAAGCCGATGGCGTCCACGTCCATGTGCAGCGCCAGCGCCTCGCCGGCCTCGTGACCGTAGCCCGGCACCACGTTGAACACGCCCGGCGGCAGGCCGGCCTGCAGCGCCAGTTCGGCCAGGCGCAGGGCCGTGAGCGGACTCTTCTCGCTGGGCTTGAGCACCACCGAATTGCCCGCCGCCAGCGCCGGCCCCAGCTTCCAGGCCGCCATGATCATGGGGTAGTTCCAGGGCACGATGGCGCCGATCACGCCCACGGGTTCGCGCGTGATCAGCGCCAGCGCGTTGGCCGGCGTGGGCGCGATCTCGTCGTAGAGCTTGTCCACCGCCTCGGCATACCAGGCGATGCAACGCGCCGCGCTGGGCACGTCCACAGCCAGCGAAAACTGGATGGGCTTGCCCATGTCCAGGGTCTCGAGCAGCGCCAGTTCATCGCGCGCGGCCAGGATGGCCTCGGCAAAGCGCTGCAGCACGCGTTTGCGCGCGGCCGGCGGCTTGCCGGCCCAGCGCGCGTCGTCGAAGGCCCGGCGCGCGCTGGCCACCGCGGCATCCACATCGGCCTGCGCGCCACGCGCCACGCTGCCCAGCACACGGCCGGCTATGGGCGATACGCAGTCGAAGGCCTGGCCGCTGGCGGCGTCGCGCCGCACGCCGTCTATCAGGATGCGGCCGTCGATGCGCAGCGCGGCGGCGCGGGCGTGCCAGTCGATGGCGGGTGCGTTCATCGCGGGAGCCGCGGCATCAGAAGCTGACCACCATGGACGCGCCCAGCAACTGGTTGCTCTTGTAGAAGCGCGTCCCGTCGGCATTGCCGAACACCGGCTGCGTGGCGCCGTCCCAGCGGTATTCGAGCTTGAGCGTCGCGTTCTCGTCCACCCGGTAGCTCATGCCCAGGCTCAGCGCATAGCGGTTGCTGCCCACGCCGTCGCCCTTGGCGAAGGTGATGCCGTCGGGCAACAGGCCGCGGCCGATGCCGTTGACGGGGTCGTCCGAGGTGTAGCCCAGCAGGCCACCACCGTTCTTGGTGTTGTTGATGTAGTCGGCGCGCAGCACGGCCTCGAGCCGCGGCGTGACCAGGTAGCCCACGGTGGTGGACAGGCCCCACCAGCGCGCGTCGCGCAGCTGGCCGTCGCTGTTGAAGATGGCGGCCTGCTTCTGCTGGCCGTAGCTGACCTGGCCGTACAGGCTCCAGTCGCCGCGGATGTAGTAGGCGTCGGCCTCGAGCAGGTGCAGTTCGGTGTGCTTGCCGATGGCGTCGGGGAAGACGTCCGATTCCACCGGCAAGCCGCTGGCCGGGTCGACGCTGAACACGGTCTGGTCGGCAGCAAAGTTGGCCGCCTTGCCGTGCAGGCCGCTGAAACCGAAGCCGTCGTATTCGCCCTTGGAGTAGTCGACGCGGTAGATCAGTGCCGGCGACTTGTTGCCTGCGCCGTAGCGCGGCGAGTTCATGTTGGCGATGCCGCCACGCATCCACCACTTGCCGCTGGTCACGTCGAGCACCGCGCCGGTGTAGGCCGTGGGCGCCATGAAGTCGAACAGCAGGTTGTGCGTGATCAGCTTGTTGCCCGCGGGCAGGGTGATCTCGTAGCCGGTCCAGTCGGGGATCTGGCCTATCCACAGCCGCGTCTGCAGGTCCGACAGCGGGATGGACACCGAGGCCTCGTGCACGATGCTGCCGTTGTTCGTCAGCGCGCCGGTGCCGCGCTCGGGCGCCAGGGTCAGACGCCACTTGGTGCCGCTTTCGGTTTCCTTGTCGATGTCCAGCACCAGCATGCCGAAGTAGCTGTTGTCGTAGGTGTAGCGCGCGCCCTCGCCGTTGAGGAAGACGAAGGAACTGCTGCCCTGGCGCTGGTTGTAGATGAAGCTCGGGTCCATCTGCCCGCTGATCTTCAGGCCCTTGTAGCCCTGGTCGGTGAAGCTGTCCTGCAGCGCCTCGGCCTTGATGCCGATGCGGTTGAGCTCGCGCTGCTGCTCGGGCGTCATGCCCCACTGGCCCGGCGCGGCGGCGGCGGGTTGCTGCAGCTTCTGCTCGAGCTGGTTCACGCGCTCGCGCAGCGCCCGCAGTTCCTTGAGCAGTTCTTCGTTGCTCTGGGCGCCGGCCGGCAGGGCGGCGGCCAGCGCCAGCACGGCGATGGGGGGGGCGAAGGCTTTCATGTTCTACATCTCCGTTGCAGGGGGCTGTTGTCAGTTGCGGGAGGCGAGCGTCATCTCGCGCAAACGCTGGCGTTCGGCGCGGGCGATGAACCAGCTGGTGGCGACGACGCCGACCGAGACGATCAGGATGATCACCGTGGCCACGGCATTGACGCTGGGGTTCAACCCCAGGCGGGCGCGCGAGAAGATGACCAGCGGCATGGTGGTCGAACCCGGGCCCGACAGAAAGGCCGACAGCACGACGTCGTCCAATGACAGCGTGAAGGTCAGCAGCCAGGCCGAGATCAGGGCTTGCGCGATCATGGGCAAGGTCACCAGCCAGAACACCTGGTGCGGGCGGGCGCCCAGATCCATGGCGGCTTCTTCGAGCTGCGGGTTCAGGTCTTTCAGGCGCGCCTGCACCACCACGGTGGCGTAGGCCATGCCCAGCAGCAGGTGGCCCAGCCAGATGGTCATCATGCCGCGCTCGGGGAAGCCGATGGCGCGCTGCACGCTCACCAGCATCAACAGCAGCGACAGGCCCACCACCACCTCGGGCATGACCAGCGGCGCGTTGACCATGCCGCTGAACACGGTGCGGCCCCAGAAGCGCCGGTACTTCACCAGCGCAAAGGCCGCCAGCGTGCCCAGCACCACCGAGCCGCAGGCGGTGAGGAAAGCGATCTTCAGGCTCAGCCACAGGCCGGCCAGCAGCTCTTCGTCGTGCACCAGCGCCGCATACCACTTGAGCGTGAAGCCGCGCCAGACGTTGGGGATGGGCGAGTCGTTGAACGAATACACCACCAGCGCCACGATGGGCGCGTACAGGAACAGGTAGCCCGCCGACAGCCAGCCGCGGCCGAACCAGGCGTTGAAGCTGCTGGCCTTCATGGGCGCTGCTCCTGGGCCTCGGCCTGGTACTTGTTGAAGATGGCCAGCGGCACGATGATCAGCAGCACCATCACCACCGCCACGCTGCTGGCCATGGGCCAGTCGTTGTTGCTGAAGAACTCGTCCCAGAGCACGCGGCCGATCATCAGGGTTTCGGGGCCGCCCAGCAGTTCAGGGATGACGAATTCGCCCACGCAGGGGATGAACACCAGCATGCTGCCGGCAATGATGCCGGCCTTGGACAGCGGCACGGTGATCTTCCAGAACGCCACCCAGGGCGTGGCGCCCAGGTCGGCCGCGGCCTCGAGCAGGCGCAGGTCCATCTTGGCCAGGGTGCTGAACAGCGGCAGGATCATGAAGGGCAGGTAGGTGTAGGTCATGCCCAGCACCAGCGAGAACGGCGTGTGCATCAGCTTGCCCGGTGCGCTGATCAGGCCCGCGGCCAGCAGCAGCTGGTCCAGCCCCAGGCCGACGATCAGGTCGGCCACCCAGCCGCCTTCGGTGAGCAGGCCGCGCCAGGCGTAGACGCGCAGCAGGAAGGATGTCCAGAAGGGCAGCATCACCAGCATCAGCAGCGCCGGCTGCAGGGTGGCGCGCGCGCGTGCCATGAAGTAGGCGAAGGGGTAGCCGATGAACAGGCACAGCAGCGTGGTGGCCGCGGCGTACTGCAGGCTGGCCAGGTAGGTCTTGAAGTACAGCGCGTCTTCGGTGATGAAGACGTAGTTGCCGAACTTGATGGTGAGCGTCATCACGCCGTCGGCAAAGCGCAGCACGTCCTTGAAGCTCACCGCTTCCATCTCGGACACGCTGATCTTGCCGACGATGAAGAAGGGCAGCAGGAAGAACAGCAGCAAGAAGGCGAAGGGCAGGCCGATGACCAGCCCGCGGCCGCTGAAGACCGCGCGCAGGCGCTGCAGGGCGGTGTTCATCGCGCCGACCCTACTGCGTGAGCACCACGTGGGCCGAGCGTGACCAATGCGCCCAGACCTGGTCACCCCAGGTGAAGGCGTCGTCGCGGTGGCGCTGGGTGTTGGCCTGGCTCACCTTGAGGCGCGCGCCGCTGGCCAACTGCAGGTGGTAGACGGTGTGGCTGCCGAAGTAGGACATCTCCTTGATGGTGCCGACCGTGGTGTTGAACGCGTCCTCGGGCTGGTGGCGCACCAGGTGGATCTTCTCGGGGCGCAGTGCCACCGTCACCGCCATGCCCTGCGTGCCGGTGATGCCGTGGCCGACGAAGTGGCGGCAGTCGGCGCTGCCGATGACGCAGTGGTCGGCCTCGTCTTCGTCCAGCGTGCCGTCCATCAGGTTGACGTTGCCGATGAAGTCGGCCACGAAGCGCGTGGCCGGGGTCTCGTAGATGTCGCCCGGTGCTCCCACCTGCAGGAAGCGGCCCTCGCTCATCACCGCGATGCGGCTGGCCATGGTCATGGCCTCTTCCTGGTCGTGCGTGACCATCACGCAGGTCACGCCCACCTGCTCGATGATGTTCACCAGCTCGATCTGGGTTTCCTCGCGCAGCTTCTTGTCCAGCGCGCCCAGGGGTTCATCGAGCAGCAGCATCTGCGGCTGTTTGGCCAGGCTGCGCGCCAGCGCCACGCGCTGCTGCTGCCCGCCCGACAACTGGTGCGGCTTGCGCTGCGCGTACTTGCCCAGCTGCACCAGCTTGAGCATGGCCTCGACCCGCGCGGCCACCACGTCGCGGGCCAGGCCCTCGCGCCGCAGGCCGAAGGCGATGTTGTCCCACACCGTGAGGTGCGGAAACAGCGCGTAGCTCTGGAACATCATGTTCATCGGCCGCTCGTACGGCGGCAGATCGGCCAGGTCGCGGCCGTCCAGCACGATGCGCCCCGAGGTCGGCGTCTCGAAGCCCGCCAGCATGCGCAGCAGCGTGCTCTTGCCGCAGCCCGAACTGCCCAGCAGCGCGAAGATCTCGCCCTTGGCGATGTCCAGGCTGACGTTGTTCACGGCCTTGAAGCCGTTGAAATCCTTGACGACGTCGCAGATCCTCAGGAACGCGTCGGTGTTGGCGGCGGCGGGAATGGCCATGGTCGGGCGATCTAGCAGTGCGGGAATCGAGCTTGCGGTCTCAAAGCCCGGTCTTGAACGAGGTGTAGGTGCGCGTCATCAGGCGGCGCAGGTCGTTGTTCAGCGAATCGGGCGGCACCATGCGCGCCATGTCGGCCGGGGGCAGAAAGACCGTCGGGTTGCTGGCCACCTCGGGCTTGACGAACTTGCGCGATTCGCTGTTGGGGTTGGCGTAGAACACCTTGTTGGTCAGGCCGGCGTGCACCTCGGGGCGCAGCATGTAGTTGATGAATTTGTGCGCGTTGCCCGGCCGTGGTGCATCGGCCGGGACGACCATCACGTCGAAGAACAGCAAGCCGCCGCTCTTGGGGATGAGGGCCTGGATGTTCTGCCCGGTCTTGCCGTCGATGGCACGCTGGCGCGCGATGTTGATGTCGCCGCTCCAGCCCAGCGCCAGGCACACAGAGCCGCCGGCCATGTCGTTGATGTAGCCCGAGCTGCTGAACAGCGTGACGTGCGGGCGCACCGACTTGAGCAGTGCCGCCGCGGCCGGGTAGTCGGCGGGGTTCTTGCTGAACGAGGGCTTGCCCAGGTAGTGCAGCGCGGCCGGCACCACCTCGGTGGCCGAATCCAGGAAGGACACGCCGCAGCTCTTGAGCTTGCTGATGTATTCGGGCTTGAACACCAGGTCCCAGGCGTTGTCGGGCATGGGCATGCTGCCTAAAGCGGCCTTGACCTTGTCGACGTTGATGCCCACCGTGGTGTAGCCCCACAACCAGTTGACCATGAACTCGTTGCCCGGGTCCATGCGCGCCAGCTGCGCCTGCACCGTGGCGTCGAGGTTCTTCAGGTTGGGGATCTGCGCCTTGTCGATCTTGCGCAGCAGGCCACCGTCGATCTGCAGCTTGGCCCAGTGCGAGCTGGGCACGACGATGTCGTAGCCGGTCTTGCCCGCCACCAGCTTGGCGTGGACGATCTCGTTGTTGTCGAAGTTGTCGTAGCGCACCTTGATCCCGGTTTCCTTCTCGAAGTTGCGCAGCGTGTCCTCGGCGATGTAGTCGCTCCAGTTGTAGATGTTGAGGACCTTGTCCTCTTCCTGGGCCGAGGGGGCCGTCGCGGCCAGGGCCAAGGCGAGGGCGCAGACGAGGGACTTCGGGATCATGGGGCAACCTCCGGGGGCGGCTGGGTGTGGATGCGGTGGGCGGAAAGTCTAGGCAATCAGAGTGAGCGGGGTATCGGGGGGAACGATCAGGGGGGAACGATCAATGCCGGCTCAGTGCAGCCAGCCTTCGCGCTGAGCGTCGGCCAGCGTCAGGTCCAGGCAGCGGCGGATGAGCGCGGCCATCTCGTCGATCTGCGCGCGCGTGATGACCAGAGGCGGGGCGACGATCATGCGGTCGCCCACGGCGCGCATCACCAGGCCTTCGCGGAAGCAGTGGCCGCGGCAGACCATGCCGATCTCCAGCGCCTCGGGGAAGGCCGTCCCCTGTGCCTTGTCCTTCACGAGCAGCAACGCCCCCATCAGGCCGCAGGTCTCGGCATCACCCACCAGCGGGTGATCGGCCAGCGACGCGTACACCTGTGCAAGATACGGGCCCAGGTCGTCGCGCACGCGCTCCACCAGGCCCAGGCTGCGGATCAGGCCCACGTTGGCCAGGCCCACGGCACAGGCCACCGGGTGGCCGGAATAGGTGTAGCCGTGGTTGAACTCGCCGCCGCGCTCGATCAGCACGCGCGCGATGCGCTCGCCCACCAGCACGCCGCCCAGCGGTATGTAGCCGCTGGTCACGCCCTTGGCAAAGGTCATCAGGTCGGGCCGGAAGCCCTGGGTCTGGCAGCCGAACCAGTTGCCAGTGCGGCCGAAGCCGCAGATGACCTCGTCGCTGACCACCAGGATGCCGTACTGGTCGCAGATGCGCTGCACCTCGGGCCAGTAGGTGGCGGGCGGGATGATCACGCCGCCCGCGCCCTGCACCGGCTCGCCGATGAAGGCCGCCACCTTGTCGGGGCCGATGGCCAGGATGCGCTCTTCCAGCCAATGTGCGGCCTGCAGGCCGAAGGCCTCGCGCGACAGGCCCTGCGGCCGGCCGTGCTGCCACCAGTAGGGCTGGCCGATGTGCTCGATGCCCGGGATGGGCAGGCCGCCCTGGGCGTGCATGCCGGCCATGCCGCCCAGCGACGCGCCGGCCATGGTGCTGCCGTGGTACGCGTTGTCGCGGCTGATGATCACCTGGCGCTGCGGCTGGCCCAGCAGGTCCCAGTAGCGGCGCACCATGCGCACCACGGTGTCGTTGCCTTCCGAGCCCGAGCCGGCGAAGAACACGTGCTCGAAGCCGGGCGGCGCCACCTCGGCCAGCAGCTCGGCCAGGGCGATGGCCGGGGGCGTGGCGGTCTGGAAGAAGGCGTTGTAGAAGGGCAGTTCCTGCAGTTGCCTGGTTGCCGCTTCGATCAAGGCCTGCTGGCCGTAGCCGACGTTGACGCACCACAGCCCGCTCATCGCGTCCAGCAGCTTGTGGCCGTCGCTGTCCCACAGGTAGATGTTCTCGGCCCGGGTGATGACGCGCGAGCCCTTGCGCGCCAGGCTCTGGAAGTCGGTGAAGGGGTGCAGGAAATGCGCCGCGTCGGCGGCCTGCCATTCTTGGGTGGTTCTCGTCATCTGGGTGATTCCTTGGCAGTGCCCATCAAGCAGACGCCGCGGAACCGGCTCTGCCGGGCCGCTGGCGTCGCCCCCTCGAGGGGGAGCGGCGTCAGCCGCAACGGGGGTGGGTCAAATGTCGAACAACAGGCGCGACGGGTCTTCCAGCGCTTCCTTCATCGTCACCAGGCCCAGCACGGCCTCGCGGCCGTCGATGATGCGGTGGTCGTAGCTCATCGCCACCTCGGCCAGGTCCTTGTCGGCGCGCAGCAGGGTCAGGGCCTCGCCCAGGCTGCGCGGCAGCTGGAAGTCACCCAGGTAGGCGTCGCCCTTGCACTCGGCCGTGGGCTCGATGCGCTGCTTGATGCCCAGGTAGCCGCAGGCCAGCGTGGCGGCCAGGGCCACGTAGGGGTTGGCGTCGGCGCCGATCACGCGGTTCTCGATGCGCCGCGCCACGGCCTCGGCCACCGGGCTGCGGATGCCCACGGTGCGGTTGTCGGTGCCCCACTGGATGTTGATGGGCGCGGCCACGCCGCGCACCAGCCGCCGGTAGCTGTTGACGTAGGGCGCGAACAGCGCCATCGCCGCCGGGATGTACTTCTGCAGCCCGCCGATGAACCAGAAGAACTCGCGGCTGGAGCTGCCGTCCTCGTTGCTGAACAGATTGCGGCCGGTGGCCTTGTTGATCACGCTCTGGTGGATGTGCATGGCGCTGCCCGGTTCGCCGGCGATGGGCTTGGCCATGAAGGTGGCAAACATGTTGTGGCGCAGCGCGGCTTCGCGCACCGTGCGCTTGAACATGAACACCTCGTCGGCCAGGCCCAGCGGGTGGGCGTGGAAGAAGTTGATCTCCATCTGCCCGGCGCCGACCTCGTGGATCAGCGTGTCCACGTTCAGCTCCATCTTGTCGCAGTAGTCGTACACGTCCTCGAACAGCGGGTCGAACTCGTTCACCGCGTCGATGGAATAGGCCTGGCGGCTGGTCTCGCTGCGACCGCTGCGGCCGATGGGCGGTTTGAGCGGCACGTCGGGGTCGGTGTTGCGCGCCACCAGGTAGAACTCGAGCTCGGGTGCCACCACCGGGTCCCAGCCTTCAGCCGCGTACAGCTCGCACACGCGGCGCAGCACCGAACGAGGCGCAAAGGGCACCAGCACGCCCTGGCGGTCATAGCAGTCGTGGATGACCTGCGCCGTGGGGTCGGTGGCCCAGGGCACGATGCGCACCGTGGTCGGGTCGGGCCGCAGGTGCATGTCGCGGTCGGTGGGCGTGATGACGTCGTAGTAGGGCCCCTCTTCGGGGAACTCGCCCGTCACGCCCATGGCCACCACGGCCTCGGGCAGGCGCATGCCGCGGTCTTCGGTGAATTTCTGGCGCGGCAGGATCTTGCCGCGGGCCACGCCGGTGAGGTCGGGCACCAGGCACTCGATCTCGGTGACGCGGTGCTCGTTGAGCCACTGTTCCAGCTCGGCGAAGGTGAAATGGTCTCTGGAAGTCATGAACGGTCTCGGCAGTCTTGCAGGTTCGGCATGCCGGGCCGGGCCCGGCGTTCAGGCAGTGCTGACCGGGCTTGGCAAGGGGCCGCGCACGCGGTCGCGGTATTGGTCGCGGTACTGCCGCACGGCGCTGCCGAAGGCCCGCAGCAAGGCCATGGACACCGGGTTGGTGGCGGCCTGCCACTCGGGGTGCCACTGCACGCACAGGTTGAAGCCGGGCGCATCGATCACCGAGAAGGCCTCGACCAGGCCATCGGGCGCAACGGCCTCGACGCGCAGTCCCGCTGCCAGCCGATCCACGCCCTGGCCGTGCAGCGAATTGACCTCGATGCGCACCGGGCCCAGCAGCCGCTCGAGCACGCCGCCGGGCTGCACCTGCAGGCTGTGCGACGGCGCGTACTGCTCGGCCGCTGGGCGGCCCTCCGGCGCGCGGTGGTCGGCCAGGCCGGGCTGCTCTTGCACCGCCTGGTGCAAGCTGCCGCCCAGCGCCACGTTGACTTCCTGCATGCCGCGGCAGATGGCCAGCAGCGGCAGGCCGCGCGCCAGCACGCGGCGCACGAAGGGCAGCACCCAGACATCGCGCGCCGGGTCCAGCGGCAGGCTGGTGTCGTGCACCGTCTGGCCGAAATGCGAGGGGTGCACGTTGGACGGTGAACCGGTCAGCAGCACGCCCTGCGCCAGGTCCAGCGCGGCTTCGGCGTCGGCCTCGTCAAGCCCGGGGACTACCAGGGGCAGCGCGCCCGCCAGGCGCACGGCATCCACGTACTTCTGGCCGGCAACGTGGTACGGATGCTGGCCCGGCGTCCGGTTGCAGGCCGGCACGAGGACGACGGGACGGGGGGCGGGAGTGCTGTGCATGGTCGGGATCACGCAAGCATATCGCGCAGCCGGTACCAGGCCATGGCCAGCACCAGCGCCGGCGTGCGCAAGCGCGTGCCGCCGGGGAAGTTGCGGTGGCCGATCTGCGCGAAGACGTCGAAGCGCGTCGCATCGCCGGCCATGGCCTCGGCCACCAGGCGCCCGGCCAGACCGGTGAGCGCCAGACCGTGGCCCGAGAAGCCCTGCAGGTAGTAGACCTTGCCCAGCCCGTCCAGCCGGCCGAAGTCGGGCGCGCGGTTCATGGTGATGTCGACGAAGCCGCCCCAGGCGTATTCGATGCGCCGGCCCTGCAGTTGCGGGAAGGTCAACACCATGCGCCGACGCATGCTCTCGGCCAGATCGGAAGGCGTGCGCGTGCTGTAGCTGACGCGGCCGCCGTAGAGCATGCGGTTGTCGTCGGTGGTGCGGAAGTAGTCGAGCACGAAGTTGTTGTCGCAGACCGCGCTGCGCGACGGGATCAGGCTGTCGGCCAGGGCCGGTGGCAGCGCCTCGGTGCAGGCGATGTAGGTGCCGACCGGCATGATGCGCGGCGCCAGCGCGGGTGCCAGCCCGCTCAGGTAGACATTGCCGGCCAGCAGCACCTGCGCAGCAGTCACCATGCCCTGCGCGGTGCGCAGCTGCGGCGCCGGGCCGGGCAGCAGTTCCAGCGCCGCGCTGTCCTCGAAGATGCGCACGCCGGCCGCGGCGGCCGCCCGCGCCAGGCCGCGCGTGTACTTCAGCGGGTGCAGGTGGCCCGAGCGCGGGTCGTAGATGCCGCTGTGGAATTCGGGGCTGGCGATCCAGTGGCCCAGTTCGCCCGGCGCCAGGCGCTGCACGGTGTAGCCGTAGCGCTTTTCGGTGCGCTGGGCCCAGCGCATCAGCTCGCGCCCCTTGCCCGGCGTGCGCGCCACGCCCAGCCAGCCGTCGCGCCACTCGCAGGCGATGGCGTGCTCGGCGATGCGCTGCTTCAGAAGGTCCAGCGCCTCGATGCTCATGTCCCAGATGCGGCGCGCGTCGTCGCGGCCCAGCTGGAACTCGATCAGCTCCTGGTCACAGGCCAGGCCGTGGATCGCCTGCCCGCCGTTGCGCCCGCTGGCGCCGAAGCCGATCTGCCGGGCCTCGAGCAGCACCACGTCGAAGCCGCGCTGGCGCAGGTCCAGCGCAGCCGACAGGCCGGCCAGGCCGCCGCCCACCACGGCCACGTCGCAGCGCTGGTCCCCGCGCAGCGGCGCGTGGCGTTGGGCCAGCGGCGTGCTGGCGGCGTAATAGGAGTCGAGCGCGAGGCTGCGGTCGGTGTCCAGCAACCCCATCAGGCGGCGCGGCGGAGCGCGCCCCGCAGGGTTTCGACGATCTGCGTGATCTGCGCCGGCTCGATGATCAGCGGCGGCGACAGCGCCACCGTGTCGCCCGTCGTGCGCACCATCACGCCCTGGGCCAGGCAGTCCAGGAACACACCGAAGGCGCGCCGGGCCGGTTCGCCGGGCAGCGGCGCCAGTTCGATACCGGCCACCAGGCCGATGTTGCGCACGTCGATCACGTTCGGTTCGCCGCGCAGCGAATGCACGGCCTGGGCAAAGCCCTGCTGCAGGCCGGCGGCGCGCGTCAGCAGGCCTTCTTCGGCATAGGTGTCCAGCGTGGCGATGCCGGCGGCGCAGGCCAGCGGGTGGGCCGAGTAGGTGTAGCCGTGGGCAAATTCGATCAGGTGCTCGGGCCCGGTCATGAAGGCGTCGTGGATGTCCTGACGCACCAGCACCGCACCCATGGGCACGGCACCGTTGGTCAGGCCCTTGGCGCAGGTGATGAGGTCGGGCACCACGCCGAAGGTCTGCGCCGCGAAGGGCGAGCCGGTGCGGCCGAAGCCGGTGATGACTTCGTCGAAGATCAGCAGGATGCCGTGGCGCGTGCAGATCTCGCGCAGGCGCTGCAGGTAGCCCTGGGGCGGGATCAGCACACCGGTGCTGCCGGCCACGGGCTCGACGATGACCGCGGCGATATTGCTGGCGTCGTGCAGCGCCACCAGGCGTTCCAGGTCGTCGGCGGCGTCGGCGCCGTGCAGCGGCTGGCCCACGCTGAAGGCGTTGCGCGCCGGGTCGTGGGTGTGGCGGATGTGGTCGACGCCGGCGATCATGGCGCCGAACATCTTGCGGTTGCCGACGATGCCGCCCACCGAGATGCCGCCGAAGTTGACACCGTGGTAGCCGCGTTCACGGCCGATGAGCCGGGTGCGCGAGGCTTCACCGCGCACGCGGTGGTAGGCCAGGGCGATCTTCAGCGCGGTTTCCACCGCCTCGGAGCCCGAGTTGGTGAAGAACACGCGGTTCAGCCCGGCCGGGGCGATGGCGGCCAGGCGCTCGGCCAGCTCGAAGGCCTTGGGGTGCGCCATCTGGAAGGGCGGGGCGAAGTCCATCTCGGCCGCCTGCTGCTGGATGGCCTTGACGATGCGCGGCCGCGCGTGGCCGGCGTTCACGCACCACAGCCCGGCCACGGCGTCCAGCACCTGCCGGCCGTGGTCGTCCCAGTAGTGCATGCCCTCGGCGCGCGTGAGCAGGCGCGGCGCCTTCTTGAACTGGCGGTTGGCCGTGAAGGGCATCCAGTAGGCGTCCATCGCGGGCGCGGCGCCGGTGGCGGCCTGCAGCAGGGCGGGGTCCAGGGCTTGGTTCATGGGGTCTCCTCAGGGCCGGTGGGCATGCGCCGCCGGTCAGCCATTGCACCACGGCAGTGCAAGGTGTTCCAGCCCGGGGGCGCCCTGAGCGGGATTGTCCGGCATCGCCGTGCGGCGGCGGCGGGCCTGCATAAGCAAAGCGGCGCCCTTGGGGCGCCGCGGTGCGGGCTCGCCGGGTGGCGAGCCGGGGTCAGGGGATCAGGCGGTGCGCGCCTTCTGGCCGGCCTCTATCGCGGCGCGGGCAGCGCGGGCGGCCGGGTAGACCACGGTCTCTTCGAGCGCGATGTGGTCGTGGTGCAGCGCGGTGTAGATCGGCAACGCGTTGCGCAGCATGGCCAGGTCGTACCAGTTGTAGCCGGCGGCGATGCCTTCGATCTGCGGCGCCAGCTCATGCCAGTCTTCGTCCAGCCAGCCGTGGTCTTGCTGCAGGCGGTGCACGTGCTGCACCAGTTCGGCATCACCGCTGGCCAGCAACACGGGGAAGACCTGCGCTTCCTCCTGCGCGTGGTGGTCGCGGCCGGGGCCGTTGAAGAAGGCCAGGATCTCCTTGGCGCTGGCGCGGGCGGTGTCGTCCAGGCCGCGGTCGTCCAGATGTTCGATCAGGCGGTCGAAGGCCTGCAGCATTTCGAGCGCGGCGCGGTGCGCCTGGTCCAGCTTCTCGAACTCGGGCAGCGGCGGTGCCGGCGGACGGGTATCACGGGGCTTGCGCGGGGGGCGCGGGGCGGGGGCGTTGGCAGCTTTCATGAAGGCTCCTGGGCAATGGGCGTATTCTTGGTACGCGCCTCGGAAGGGCCTTGCGCCGGATCAAACGAAGCGTTCAGCTTGGCCGCGCCCAGGCGCCCGCACAGATAGGTCCAGACAAAGTGGGCCGCGGCCTGGCTGCTGAGCTCTGCATGGTCAAACGGAGGCGAGACCTCGACGCAGTCCATGCCCACGAAGGGCAGGTCGACCAGCTCTTCCAGCAGCGTCAGCACCTGGGCCGTGCTCAGGCCGCCGGGCTCGGGCGTGCCGGTGCCGGGGGCGAAGGCCGGGTCCAGGCAGTCGATGTCCAGGCTCAGGTAGACCGGCGGGTGGCCCAGCGCCGCCAGGCGCTGGCGGATGGCCGCGGTCACTGGCTGCAGTTGTGCCGGCGACTCCAGACCGCGCAGCGCGCGCGCCGTGAAGATCTGGCCGCCGCGCTGCTGCACGTAATCGCGCGCCGCGCGCTGGCCCGCAGAGCGGATGCCGATCTGCGTGAAGCCGGCGGCTATCACCAGGCCCTCTTGCATGGCTTCCCAGACCCAGGTGCCGTGGCCCGAGGGCTCGCCGAAGTGGTCTTGCCAGGTGTCGCAGTGCGCGTCGAAGTGGATCACCGCCAGCGGCCGGCCCAGCCAGGCGCGGTACACGCGCAGCAGGGGCAAGGTGATGGAGTGGTCGCCGCCCAGCCACACCATGTGGTGGCGCAGCAGCAGGTCGGCGGCCAGTGGGGCCAGGGCTTCGCGCATGGCCGCCAGCGCGGTGTTGGGCAGGGCCAGATCACCTACGTCGCCCAGACTACCCAGCGGGCTGGTGTCGAACAGCGGGTGCGTGCCGTCGCACAGCATGTGGCTGGCCTGGCGGATGGCACGCGGTGCCAGGCGTGCCCCGGGGCGGTTGGTGGTGGCGCCGTCCCAGGCGATGCCGGCCACGGCATAGGGCGTGTCCGTCGCGGGCGGGCCTGCCTTCAGGAAGCGCTGGTCCGAGAGATAGGCGAAGGAGGACATGCGATGAGACCCCTGGGGCTTGAGCCGGCGCGATCATAAGGACGGCTTTGGGCGGCACTGGCAACAGGGCGTGCCGCTGGCGCGCCGGTGCCTTGCTTGCGGCCCGGCGAAAGCAGCGCAGGGCCGGCTTCAGCGGTTCCGGTGCGCATGCGCCGCCTGCCCAATCCGCCCCTTTTCCGCATGGCGCCGTTGATTTTACATCGTGGAATTCGGTCGCGCTGCACTGCAGCATAATTCGCCATACGGGAAAACGCGATTCCGTCATGCGAAATTGCGCCCTAAGTCATTGATTCATAACAGTGAAATCTTTTGTCTTATATAAGACATAAGCCTTCACACGAAGCGGCGGCGGCGTTACGCTGACGCTGTGGATCGATGGAATTCGTCCGCTTCATCGTCAGCAACCCAGGAGAAACCCTATGACCAAGCTCACCCGCCAGCAACAAGTCGCCGCCCTCGAAAAGGACTGGGCCGAGAACCCGCGCTGGAAGGGCATCAAGCGCAGCTACAGCGCCGCCGACGTGGTGCGCCTGCGCGGGAGCATCCAGATCGAGCACACGCTGGCCAAGCGCGGCGCCGAGAAGCTGTGGAACCTGATCAACACCGAGCCCTTCGTCAACAGCCTGGGCGCGCTCACCGGCAACCAGGCCATGCAGCAGGTCAAGGCCGGCCTGAAGGCCATCTACCTGAGCGGCTGGCAAGTGGCGGGTGATGCCAACAGCAATGGCGAGATGTACCCCGACCAGAGCCTGTACGCCGTGGACTCGGTGCCCAAGGTCGTGAAGCGCATCAATTCCACCTTCAAGCGCGCCGATGAAATCCAGTGGAGCGAAGGCAAGGACGACATCGACTACTTCGCGCCCATCGTGGCCGATGCCGAAGCCGGCTTCGGCGGCGTGCTCAACGCCTTCGAGCTGATGAAGTCCATGATCGACGCCGGCGCGGCGGGCGTGCACTTCGAAGACCAGCTGGCCAGCGTCAAGAAGTGCGGCCACATGGGCGGCAAGGTGCTGGTGCCCACGCGTGAAGCCGTGGCCAAGCTCACGGCAGCGCGCCTGGCGTCCGATGTGATGGGCACGCCCACCATCCTGCTGGCGCGCACCGACGCCGAGGCGGCCGACCTGGTGACCAGCGACGTCGACGCCAACGACAAGCCCTTCCTCACCGGCGAGCGCACCGTCGAAGGCTTCTTCAAGAGCCGCAACGGCCTGGAGCAGTCGATCAGCCGCGGCCTGGCCTACGCGCCCTATGCCGACCTGATCTGGTGCGAGACCGGCAAGCCCGACCTGGCCTTCGCCAAGGCCTTTGCCGACGCCATCCACGCCAAGTTCCCGGGCAAGCTGCTGGCTTACAACTGCAGCCCGTCGTTCAACTGGAAGAAGAACCTGGACGACGCCACCATCGCCAAGTTCCAGCGCGAGCTGGGCGCGATGGGCTACAAGTTCCAGTTCATCACCCTGGCCGGTTTCCACAGCCTGAACTACGGCATGTTCGAGCTGGCCTATGGCTACGCGCGCAGCAACATGAGCGCCTTCGTCGAGTTGCAGGAGAAGGAATTCGCCGCTGCCGAGCGCGGCTTCACCGCGGTGAAGCACCAGCGCGAGGTGGGCACGGGCTACTTCGACGCCGTGACCACCACGATCGAGAAGGACGCGTCCACCGGCGCGCTCAAGGGCTCGACCGAGAACGAACAGTTCTTCGACGGCACCCACCACTGAGATCGGGGCGCGCTGCGGCGCGCACCGGCTCACCTGCAGCAGGCAGCGCCTGCCGCGGGTGAGCCCCCAGCCACCGCCTGCCCGGATCTCGTCCTGGCAGGCGGTTTCCTTTCAGCCCGCGCTTCAACCCACGGCAGCGCGCTGGCGCCACAGCACCAGACCGGCAAAGCAGGCCGCGGCAAACAACAGGCCGGCCGCCAGCGCCGGCTGTGCCAGTGCGGACAAGGCGCCGGCAAAGTCATGCAGGGCCCAGCCGGGCAGGCCTTGCAGCGCCGCCTCGGGTTGGGTTTCGGCATGGACGCGCAGGCCCGCACCGCCGGCACCGAACAAGGCCAGGCCGGCATTGCGCGTCAGGGTGGCAGCGGCCGCTGTCAAAAGCGGCTCGCCGAACAGGCGTTCGAGCGCTCCACTGCCCAGCCCCAGCACCACCACCAGCAGCACGATGCCCCAGCGCTTGAACAGCGCGGTGGACAGCATCACCAGCAGCAGCAACGGCAGCAGCCACAGCACGGCCAGCGGCAGGCCGGCCAGGACGCGCAGCCACAGCGCCAGCGTGCCTGCCAGCAGGTCGAGCCAGGGCAACGCCAGCCAGGCGCCCAGGCTTTCCAGGCGCGTCACCAGCGCCGCCGACAGCAGCAGCCCACCCAGCCAGCCCAGCGCCAGCGCGGCGGCTGGCACCAGCAGCAGATGCACCAGCAGCGGCACGGCCAGGCTGTGCGCATGGCCCGTGGGCAGCGACAGCCAGAACTCGATCGAGCGGTCGCCGTGGTCGCGCCGCGGCAGGCCGCTCAGGATGATGAGCGAGGTCGCGGCCAGCGTCACGAACACCAGGGCGGTGGTGGCGAAGATGCTGGCGCCGGCCAGCAGCGACAGCGGCAGCGAGCCGCTCGGGACGTCCATGTCGGCTTCGAACTTCCAGTCGGCGAAGATCGCCAGCAGCAGGGCCACCGCCAGCGGCAGCAGCACCAGCAGGGTCCAGCCCAGGCGGTGCTGCAGCCACTCGCGGCGCATCAGGGTCAGCGTCGGATTCATGCGCGGGTCCTTCAGAAGTGGGTGCGGTCGAGTTCGGGCTTGCGCGTCAGCGCCACGAACAGGTCCACCAGGCTGGGGCGCATGCGCCGGCCCAGTGCCTGCACCTGCGGCGGCGGCTCGCCGTCGAACAGCGCGGCGCTGGCGCCCGGCCCGGTGCGGTAGCGCAGCAGCGGGTGCGCGGCGGCCATCTGCTCGGCCACGGCGGCGTCGTGGCTCAGCGCGACGAAGCGGCGCTCGATGTCTTCCAGGCTGATGGCAAGCACCAGGCGGCCCTCGTTGAGCATCAGCACGTCGGACAGCAGCGACTCGATCTCCTCGACCTGGTGGGTGGAGATGATCACGCTGCGCTCGCCATCGCACCACTCGTCGATGAGCATCTCGTAGAAGGCCTTGCGCGACAGCAGGTCCAGGCCCAGCGTGGGCTCGTCCAGGATCATCAGGCGCGCGTCGATGGCGGCGATCAGCGCCAGATGCGCCTGCACCACCATGCCCTTGGACAGCGTGCCCACCTTGTCGCCCAGGCCCACGCTGGTGCGGCGCAGCAGCGTGCGCGCGCGCTCGGCCGAAAAGCGCGGGTGCAGCCCGGTCATCAGCGTGATGAGATCACCCACGCGCGCCCAGCGCGGCAGGATGGCCACGTCGGGGATGTAGCAGGCCGACTGCAGCAGCGCCACGCGCTCGCGCCGCGGGTCCAGCCCCAGCACCTGCAGCGCTCCCTGAGCCTGCGTCAGGCCCACCAGGGCCTTGAGCAGCGTGGTCTTGCCGGCGCCGTTGTGGCCCAGAAGGCCGACCACGCGGCCCTTGGGCACGCTGAAGCTCAGGTCGTCGAGCGCGCGCTTGGCGCCGTAGTGCACGCTCAAGGCGCTGGCGCGCACCAGGGCTTCGTCGGGGCCGTTCATGGCAGTTCCTCCCATTGCAGATCATGTGCGGCGATGCCCAGGCGGCGCAGCCTTTCGCGCAGGCGCGGCCATTCGGCCAGCAGGAAGCGTTGGCGTTCGGCCGCGCGCAGGCGCTCGCGTGCCCCCGGCAGCACGTACAGGCCCAGGCCGCGGCGGTTGTCCAGCAGGCCTTCGTCGCCCAGGGCCTGCAGCGCGCGGTTGACGGTGAGCGGGTTGAGCAGGTAGCGCCCGGCCAGCACGCGCACCGAAGGCATGGCCTGGCCTTCGGGCGGTTGCCCGTCCAGCAGGCCGGCGGCCAGGATGTCGGCGAGTTGTTGGTAGATCGGTTGCTTCTGGTCCCAGGCGTGCATGGGCGACCCGTTGTGTGTTGGTGGGTTAGCACACCATAACGGCGCCGGCCCGCGCCCGGCCAGCCCGCTGCGACGGCCTGCAGCATGGGCCGACCAGCTGCAGGCAATGGGCCTCAGCCGCGGCGGCGCGGTGCGGGCGTCTCGGCCGCCGGGTCCTGGCGGTAGAACGCGGCCAGCTGCGGGTACAGCGCCGCGTGCTCGGCCTGCAGGCGCTGCGGGCACACGAAGAAGGCCTCGCTGGCCACGGCAAAGAATTCCTGCGGCGCCACGGCGCCGTAGGGGTCGATCACGTCGTCGAAGTCGGCGTCTTCGGGAATGGCATCGACCCGGGCGCGGAAGCGTTCGTACTCGTCGTTGAGCGCGGCCTGCCAGGCCAGGCCGCCGCTGGCGAAGTCGAGCACGTGCGCGAACTCGTGGATGACCACGTTGTAGGCCAGGCCGTCGCGCCCGGCGCTGCGCACGTCGCGCCAGGACAGCATCACCGGGCCGCCGTCAACGGCTTCGCCGGCCAGGGCCTCGTCGTATTCGTGCACCACGCCCTGCGCATCGGCCACGGCGCGACGCGCGTTCACCTGGTCGGGGTGGACCACGATGCCCACGAAGCCGTCGTAGCGCGCCAGCCCCAGGCGCAGCACCGGCAGCACCGCCTGCGCCGCGATGGCCACCACCATGGCATCGGTCAGGCGCAGGCCGCCGGCGGCGGTGAACTCCTTGCGGTCCAGGAACAGGCTGGTCAGCCGGCGCAGTTCAGCGCCGTCGGCGGGGTCGCGGCGCAGCAGGAAGGGGTAGCGCACCAGGGTGCGTTTCCACAGGTCGTCGGGGATGGCGCGGCGCGCCACGGCGGCTTCTTCGCGGCGTGCCTGAAGGCCGCGCCACCAGCGTGTCACGACCATCGCATCGGGCCCATCGGATCAGGCGGTCGGCGCCACGCGCTCGAAGCCGTCGCGCGTCAGGCGCAGCACCTCGGCGCGGGTGCCGCCGTCCAGGTCCCAGTCGCTCAGCACATGGCGCTTGAAGCCCGGCGCCAGCAGTTCGCTGCCCGGGCGGTGGGTGTGGCCGTGCACAAGCTCGGCGGCGCCCAGCGCGTGCAGCCAGCGCACCGCTTCGCTGGCGTCGACATCGGCATTGGACATGCCGTCGAAGCGCTGGCGCCCGGCGCTGGCACGGCGCATCTCGGCGGCGATGCGCAGGCGCTCAGCGAGCGGCCGCGCCAGGAATTGCCGTTGCCAGGCAGGGCTGCGCACCTCGGCACGGAAGGCCTGGTAGGGCGCATCGTCCAGGCACAGCGCGTCGCCGTGGCTGAGCAGCATGCGCCGGCCCCACGCGCCCAGCACTGTGGGGTCGGGCAAGCCCATCAGCCCGCACTGGCGCAGCAGGTCGGCGCCGGCCAGGAAGTCACGGTTGCCCACCATGAATGCCACGTGGCGGTGGCTGGCGGCCGCGGCCAGGGTGTCCAGGCACAGCCGTTCGAAGGGCAGGGCAGCGGCATCGTCGCCGACCCAGACCTCGAACAGGTCGCCCAGGATGAACACCGCGTCGGCCGGCGTGCGCATCAGGTGCGCCGACCAGGCCGCAAAGGTGCGCGGCATGGATTCGCTGAGGTGCAGGTCGGAGATGAAGTCGACGCGCCGCCACGTTCGCGGCAGCACGAACTCGAACAGCGGCGGCAGCGCACCGGGGGCCGGGGCCGCGCCGGGGGCCCTGGGCGCGCCGGCCGCTGCGGGCATCAGGCGGTCTCGGTGACGCTCTCGATCAGCACGTCCTCGAGCGGCACGTCGTCGTGGAAGCCCTTGCGGCCGGTGCGCGACTTCTCGATCGCGTCCACCACCTCCATGCCCTCGACCACGCGGCCGAAGACAGCATAGCCCCAGCCCTGCGCGTTCTCGGCGCGGAAGTCCAGGAAGTCGTTGTCGACGGTGTTGATGAAGAACTGCGCCGTGGCCGAATGCGGGTCGCTGGTGCGCGCCATCGCCAGGGTGTACTTCTTGTTCTTCAGGCCGTTGCTGGCCTCGTTCTTGATGGCCGCGCCGCAGGGCTTTTGCTTCATGCCGGGCTCGAAGCCGCCGCCCTGGAGCATGAAGCCCTTGATGACGCGGTGGAACACGGTGCCGTTGTAGTGGCCCTTGGCCACGTACTCCAGGAAGTTGGCCACCGACAAGGGCGCCTTGGCGTCATCGAGTTCGATCTTGATGGCGCCGGCGCTGGTCTGCATCTGCACGGTCTTGGTCACGTTACTTCTCCAGGGTGGCCTTGTTGATGACGACGGGGGTGGCGGGCACGTTCTGGTAGCCGCCCATGTTGGCCACGGGCACGCTGCGGATCTTGTCGACCACGTCCATGCCCTCGACCACCTTGCCGAACACGGTGTAGCCGTTGCCGTCGCGCGAATTGGCCTGGTCGAGGAAAGCGTTGTCGACGGTGTTGATGAAGAACTGCGAGGTCGCCGAGTTCGGCGCATTGGTGCGCGCCATGGCCAGGCTGCCGCGCAGGTTGCGCAGGCCGTTGCCGCTTTCCAGCGGGATGGGCGCGCGCGTGGGCTTCTCGCGCAGGTCGGGGGTCATGCCGCCGCCCTGGATCATGAAGTCCTTGATGACACGGTGGAAGACGGTGCCGTCGTAATGGCCGGCCTTCACGTATTCCAGGAAGTTGGCCGCCGACTTGGGCGCCTTGGCGGCGTCGAGCTCGACCACGATGTCGCCGGCCGTGGTGGCCAGACGCACCTTCTGCGCCCAGGCGGGCAGGCTCAGGGCCAGTGCCGCGGCCAGCAGCAGGAAGCGGGGGTTCTTCAAGGGTTCACCTCTGCGGTTTGGAAATCGGACGAGAGTCTAGCGGCCCGGCCGCGCCGAGCCGCTGGCCACGAGTGCACGCGCGCCATCAAGCTGGCGCTGCAGCGCCGGGTCCAGCGGCCCCTGCGCGCCCAGTTGTTCCCAGGCCTGCACCGCCAGCATCAGGTGCACGCGGCCCAGGTTGGCGCGGGCGGCGCGGTGGCCGGAATCATTGCGCAAGGCGGCTTGCAGCGCCAGGCGGGCGCCTTCGTACTCGCCGCGGCGGGCGTGCAGCAGCGCGATGTTGTTGAACGGGTCGGGCAGTTCCGGGTATTCCTGGGTCATGCGCGTGAACAAGTCCAGCGCCTGGGCGTCGCGCCCCAGGTCCATCAGCACCACGCCCAGCAAGAAGCGCAGCGCGGCGTCCTGCGGGCTGGCCGCAGCCGCCTGCTCGGCACGTTGCAGCGCGGCTGGGGCGTCGCCGCGCGCCAGCAGCGCGCGCACCGCTGCGGCCTCGTCGGCATGGGCGCAGGCGGCGGCCAGCAGCAGCGCAGCCAGGGCCGGCAAGAGGGGGGGGCGGAGCAGGGGCATGGGACGGGTCCGGCCCTGTGTGGGGCGGCTGCGGCAGCGGCGGCGCCGCTATACTGATCCGCGAATTCTATCGACGCCCTGGCCGCGGCAACGAGCCGCCGGCACCTGCACGGCGCGTCGCCCCAACCGCCCGGCTTCCTCAGCCCGCGAGCCGCCGCCGCGCACCCGCCATGACCCTTCGAATCCACAACACGCTGACGCGCCGCCTCGAGGTCTTCACGCCCATAGACCCGGGCCATGTGCGCATGTACGTCTGCGGCATCACGGTCTACGACCTGTGCCACCTGGGCCATGCGCGCTTCATCCTGGCCTTCGACATGGTCTACCGCTGGCTGCTGGCCAGCGGCTGGCGCGTCACCTACGTGCGCAACATCACGGACATCGAGGACAAGATCATCCGGCGCGCGCTCGAGCGCGGCATCAGCATCCGCCAGCTTACCGACGAGATGATCGCGGCCATGCACCGCGACTTTGCCGCCCTGGGCGCGGCGCTGCCCACGCACGAGCCGCGCGCCACCGACTACGTGCCGCAGATGCTGGACATCATCGGCCGCCTGCGCTCGCGCGGCCTGGCCTACCAGGCGCGGCGCGAAGACGGAACTGAGGGCGACGTCAACTTTGCGGTGCGGCGCTTCCCGGGCTACGGCAAGCTCTCGGGCAAATCGCTGGACGAACTGCGCGCGGGCGAGCGTGTGGCCGTGGCCGGCGACAAGGATGACCCGCTCGACTTCGTGCTGTGGAAGCTGGCCAAGCCCGACGAGCCGGCCGACGCGCAATGGCCCAGCCCCTACGGCCCGGGCCGCCCGGGCTGGCACATCGAGTGCTCGGCCATGAGCTGCGCGCTGCTGGGTGAGCCCTTCGACATCCACGGCGGCGGCCAGGACCTGCAGTTCCCGCACCACGAGAACGAGATCGCGCAGAGCGAAGGCGCCAGCGGGGGCGAGTTCGTGCGCACCTGGATGCACAACGGCTTCCTCAACATCGACGACACGAAGATGTCCAAGAGCCTGGGCAACTTCTTCACCATCGCCGACGTGCTGAAGAAGTTCGACGGCCAGACGCTGCGCTTCTTCATGCTGCGCACGCACTACCGCAGTCCCTTCAACTTCAGCGAAAGCCTGCTCGAGGAATCGCGCAGCGCGCTCAAGCGCCTGTACACCGCGCTCGAGGCCGCGGGCGACCCGCCGGCGCTGGCCACCATCGATTGGGCCGAGCCGCGCGCCGCCGCCTTCAAGGCGGCCATGGACGAAGACTTCAACACCCCCGGCGCCACCGCCGTGCTGTTCGATCTGGCCAGCGAGATCAACCGCGGCCGCCACGCTGACGCCCCGTTGCTGCGCGCGCTGGCTGCCACGCTGGGCCTGCTGAGCAGCGGCGCGGCCGAGTACCTGCGCGGCGGTGCCGCCATCGACGCTGCGGCCATCGCCCAGCGCATACAAGACCGCGCCGCGGCCAAGCAGGCGCGCGACTTCGCGCTGGCCGACCGCATCCGCGACGAACTGGCCGTGCAGGGCATCGTGCTGAAGGACTCCGCGCAGGGAACGAGCTGGGTCAAAGCGTGAACGCCATGTCCAAGAGCCTGCAGGCCGCGGTGGCGGCGCTGCCCGCGACCAGTGCCACGCCGGCCTACTGGGACGAGGCCTGCCGCCACCTGGGCAAGCGTGACCGCGTGATGAAGAAGCTCATCCCGCGCTTCGGCACGGGCCGCTTGAGCAGCCACGGTGACGCCTTCACCACGCTGGCGCGCTCGGTGGTGGGCCAGCAGATCTCGGTGAAGGCGGCGCAGACCGTGTGGGACCGCTTTGTCGTGGCCTCGGGTTGCGACGGCCTGCCGTTGCGGCCGGCGCTGATCCGCCAGCTGGCGACCGAACAACTGCGTGGCGCCGGGCTGTCGGCGCGCAAGAGCGAATACCTGCTGGACCTGGCCCGCCACTTCGACGACGGTCAGGTGCACCAGGGCCAGTGGCAGGCCATGGACGACGAGGCCATCATCACCGAGCTGGTGGCCATACGCGGCATCGGGCGCTGGACGGCCGAGATGTTCCTCATCTTCCACCTCATGCGGCCCAACGTGCTGCCGCTGGACGACGTGGGGCTGCTCAAGGGCATCAGCCTGAACTACTTCAGCGGCGAGCCGGTCTCTCGTGCCGAGGCGCGCGAGCTGGGCGACGGCTGGGCACCTTTCCGCTCGGTGGCCACTTGGTATATTTGGCGCAGCCTCGACCCCCTACCCGTAGAGTACTGACTTGTCCAAGCGCCACTTCCTGGAATTCGAGCAACCCATCGCCGACCTCGAGTCCAAGATCGACGAGTTGCGCTATGTGCAGAACGAGTCGGCGGTGGACATCTCCGACGAGATCGATCGGCTGAGCCAGAAGAGCCAGCAGCTCACACGCGACATCTACGCCAGCCTCACGCCCTGGCAGGTGACGCAGATCGCGCGCCACCCGCAGCGGCCCTACACGCTGGACTACGTGCGCGAGATCTTCACCGACTTCGAAGAGCTGCACGGCGACCGTCATTACGCCGACGACCTGTCCATCGTGGGCGGTCTGGCGCGCTTCAACGGCCGCGCCTGCATGGTGCTGGGCCACCAGAAGGGCCGCGACACCAAAGAGCGCACGCTGCGCAACTTCGGCATGAGCCGCCCCGAGGGCTATCGCAAGGCGCTGCGCCTGATGAAGGTGGCCGAGAAATTCGGCCTGCCGGTCTTCACCTTCGTCGACACCCCCGGCGCCTACCCCGGCATCGGCGCCGAAGAGCGCGGCCAGAGCGAGGCCATCGGCCGCAACATCTTCGAGATGGCACAGCTCGAGGTGCCCATCGTCAGCACCATCATCGGTGAGGGCGGCTCGGGCGGCGCCCTGGCCATCAGCGTGGCCGACCAGGTGCTGATGCTGCAGTTCAGCGTGTACTCGGTGATCTCGCCCGAAGGCTGCGCCTCCATCCTGTGGAAGACCGCCGAGCGCGCGTCCGACGCGGCCGAAGCCCTGGGCATCACCGCCCACCGCCTCAAGGCCCTGGGGGTGATCGACAAGATCGTCAGTGAACCCGTGGGCGGCGCCCACCGCGATGTGCCCTGGATGGCTGCGCAGCTCAAGCGCGCGCTGGGCGACGCGCTGCGCCACAGTGCCGACCTCTCGCCCAAGGAACTGCTGGCGCGCCGCTACGAACGCCTGCGCTCTTACGGCCGCTACACCGACACCAAGGAAAGCTGATGCCGCCCCCGCGCCGGGTGGCCGTGGCCGCCAGCGCGGGCCGTGACTCGACGGCGCTGCTGCACTGCACGTTGCGCGCAGCGGCGCCGTTGGGTATCGAGGTGATGGCACTGCATGTGCACCACGGCCTGATGCCCAGCGCCGACGCCTGGCTGCAGCAGGTGCGCGCGCAGGCACGGCGCTGGGGTGCCGGCTTCGACAGCCGCCGCCTGGCCGGCGCGCCGGGGCCGGGCGACAGCGTCGAGGCCTGGGCGCGCGAAGGCCGCTACCGCGCGCTGGCCGAGATGGCCGCGGCCGCCGATTGCCCGCTGGTGCTGCTGGCCCACCACCGGCGCGACCAGGCCGAGACCTGGCTGCTGCAGGCCTTGCGCGGCGCCGGGCCGGCCGGCCTGTCAGCCATGCCGAGGCAGGCCGAACGCGCCGGCATCGTCTGGGCCCGGCCCTGGCTGGACCGGCCGCGCGAGGCGATCGAGGCCTATGTGCGCCGCCACCGCCTGCGCCATGCCGACGACCCCAGCAACGGCGACGCCGACCTGGCCCGCGGACGGCTGCGGCAGGCGGTGTGGCCAGCGCTCGCGGCAGCCTTCCCGCAGGCCGAGACCACGCTGGCCGCCGCCGCGGCCCGCGCCCAGCAATCGGCGCAGCTGGCCGAAGAAGTGGCCGCGCTCGACCGCCCCGCGGCCGTCATCGACGGCGCGCTGTGCATCGCCCCCTGGCGTGCACTACCGCCGGCCCGCCGCCGCAACTTGCTGCGCGCCTGGCTGGCCGAGGCCACCGGCGTGCTGCCGCCCGAGACCCTGCTGGCGCGGCTGGAGCAAGAGCTGCCCGGCCCCGGCGCGCGGCGCTGGCCGGCCCCGGGTGGCGAGCTGCAACTGCAGCGCGGGCACCTGCGCTTTGCCGCGGGCCCGCCCTGGCGCCGTGGCGCGGCCGGCTAGAATTGCCAGCTTTTGTGCAGGGCAGCAGCCGAGAGCGGCAGCGATACAGCGATGGCATTGATCGTTCACAAGTACGGCGGCACCTCGATGGGCTCGACCGAGCGCATCCGCAGCGTGGCGCAGCGCGTGGCCAAGTGGGCCCGCGCCGGCCACCAGATGGTGGTCGTGCCCTCGGCCATGTCGGGCGAGACCAACCGTCTGCTGGGCCTGGCCAAGGAGCTGATGCCCAACGCCAGCACGCCCGAGGCGCTGCGCGAACTCGACGCCGTGGCCGCCACCGGCGAGCAGGTGTCGGTAGGCCTGCTGGCCCTGGCGCTGCAGGCGCAGGGCGTGCCGGCGGTCAGCTATGGCGGCTGGCAGGTGGCCATCGAGACCGACTCGGCCTTCACCAAGGCGCGCATCTCGCGCATCGACGACGCCAAGGTGCGCGCCGACCTGGCCGCCGGCAAGGTGGTCATCATCACCGGCTTCCAGGGCATCGATGCCGACGGCAACGTCACCACCCTGGGCCGCGGCGGCAGCGACACCTCGGCCGTGGCCGTGGCCGCTGCGCTGAAGGCCGACGAGTGCCTGATCTACACCGACGTCGATGGTGTCTACACCACCGACCCGCGCATCGTCCCTGAGGCCCGGCGCCTGAGCACCATCAGCTTCGAAGAGATGCTCGAGATGGCCAGCCTGGGCAGCAAGGTGCTGCAGATCCGCTCGGTCGAATTCGCCGGCAAGTACCGTGTGCCGCTGCGTGTGCTGTCGAGCTTCACGCCCTGGGACATCGCCATCGAGGAAGAGGCGGCCTCGGGCACCCTGATCACTTTCGAGGAAGACGAGAAGATGGAAAAAGCCGTTGTGGCCGGCATCGCGTTCAACCGCGACGAAGCCAAGATCAGCGTCATCGGCGTGCCCGACAGGCCCGGCATCGCCTTCAGCATCCTGGGGCCGGTGGCCGATGCCAACATCGACATCGACGTCATCATCCAGAACGTCTCGCACGATGGTCGCACCGACTTCTCGTTCACCGTGCACCGCAACGACTATGCGCGCACGATGGACGTGCTCAAGACCAAGGTGCAACCGGTCATCGGCGCGGCCGACCTGCGCGGCGACGCCAAGATCTGCAAGGTGTCCATCGTCGGCATCGGCATGCGCAGCCACGTGGGCGTGGCCAGCAAGATGTTCCGCACGCTCAGCGAAGAGGGCATCAACATCCAGATGATCACCACCAGCGAGATCAAGACCAGCGTGGTGCTGGACGAGAAGTACATGGAGCTGGCGGTGCGCGCCCTGCACAAGGCCTTCGGGCTGGACCAGGAGGCCGTGGCCGCAGCCTGAAGACAGGGGCCGCGATGCGGCTAGAATGCCGAGCTTCGCCGGAGTCGTGACCGAGTGGCCGAAGGTGCTCCCCTGCTAAGGGAGTATTCGCCAAAAGCGAATCGAGGGTTCGAATCCCTCCGACTCCGCCAGATGCCTTGGGCCCTCGCCAGGGCCCATTCGAAACAACGCCCGCAAGGGCGTTTTTTCTTGGGGCCGTCACTTGTGAACGCGGCATGTTCTGCTGCCTACCGCGGCCGCTGACCCGCCCGCCGCCGTCACCGAGACCTTGCCCGCGTGACTTCCCGCCGCGACAAGCGCTATCGGCCGGCCTAAGCTTCGGGCATGGCAGACGTGGCATCCATCGCGATTTCGGGCATGCGGGCGGCGCAGACGCGGCTGCAGGCTTCGGCGCACAACATCGCCAACGTGCAGACGCCCGCGCTGCGCAGGCTGCAAGTCGACAGCGCCAGCGCCGAAGGCGGTGGCGTGGTGGCCACGGTGTCGCAGGGGCCGGTCGATGCCGGCTCGCTGGAATCCGATCTGGTGCAGCAGATGCAGGCGCGCCACGGCTTCATGGCCAGCCTGGCCGTCTTCAGCGCCAGCGACCGCATGATGGGCGCGCTGCTCGACGCCCGCGCCTAGACGCGGCCGGTCCGCGACGCCGATTCAGGCGTCGAAGCGCATCGACAGATCCACCGCCCGCACGTCCTTGGTGAGCTTGCCCACCGAGATGCGGTCCACCCCGGTAGCGGCGATGGCGCGGATGCCGTCCAGGTCCACCCCGCCGGACACCTCCAACAGCGCGCGGCCGGCGTTCAGCACGCAGGCGCGGCGCATGTCGTCCAGCGAAAAGTCGTCGATCAGCACGCTGCGCGCACCGGCGGCCAGCGCCTGCTCCAGCTCACTCAGGCTCTCGACCTCGATCTGCACCGACACGCCGGCGTCCAGCGCCAGTGCCGCCTGCAGCGCCGGGGCGATGCCGCCGGCCGCGGCGATGTGGTTCTCCTTGATCAGGATGCCGTCCCACAGCGCCAGACGCTGGTTCTGGCCACCGCCCACGCGCACCGCGTACTTCTGCGCCTGACGCAGGCCGGGCAGGGTCTTGCGCGTGTCCAGCACGGCGCAGCCACGTGGGTTGGGCGACAAGCCGGCAATGGCGGCTACGTACTGGCGCGTCAGCGTGGCCACGGCCGACAGCAGCTGCACGAAGTTCAGCGCCGGGCGCTCGGCGCTGAGGAGCGCGCGCGCGTCGCCCTGCAGCCGGCACAGTTCGGTGCCGGCGGCCACGGCATCGCCCTCGCGCACGGTCCACTGCACGGTGGCGGTGGGGTCCAGCGCGGCCACGCAGGCGTCGAACCAGGGTTGGCCGCAGATCACCGCGGCCTCCTTGGCCACCACGCGCGCGCTGCCGCGGCGGCCGGCGGGCACCAGGCGGGCGGTCCAGTCGCCGCGGCCTATGTCTTCGGCCAGCGCATCGCGCACGTTGCGTGCCAGGGCTTCGAGGAGGGTTTCGTTGTGATCCATCATGGCGCGGCCATTGTGCCGGCAGCGGCGGTGGATGCCACCCGGTGCTGTGTCATGCTTGGGCGCAGGGAGATCGACAGCACTTGCCCACCGCACCCGACAACGGCCTGCTCATCCTGCACGGCAACCGGCTCGAAGACCTGGCCGAGACCGTGCTCGCCTGGGTGGCGGCCCACCCGCTGGCGCCGCTGGAGGAAGAGATCTTCCTGGTGCAGAGCAACGGCGTGGCCGAGTGGCTGAAGATGGCCATCGCCGCGGCCCAGGGCATCTGCGCTGCCACGCGCGTGGAGCTGCCGGCGCGCTTCATCTGGCGCGCCTACCGCGCCGTGCTGGGGCGTGCCGCGGTGCCGGCGGTGTCGGCGCTGGACAAGTTGCCGCTGACTTGGCGGTTGATGCAACTGCTGCCCGAGCTGGCAGCGCGGCCCGGCTTCGAGCCGGTGGCGGGCTTCCTCGGTGACGGAGACGCAGCGCGCCGCCTGCAGCTGGCACGCCGCCTGGCCGATCTGCTCGACCAGTACCAGGTCTACCGCAGCGACTGGCTGCAGGACTGGGCCGCCGGCCACGACCGGCTGCGCAATGCAAAGGGTGAAGCGCCGCCCGTGCCGCCCGGCCAGCAATGGCAGCCGGCGCTGTGGCGCGCTGCGCTGCAAGGCCTGACGCCGGCCCAGCAGGGTGGCACCCGCGCGCTGCTGCACGCGCGCTTCCTGCAGGCGCTGAGCAGCGGCGCGGCGCAGCCGCAGCTGCCGCGGCGCATCGTGCTCTTCGGCAGCAACCACATCCCGCAGCAGACGCTGGAGGCTTTGGCCGCTCTGGGTGCGCATTGCCAGGTGCTGATGGCCGTGCCCAACCCCTGCCGCTACCACTGGGCCGACATCATCGACGGGCGCGAACTGCTGCGCGCGCAACAGCGTCGCCAGCCGCTGCGCGGCGGTCAGGACTTGTCGCTGCTGCCGCTGCAGGACCTGCACGCCCACGGCCACCCCCTGCTGGCCGCCTGGGGGCGCCAGGGCCGCGACTTCATCCGCCAGCTCGACGCCTACGACGACCTGCGTCTGGCCCGCCAGCGTTTCGCACTGCCGCGCGTGGACCTGTTCGACGAAGGCCCGGGCGACAGCTTGCTGACCCAGGTGCAGGCGCGCATTCGCGACCTGGTGCCGCTGGCCGAACACCCGCCTGTGGCGCTGGCGGCCGACGACCGCTCCATCGTCTTCCACGTCGCCCACAGCGCGCAGCGCGAGCTGGAGATCCTGCACGACCAGCTGCTGCAGCTGCTGGCCCATCCCCCCGGTGGCCGCGCGCTCAACCCCCGCGACATCGTGGTGATGGTGCCCGACATCGAGCGCTTCGCGCCGGCCATCCGCTCGGTCTTCGGTCAGCATCCGCGCGGCAGCGCGCGCCACATCCCCTGGGGCATTGCCGACCAGAAGGGCCGCGGCCAGCAGCCATTGCTGGTGACGCTGGAATGGCTGCTGCGCGCGCCGCAGCAGCGCTTCGGCCTGAGCGAGCTGCACGACCTGCTGGACGTGCCCGCGCTGGCGCGCCGCTTCGGCCTGGCCGCCGAGGACCTGCCCACGCTGGTGGCCTGGATGGCGGGCGCCGGCATCCGCTGGGGCCTGAACGCGGACCAGCGCAGCAGCCTGGGCCTGGGCGCCTGTGGCGATGCCAACAGCGGCGCTTTCGGCCTGCACCGCATGCTGCTGGGCTATGCCACGGGAGCGCCAGTCGGCGGCGAAGGCTTTGCCGACATCGAGCCCTATGCCGAGGTGGCCGGGCTGTCGGCCGGGCTGGCTGGCGTGCTGGCCGACCTGCTGCGCGTGCTGCAGGCCTGGTGGCGCGACGCCGCCATGGCGCGCACGCCAGCCGACTGGGGCCAGCGCCTGCGTGCGCTGCTGGCCGATGTCTTTGCCGCCACCGACGAGGACGACCGCAACTTGATCGCCGCGCTGGACCAGTCGCTGGGCGCCTGGCTGCAGGCCTGCGAGGCCGCGGACTTCAGCGCCGCCGTGGACCTGGCCGTGGCGCGCGAGGCCTGGCTGGATGGCCTGGACGAGCCCGGCCTGACCGGCCGCTTCAAGGCCGGCGGCGTGACCTTCTGCACCCTGCTGCCGCTGCGCGCCATCCCCTTCGAGGTGCTGTGCCTGCTGGGCATGAACGACGGCGACTACCCGCGCCGCGGCAGCCACAGCGACTTCGACCTGATGGCCCTGCCCGGCCAGGCCCGCCCGGGTGACCGCTCGCGCCGCCACGACGACCGCCAGCTGATGCTGGATGCGCTGCTGTCGGCGCGGCGTGTGCTGTACATCAGCTGGGCCGGCCGCAGCCCGCGCGACAACCAGGTGCAGCCGCCCTCGGTGCTGGTGTCGCAGTTGCAGGACTACCTGCTCGCCGGCTGGGGCCCGGACGTGATCAAGCAGCGCAGCACCGAGCATCCGCTGCAGCCCTTCAGCCGCCGCTACTTCGAGCCCGGCGCCGCTGCGCAGGGCCTGGTCACCTACGCCAGCGAATGGCGCGCAGCGCATGTTGCGCCGGCTGCCGCCGCGGCAGCGGCCCCGGCCGGCGCCTTGCGTCCCGCCCGCATCGACCTGGCCGGCCTGGCCGGCTTTCTGCGCAATCCTGTGAAGGACTTCTTTCGCCACCGGCTGCAGGTGCAGTTCGACCGCGCCGACGACGAGGTGGGCGATGACGAGGCCTTTGCCAGCGCCGGCCTGGACCGCTGGGCACTGATGGACGAGGCGCTGCGCGAAACCCTGAAGCTGCTGGACACCGCAGCACCGGGCCCGCTGCTGCGCGCCCAGGTGGCCCGCCTGGCGCGCGCCGGCCGCCTGCCGCTGGCCGGGCCGGGCCGGCGCGAGGCCGACGAGTTGCTGAACACGCTCGAGCCCATGCTGGTGCACTGGCAGGGGCTGTTGGCGGCCCACCTGCAGGCCTGCGAGCCCTTGGCGCTGCATCTGCAGCATCCAGACGACCCCGGGCTGGTGCTCGACGACGTCTTGACCGGCCTGCGCCGCGCTGATGCCGGGCCCGTGTGGCTGGAACTGCAGCCGGGCCGGCTGGCCGACAAGTCCGGCAAGACGCCGCGCGCCGACAAGCTGCTGCCGGCCTGGCTGCGCGGCCTGGCGGCTGCGGCCAGCGGGCACGCGCTGAACGGCATCCTGGTCGGTGCCGACGTCGTGGTCAGCGTCTCGCCGCCCGATGCGGAGGAGTCGCCGGCCATCCTGTTCGACCTGATGCAGGCCTGGCGCGAAGGCCTGCAGGGCGACGAACCCCTGCCCACCGCGCTGCGCACCGGCCTGGCCTGGCTGGGCGACCCGTCGCGGGCACGCGCGGTCTACGAAGGCGGCGATTTCGCCGGCCCGCCGGGCGAGGGCCGCGAGGCCTGCCTGGCGCGCCTGTACCCCGACTTCTCGGCGCTGGCGCAGCAGCCGGCCTTCGAGTCCTCCACGCAGCGCCTGTACGCCGCCTACCGCGTCTGGCTGGGCGACTGCGTAGCGCTGCAGCCCCTGCCCGGCCAAGCCGCGGGGGAGGGCGGCGATGACTGAGATCCTGAACCCGGCCACGCTGCCGCTGCAGGGCAGCCGGCTGATCGAGGCCAGCGCCGGCACGGGCAAGACCTGGACCATCGCCGCGCTCTACCTGCGTCTGGTGCTGGGGCATGGCCGCGCCCAGCCCTTGTTGCCGGCGCAGATCCTGGTGATGACCTTCACCCGCGCCGCCACGCGCGAGCTGTCCGACCGCATCCGCCGCCGCCTGCTGGAAGCCGCCGCGCGCTTCCGGCTGGCCGACGCCGATGCGAGCACGCCCGATGACGCCTTCATGCGCCGCCTGCTGGCCGACTTTCCCGAAGGCGCGGCGCGCCAGGGCGCGGCCTGGCGCCTGGCCATGGCGGCCGCGGCCATGGACGACGCCGCCGTGCTGACCATAGACGCCTGGTGCCAGCGCATGCTGCGCGAACATGCCTTCGACAGCGGCTGCCTGTTCGACGAGGAACTGCAGGCCAACGAGGCCGCCATGCTGGCCGAAGCGGCGCGCGACTTCTGGCGCCAGCAGGTCTACCCCTTGGCTGACGAGGCCCTGGCCCCGGTGCTGGCTTTGTGGCCCGATGTAGATGCGCTGCTGGCCGACCTGCGTCCGCTGCTGGCCTGGCCGCTGCCGTCGTCGCCCGGCAGTCTGGCTGACTGCCTGACCCGCGCCCAGGCCGAGGCGGCTCAGGCCCTGGCCGACTTGAAGCAGGGCTGGGTGGAGCGCGCCGACGACATGCTGGCCTGGCTGGAAGCGCAATGGCAGCAGGCCGACGGCCCCCTCAACAAGCGGTCTCTGGCAGAGGGCCACGCCCGGCGCTGGCTGCAGGATCTGCGCGCCTGGGCGCAAGACCCGCCCGCGGCCACGCTGGACCTGAAGACCGGCTGGCAGCGGCTGTCGCACCACGGCGTGATCGAAGCCTGCAAGCCCGGCCGCACGGTCGACCCGCCGGCCGCGTTTGCCGCGCTGCCGCTGCTGCAGGCGGCGCAGGACGAGCTGCCCGATCCCACCAGCGCGCTGCGCCTGCACGCCGCGGCCCAGGTGGCGGCGCGGCTGCAGCAGCTCAAGGCGCAGAGCGGCAGCTACGGCTTTGCCGACATGCTGCAACGCCTGCACGACGCGCTGGACCCGCAGCGCCACGGGGCGCGCGCACAGCAACTGCGCCAGCGCATCGTGGAGCAGTACCCGGCGGCCATGGTCGACGAGTTCCAGGACACCTCGGCGCTGCAACTGGGCATCTTCGACCGGCTGTACCGCATCGCCGATGACGACCCGTCCACCGCCCTGCTGCTCATCGGCGACCCCAAGCAATCCATCTACGGCTTTCGCGGCGCCGACATCCAGGCCTACCTGGGCGCCCGCGCCGCCACGCGCGGCCGGCAGCATGTGCTGGGCACCAACCACCGCTCGACCCAGGCGCTGGTGGGCGCCGTCAACCACTTGTTCGAGCGCGCCGAGCAGCGGGCCGGGGAGGGCGCCTTCGGCTTTCGCCAGGGTGGCAGCAACGAGCTGCCTTTCGTGCCGGTGCAGGCGGCGGGGCAGGCGCGGCGCCTGGTGTGCGGCGGCAACGATGCGGCTGCGCTGAGCATCCACCTGGACACCGTGGCGCGCGGCAAGCCGGCGTCGCGCGAGCACTTCGCGGCGCTGTGTGCCGAACGCATCGTCGGCCTGCTCAACGACGCGCAGGCCGGCTTTGCGCAGGACGGCATGCCGCTGCAACGCCTGCAGCCGGCCGACATCGCCGTGCTGGTGCGCACCGGCACCGAGGCGGCCGCGGTGCAGCTCGCGCTGCGGCGGCGCGGCGTGGCGTCGGTCTACCTGTCGGACAAGGACAGCATCTTCGCCAGCAGCGAGGCGCAGGACCTGCTGCGCCTGCTGCAGGCCGTGGCCGCGCCGCGCGACATGCGCCTGGCCCGCGCCGCACTGGCCACGCCGCTGCTGGGCCTGAGCCTGCCCGCGCTGCTGCAACTGGCCAGCGAAGACGAAGCCTTCGACGCGCGCTGCGAACTGCTGCGTGCGCTGGGCGGCGCCTGGCGTACGCAGGGTGTGCTGGCCATGCTGCGGCGTGCGCTGCACGGCTTTGGCGTACCGCAACGCAGCTTGCAGATCGACGTCGGCGAGCGCCGCCTGACCAACGTGCTGCACCTGGCCGAGTTGCTGCAGGCGGCCAGCGCCCAGGTGGAAGGCGAGCAGGCGCTGATCCGCTGGCTGGCGCAGCAGATCGCCGATGCGGCCGCAGGGCAGGGCGGCGGCGACGAACAGGTACTGCGCCTGGAAAGCGACGCCGAACTGGTGAAGGTGGTCACGGTGCACAAGTCCAAGGGGCTGGAGTACCCACTGGTCTTTCTGCCCTTTCCCGCGCAGCACCGCGCCGTGGAACGCCGCAACACCCGCGCGGTGCGCCTGGTCGGCGCGGATGGCCAGCGCAGGTTGATCCTGTCGCCCGGCACCGCGCAGCTGGACGCGGCCGACCACGTACGTCTGCGCGAAGACCTGCGCCTGCTGTACGTGGCCCTGACGCGTGCCCGGCACGCGCTGTGGCTGGGCGCCGCGGTGCTGCATGCGGGCAAGACCTGCGTCTGGCAGCGCAGCGCCATCGGCTGTCTGGCCTCGGGCACCGAGCAGGTGCCGCCGGCGCAGATCGCTCTGGATCTGCAGGCCCTGGCCGATGCGGGCAGCGGCATTGCGCTGGTGGTCGATGCTGCCGAAGCTCCGCCGCCCGTCACACGCTGCCTGCCGCGCGCGGCGCCTCCCGCCCTGCTGCCAGCACCCGCGTATGCGGCGCAGTTCGACCGGCTGTGGTCGGTGTCCAGCTACTCGGCCCTGGTGCGCGACGCCCTGCCCCCGGCCGCCGCCGCGCCCGAGCTGCCGCTGCGCCCGCTGCGCGACGACGAGCCGGCCGCGGCCGAGCCGGCGCCCGCCGCCGCCCAGCCGTGGCACCGCTTTCCGCGCGGCGCCTTTGCGGGCAACTTTCTGCACGACCAGCTTGAATGGCTGGCGGCCGAGGGCTTTGCGCTGGCAGCATCCCCCACCTTGCAACAGGCCCTGGCGCGGCGCTGCCAGCGCCAGGGCTGGGGCGCGCGCAGCGAAGAGGTGCTGGCCTGGCTGGGCAGGGTCTGCAGCACGCCGCTGCCGGCGCTGGGTGCAGCGCTGGACGGCATCACCCGCAGCCTGCCCGAGATGGAGTTCTGGTTCCCCAGCGACGGCCTGCGCGCCGGCGCCGTGGATGCCCTGTGCCACCAGCACCTGCTGCCCGGCCAGGGCCGGCCGCTGCTGCCCGAACGCAGTCTGCGGGGCCTGTTCATGGGCTTTGCCGACCTGGTGTTCGAGCACCAGGGCCGCTACTGGGTGCTGGACTACAAGTCCAACGCCCTGGGCGCGGGCGATGCCGACTACACGCAAGGGGCGATGCAGGCGGCGTTGCTGAGCCACCGCTACGACGTGCAGGCGGCGCTGTACCTGCTGGCGCTGCACCGGCTGCTGAAGTCGCGCCTGGGCGCGGCCTACGACCCGGCGCGGCAACTGGGCGGTGCCATCTTCTACTTCCTGCGCGGCGTCAACAGCGCCAGCCGTGGCTGTTGCCTGGTGCCGCCGCCGCTGGCCTTGATCAAGGCACTCGACGCGATGCTGGTCGCGACGCCGGACGTCGCCGCAGGAGCCCCCGCATGAGCGCCATCGCGATGCTCGAACGCCTGCAGCGCTGGCGCGAGGCCGGCTGGCTGCGCCGTCTGGACGCCGCCTTTGCCGGCTTCGTCGACGAACTGGACGACGGCGCACCGGCCAGCCTGCTGCTGGCCGCGGCGCTGCTGGCCCAGTTGGAGGGCAGGGGCCACAGCTGCCTGCCGCTGGACGCGCTGACCACCGACCCGGTGGCGCTGTTGGGCTGGCCGCCCGAGGCCGCGGCAGAACTGGCGGCCGCCTTCACCGTCTGGCCAGCCGACGCCGCGGCGCGGCGTGCCGCCTGGCAGGCGCGGCCGGTGCTCGAATGCGACCCGGTCGACGCCAGCGGCCTGTCGCCCCTGGTGCTTTGCGGCGAGCGCCTGTACCTTCGCCGCTACTGGCGGTATGAGGTGCGCGTGGCCGATGGCATCCGCGCGCGCACCGATCGCCGCGAAACCATGGACTCAGCCGCAGCCCTGGACATATCCAGCGCCCGCGCTTGGCTCCAGCGCCTGTTTCCCGCCGCCGCACCGGATCGCACCGACTGGCAGCAACTGGCCTGCGCCCTGGCGCTGCGCGGACGGCTCAGCGTCATCACCGGCGGCCCCGGCACCGGCAAGACCTACACCGCGGCGCGCCTGCTGGTGCTGCTGCAGGCGCTGCACACCGGGGTGCAGCCGCTGCGCGTGGCCCTGGCCGCGCCCACCGGCAAGGCCGCGGCGCGGCTGCGCCAATCCATAGACGTGGCCCTGCAGGGCCTGCAGCTGCAGCTGGGCGGTGCCCAGACCCTGGGCCCCTGGGTACAGCGGCTGGAGCCGGCGCGCACGCTGCACGGCCTGCTGGGCGCACGGCCGGGCACGCGCCGCTTTCGTCACGACGCCTTGCACCCGCTGGCGCTGGACCTGCTGTTCGTCGACGAAGCCTCGATGGTGCATCTGGAGATGATGGCCGCACTGTTCGAGGCGCTGCCGCCCTCTGCGCACCTGGTGCTGCTGGGCGACAAGGACCAGTTGGCGTCGGTGGAGGCCGGCGCCGTGCTGGGCGACCTGTGCCAGGGCGCAGCCGGCTACGACGCCGGCACCGCACAGTGGGTGCGGCAGCTCACCGGGCACAGCCTGCCGCCGTCAGAGCAGGGCACCGGCAGCGGCCTGGCGCAGCAGACGGTGATGCTGCGCGACAGCCACCGCTTCGCCGGCCCCATCGGCCGCCTGGCGTTGGCCGTGAATCAAGGCGACGGCGCTGCGGCGCTGCAGATCTTGCACGATGGCGAGGAAGCTGTGGCCTTGATCGAGACGCGCGATCCCGGCGTCGTGGCGTCGCTGGCCTGTGCGGGGCGGCCCGGCGCGCCCGGTGGCTATCGCGGCTTTGCCCAGGTGCTGGGCCAGCGTCCGGCCGCGGCGGCGGATTTCGACGCCTGGGCCGTGGCCGTGCTGCAGTCCTTCGACGCCTTCCGCGTCTTGTGCGCCTTGCGCGAGGGCCCCTGGGGCGTGGCCGGTATCAACGCCGCCATCGAGCGCGCGCTGTCCGACGCCGGCCTGCTGGCCTGCCGCGGCGAGTGGTACGAGGGCCGGCCGGTGATGGTCACGCGCAACGACGCGGCGCTGGGCGTGTTCAACGGCGACATCGGTGTGGTGCTGCTGTCGCCGCAGGGCGCGCTACGCGCGTATTTTCTGGACGGCTCGGCACTGCGTTCGGTCTCGGTGGGCCGCCTGGCCGATGTCGAGACGGCCTTCGCCCTGACCGTGCACAAGAGCCAGGGTTCGGAGTTCGAGCATGTGCTGCTGGTACTGCCCGACGAAGACCTGCCGCTGCTGACGCGTGAGCTGGTCTACACCGGCATCACCCGCGCGCGGCGGGCCTTCACCCTGGTGGCCCGCCATGCCGGGCTGCTGCCATTGGCGGCTGGCCGGTTGACGCGGCGCATGAGTGGCCTGCGCGCGCTGCTGGACAGCCCCGAATCCGAGGCCAGGCCATGACCCAGACGGCACGCGTCTACCGCATCGAGATGCTCATCCGCCAACGCGGGCACGTGAGCTTCAAGACCATGCTGGAGGAACTGGAGGTTTCGCCGGCCACCCTCAAGCGCGATCTGGACTACCTGAAGGACCGGCTGGGCGCACCCATCGTCTACGACCGCTTCCTCAACGGCTACAAGTTCGACCAGCAAGCGCAGGGGCAGCGGCACGAACTGCCCGGCCTGTGGTTCAACGAACGCGAGCTGTACAGCCTGCTCATGGCGCACCAGTTGCTCAGCGGGCTCGACACCGACGGCGTCATCAGCCGTCATCTGCAGCCGCTGCTGGAACGCATCCACCAGATGCTGGGGCCGGACGAAGTGGCGGCGCGGGCGCTGCTGCAGCGCGTGCGCATCATCAGCCCGGCGCGGCGGCCGGTGCCGGTGCGCTTCTTCGAACTGGTGATCGAGGCCTTGCTGAAGCGCCGCCAGCTCGGCCTGCGCTACCGCACGCGCAGCCGCGCCCAGGTGTCCGAACGCGAGGTCTCGCCGCAGCGCCTGGTGCACCACCGCCATGCCTGGTACCTGGACGCCTGGTGTCACCGCAGCGAGGGCCTTCGCCGCTTTGCACTGGATGCGATCGAGCATGCCGAATTGCGCGACACGCCGGCGCGCGAGATCACCGCGGGAGCCCTGCAGGCGGCCATGGACGCGGGCTACGGCATCTACGCAGGGGCGCGCCGTCACTGGGCCACGTTGAGCTTCGATGCCCATGCCGCGCAGTGGGTCAGCCAGGAACAGTGGCATCCCGAACAGCAAGGGCGATGGACGGCCGATCAGCGCTACGAACTCAGGATTCCGTACACCGAAGAGGCCGAGGTCGTGATGGACGTGCTGCGTCACGGGGCGCACGTGCAGGTGCTGGCGCCGCGATCGCTACGTGCACTGGTGCGCAAGCGCTTGCTGGAGGCGCTGGCCGTTCACGGCGAATGAACGTTGTGCGGGTGGCCTTGCCAGAGATACTGTTGTTTTGTACAGTATCGGCAAAGGAAGCACCCATGAAGCACTCACTGCGCCAGCACTACCGTCCCCGGGTTCATCGCATCCCCGGTTGGGTTCTGCGCTTCTGGCATTGGTTCTGAATAGCTGGCAAGGCCGAAGCCGCCCGCTTCTCGTCGCACTCTGGTTGGGAAGGGTGAAGCTCGCTGGCTGATCGCCTGATTGACCCAAGGTGCTGGGCCGAGGCGTTGATGCCGGCTAGCGGCTACTTTGCAGGCTGGTTGAACACCTGCGCCGGTCACTTTCGAAAAATCCCGTAAGCCCTCGTTGTACCGAACATTCATTCGGTGATGCTCCTTGAGCAGCGAACTGACGTGTAGGGTACAAGTGGTTGGCGACAATTACCTTGGCCGGTCGACGACAACTATCCTGGCCGGTTGAAGGCCGACGCCGGGCAGGTCCTGGAGGCGGGTTTAGCGTG
>LNFM01000496.1_pt1 | contig 98005 bp, 92 predicted proteins | sample 596031 | NCBI WGS metagenome assembly LNFM01 (sample SAMN04254537, study PRJNA301005) | activated carbon metagenome | isolation source: dual media filters at the Ann Arbor, Michigan drinking water treatment plant | place: USA: Ann Arbor
GCAGCACGATATCGAACGAAGCGCTCCGACTCTACGCATCTCGACGCCTCCTGACTCACGCGGTGTAGCCATCGAATCGACCGACTTTCCATCGAACTGCGAGTAATTCACGCCACACCCAGGCGACGATTCTAGCGGCGAGGACTGCGCACCGGGATTCACGCTTGGGAACTCGTGCTAACATTTTCAGCATGCTGCGCGGAATGCTCGCCCAGCCGCATTCACTGATCCGCCCCCGGAAAAACAAACGTCGAGCACATTGGAGGCAGTCGTGCGTAAATCCGACCTAGAAGAGCAAATCGAAGCCCTGCAGGACGTTCTCACGGACATCCGAGAAATGATCTACGGTGCCCTCGAACCCACGGACGAGGAACCCGATTCCCAGGTCGAAAGCCTGCGCAACGTCCTCGCCGACATCGAAGACATGATCGACTCCACCCTCGAACCCATGGAAGACGAAGAGGAGGAACCGGAGGACGAGGAAGACGCAGATCGCTGATTCACGCACCGTGCCCGAGACGTCGATGGCGCCATAGACGTCACCAGGGGCACGCCAGCCGAGCAGGCCCCGCGCCCCGACACGCTTCGAAACCAACCCTCCGGCATCCGGCGGCCACCCAGTCCTCGGACAAGGCGGATCATGCAAGGTTTACCGGCGAGCAGATTTCCAAAAACAATCGGGCGGCCCTCCGTGCAGGAGGCCGCCCGATCTCGTTCGCACCGGGTCAACGCAACGAAGCGTTGATTTTGTCCAGGGTGTTCGACCCCGGGCACAGTTTGTCTGCACCCAGCGTATTGAAGGCCACATCGGTCGTGTTCAGATGCCGATGGAGATCTTCCGGATCGGGATCGACGTACAGCAACCCGGTCACGACTTCGCCTTTCGCCTGATGCTGCTGGATGTAGTTCATCGCCGCGATCCGGTTGTGTGGATCGTAGTCCGGGGCAAGCTTGCGCAACCGAAGCACCGAACCGTCATGCTGTGTCACGGAGACGACTTCGCCTTCCGGATAGTCCACCGTGATCTCTTCGCGTTTGGGCCAGTAGTCGAAGTTGATTCGATTCACCGGTTCGTTGTGTTCGCGTACGTACTCGTAGCTGCGGGTGCTGCCGGTGTGATTGTTGAACGCAACGCAGGGGCTGATCACATCGAGGAACGCAGCGCCGGGATGGACGATCGCCGCCTTGATGAGCGGAACGAGTTGCGTCTTGTCCCCGGAGAAGCTGCGGCCGACGAACGTGGCGCCGAGCTGGAGCGCAAGCGAGGCGAGATCGACCGGCTGATCGCTGTTGACGACACCGCGCTTCGATTTGGAACCGAAGTCTGCCGTGGCGGAGAATTGCCCTTTGGTCAGCCCGTAGACGCCGTTGTTCTCGACCACGTACAGCATGTTCACGCCGCGCCGCATGACGTGTGCGAACTGGCCGATGCCGATCGAGGCGGAATCACCGTCGCCGGACACGCCGAGATAGATCAACTCCCGGTTTGCGAGGTTTGCACCGGTCAGCACGGACGGCATGCGACCATGCACGCTGTTGAAACCGTGGGAGTTGCCGAGGAAATAGTCCGGCGTCTTCGAGGAGCACCCGATCCCCGACAGTTTGGCCACGCGGTGCGGCGCAATGTCCAGTTCCCAGCACGCCTGAATGATGGCGGCGCTGATCGAGTCATGCCCGCAGCCGGCACACAGTGTCGAAATCTTTCCTTCGTAGTCGCGCCGGGTGTAGCCGAGCTTGTTGGCAGCCAGTGTCGGATGATGCAGGCGAGGTTTCGCGATGTAAGTCATGACACCACCTTCTGGAAGGGAATCACGGTGTGGGCGGCCGCATGGCGCGCGACCTCGTCGGCGATGAAGCGTGCCGTGATGGGCGTACCGTCATAGTGGAGCACCGAGACGAGCCGGCTCTGGTTGATGTTCGAATCGTTGACCAGCAAGGTCTTCAATTGGGCATCGCGGTTCTGTTCGACGACGAACACCCACGGGTGCGAGCTGCAGAAGTCGACGATCTCGTCGGCAAACGGGAACGCACGCACGCGCAGGGCATTGACGAGTATCCCGCGCTGGGCGAGCAGATCGAGCGCTTCGAGCATCGCCGGACTGGTCGAGCCGTAGAAGATTGCGCCGAATCGGGCCGGCTTGGGCGCCGCGTGCAGCACCGGCTTGGGTACGATGCTCTTTGCCGTCTCGAATTTGCGCTGCAGGCGCTGCATGTTGTCGACGTAATCGGGCCCGGTTTCGCTGTAGCGCGCGAAGCGGTCCTTGGTCGTGCCGCGGGTGAAGTAGCCGCCCTTCGTCGGATGCGTGCCCGGCAACGTGCGGTAGGGAATGCCGTCACCGTCGACATCGAGATAGCGCCCGAACTCGGCCCCGGCTTCGAGGCGCTCGAAGGTCATGAGCTTGCCGCGATCGTAGGCCTTGTCGTCGTCCCACTCGAAGGGATCGCACAGACGCTGGTTCATGCCGATGTCGAGATCGGTCATGACGAATACCGGGGTCTGCAGGCGCTCGGCGATGTCGAGCGCCTGTGCACTCATGTCGAAGCATTCCTTCGGATCTTCCGGCAGCAGCAGAATGTGCTTGGTGTCGCCGTGCGATGCATAGGCGCAAGCGAGGATGTCCGACTGCTGCGTGCGCGTCGGCATGCCCGTCGACGGACCGCCCCGCTGCACGTCGATGATGGTCACCGGGATCTCGGCGAAATACGCGAGACCGATGAACTCGCTCATCAGCGAGATGCCCGGCCCGGAGGTCGCGGTAAAAGCGCGTGCGCCGTTCCAGCCGGCGCCGACGACGATTCCGATGGAGGCGAGTTCGTCCTCCGCCTGAACGATGGCGAAGTTGTTCTTGCCGCTCTCCTCGTCGATGCGATACCGCCGGCAATAAGCCTGGAAGGACTCGGCAAGCGACGACGACGGCGTGATCGGATACCATGCGCATACCGACGCGCCGCCATATACGGCGCCGAGCGCCGCGGCACTATTGCCGTCGATGAAGATCTTGTCGCCGACGTTGTCGGACCTGCGCACGCGCAGCCCGATCGGGCATTGCAGGTTCTGCAGCACGTAATCGCGGCCGAGAGAGAGCGCCTTCACGTTGTAGTCGAGCAGCTTTTCCTTGCCCTTGTATTGCTCGGAGAACAGGGTCTCGATCGCCTTGGGATCCATGTCGAGCAGTGCCGACAATGCCCCGAGATAGATGATGTTCTTGAAGAGCTGGCGTTGCCGAGGATCGCTGTACGTCGAATTGCAGATTTCCGTGAGCGGGATGCCGATCACGGAGATGTCTTCTCGGAACTTCGACTTGGGCATCGAGCGCGTCGAATCGTAGAACAGGTACCCGCCCGGCTCGATTTCCTTGATGTCCCGATCCCAGGTCTGCGGATTCATGGCCACCATCATGTCGACGCCGCCGCGGCGGCCGAGGTAGCCCTGTTCAGTGACACGCACTTCGTACCAAGTCGGGAGCCCCTGGATGTTGGATGGAAAGATATTGCGCGGGCTGACCGGTATGCCCATGCGCAGAATGGATCGGGCGAAGAGCTCGTTGGCGCTCGCCGAACCGGATCCGTTGACGTTGGCAAACTTGACGACGAAATCGTTGACGGCCTCGATGGGCTTCATGAGTATCCTCTTAGGCGGCCTTGCGTCCGGGGGCAGAGTGCTTGCCGCGGCACGACGGGCCCGCGTGCGTCATCTCCAGATAGAACTTCTGCATGTCCCAAGCGCCGGTGGGACAGCGCTCGGCGCACAAGCCGCAGTGCAGGCAGACGTCCTCGTCCTTCGCCATGATACGGGCGGTCTTGAGCGCTTCGGAAACGTAGAGATCCTGCGTCGCGTTCTCGGCTGGTGCATTGAGGCGCTTGCGCAGATCCGCTTCGTCGCCGTTCTCGGTGAAGGTGATGCAGTCCATCGGACAGATATCCACGCAGGCATCGCACTCGATGCAGAGCTTGTCGCTGAACACCGTCTGCGCATCGCAGTTGAGGCAGCGCTGGGCCTCCTTGAACGCCGTTGCAGGATCGAAGCCCTTCTCCACTTCGAGCTTGATGTTCTTCAGCGTCGCACGAACGTCGTTCCACGGCACCTTGAACCGGTTGTCGAGCGAGACATCGTTGTCGTAGCTCCACTCGTGGATGCCCATCTTCTGCGAAACGAGGGTCACCATCGGCGGCGGACGCTCGCGCACGTCCTCGCCGTTGCAGTGCTTGTCGATCGAGATCGCCGCATCGTGACCGTGGGCCACGGCCCATATGATGTTCTTCGGGCCGAATGCCGCATCGCCGCCGAAGAAGATGCCCTTGCGTGTCGATTCGAATGTCGTCTCGTCGACCTTGGGCATGCCCCAGTCGTCGAAGTCGAGGCCGATGTCCCGCTCGATCCAGGGAAACGAATTCTCCTGACCGATGGCGATGAGCACATCGTCGCACTCGTGAAAATGATCGGGCTCGCCCGTCGGCACGAGGCGACGGCGCCCCTTGGCATCGTACTCGGCCTGCACTTTCTCGAACGTCATGCCGACGAGCTTGCCGTCCTTGTGTTCGAAAGTCTTGGGCACCAGGAAGTTTAGGATGGGGATGCCTTCGTGCGTGGCATCCTCCTTCTCCCAGGGCGAGGCCTTCATCTCTTCGTAGCCGGAACGCACGATGACTTTCACGTCCTCGCCGCCCAGTCGCTTGGAGGAGCGGCAGCAGTCCATGGCGGTATTGCCGCCGCCCAGTACGATGACACGCTTGCCGATCTTTTCGATATGACCGAACGAGACGCTGGAGAGCCAGTCGATCCCGATGTGGATGTTCTTCGCAGCTTCCTGACGGCCGGGGATGTCGAGATCGCGCCCGCGTGGCGCACCGCAGCCGACGAAAATCGCATCGTAGTTCTCGTCGATCAGGGCCTTGAGGCTGTCGATGCGAGTGCCGTAGCGCGTCTCGACACCGAGGCGTTCGATGTAGCCGACTTCCTCGTCGATCACGCTCTCGGGCAGACGAAACTTCGGAATCTGAGTGCGCATCATGCCGCCGCCCTTGGGATCCTGGTCGTAGACGATGCAGTGGTACCCGAGCGGGGCGAGGTCGCGTGCGACTGCCAGCGACGCCGGGCCGCCCCCGACCAGCGCGACACGCTTGCCGTTCTTCTGGGCGGCGGGCTTGGGCATGCGAGCGTTCACGTCCGACTTGTTGTCGGCGGCAACGCGCTTCAGCCGACAGATCGCGACAGGTTCGTTGCTTTGTCCGTCTTCCACGCGGCCGCGACGGCAGGCAGGCTCGCACGGCCGATCGCACGTACGACCGAGAATGCCGGGGAAGACATTGGAATACCAGTTGATCATATAGGCATCGTCGTAGCGGCCCTGGGAGATCAACCGTATGTATTCGGGAACGGGGGTATGGGCAGGACATGCCCACTGGCAGTCGACTACCTTGTGGAAATAATTTGGATCGCGAATATCGGTGGGCTTCAACCCTGGTCCTCCGCTGTTGCTTTCATCACGGCCTCCGCGCCGGACAGGCGCGAAAAACATTTTGGGAATGCCGACTTACACTGCGAATGGCGCGCGGTATGGTAACCCGCGCCCCGGCGGGTGAAAAGGCAAACGAAGGGTTGAAGGGAGCGGAATTCACAAGTCGGCGTACAAACGCAAAGCCCCCGAGCCACGCAGGGGGAATGTGCATCCGGGGCGCAGGCCTCAATGGGACATGAGGACGGGAACGGTCATGGCCTCCAAGATGGTTCGAGTTGCACCGCCCAGCACCAGTTCGCGCAACCGAGAGTGCCCATAGGCCCCCATGACGATCACGTCGGCGCCGAGGTCCGCGGCACGCGACAACAACCATTCCCCCACATCCACCCCCGGCGCCGACGTCGCAAGCACGTTCGCATTGACGCCATGCCGGGCGAGATACAAGGCGATGTCGGCCCCCGGCAGATCTCCGTGGCCCTCGGACTTGGGTTCCGCATTGACCGTCACGATGTCGACCTGCTTTGCGCGCTGCAACATCGGAAGGGCATCCGTCAACGCACGCGTCGCCTCCCGCCGCGCATTCCACGCGACCATGATGCGCTCCCCCACCGCCTGCCGATCGTAGTTGCGTGGCACGACGAGCACGGGGCGACCGGCGTTCAGTACGAGACTTTCGGCGAGACCGCCGTCGCTGGCCTTTGCCTGCCCCACGATGACGAGATCGGCATAGCGCGCATGGAGCGCGACCGCAAATTCCGGCACACCGACGACGAACCGCGGTTCGACGCTGGCGAGCCCCTTCGTCTGCGCCTGGACCGAGAATTCGGCAGTTGCCGCCTCGAGAGCGCGCCGATCCGACTCCCATTGCTCGCTGAGCAGGTCCACCACCACCTCGGTCGGCGCGGTACCTGGCACAGACAGCGGCGACAGCACCGCGAGCCCGACGAGATGGGATTCCAGGCGCGAAGCAAGCGCACAGGCCAGGTCGACTCGAGCGCGACAATGCTCGGTGGTATCCAGATGCAGGACGATGGTCTTGTAGGACATGCGCTTCCCCTTCGAGGATTTTCCTATACCGACAGACGATGGTCTCGGCACCATCGTTCCAGGCGCCACCGATCGCGGTCCGAATCGATGACGCGGCAACGCCACCCGAGGCCGATTTTGCCGTGGGGCGCGCGAACGCCGTTGACGCAGGTCAAGCTGGCCGGGGATTGGCCACCCCGCGACAGCAAACGCGGAAACCGCGGTTGACGACGACGCGGGGCTCGGAAAGCAGACGCCGGCGTTCCACGGGACGTCGCGCTCCGACGACAAGCACCGCGACGGTCTCAGCCCATGTTTGATGGGGCGCCTCCACGAACGCCCCGGGAATACAACTTGCGGAAGTCCTGGTACGGGACACGCGAGGTGATCCCACACTTAAACCATCGACATCTACCAGGAGCTACACCATGAAAAGCACTCGAATTAAACTCGCCGCTGCACTGTGTTGTATGGCATTCGCATCAGGATCGGCCCTCGCAGCCGGCGACAACAATCCGAGCACGAATCCCGGCGCGGGCAATCCATCGTCATCGACCATGGACCGCAGCAGCACCAGCGGCATGGGAGCGTCCGGCCACCACGGCGCAAACTTGGACCAGCGAACGGTTCGGCAGGTGCAGCAGGCTCTCTCCGACAAGGGGCATAGCCCGGGGCCGATCGACGGCGTCATGGGACCGCGCACCCGCGCGGCCCTGCAGGATTACCAGCGCTCGCAAAACATGACGGCTGGCGGTCTGGATTCGCGCACGCTTGAATCATTGGGCGTCCAGGCTGGTGCTGCCGGTAGCGGATCGATGCGCAACGACGCCGGATCGAGCGCAGGCGGCACGAGCGGTTCGTACGGCGGGGCCGGGGGTATGACCAGCGGTTCCACCGGTTCCGGGAATATGAACAACCGCTCCGCTCCGGGCGAAACGCCATCCTCCCCGTCGGGGACGGGCACCACGCGTTAAAAAACGCGGCACAATCTGCGGGGCCGGCATCCCTGTCGCCGGCCCCGCAATCACGTCTATCGATGCTGGTTTCCGAGTCATTGAGCGAACACGGGAACCAGCTCACGACCGAGATGTTGGTGGCTCTCGTAGGACGCGACGCAGGCGCCCATCATCGTCATGGGATGCGCCAGCGCCCATGGTTGCCGCTCCGACGTAACGGAGCAGCACAGTTTCCACGGGATCTAGATGCGGTAGCGCCACAGATACGCGATCCTGCGCGCTCGATTACGGAGAGGTCTCCCCTCCAATCGCCGAAGTCACGATTTACGCAGCTTGCCGGCACGCCGCCTGAGGTCAGCGGCGCGCCGGGCAGTTTCGACGGGCGGCGGAAACCCGCCGCTTTGCGCCATCGAACTCCATCGGGTTGATGAAGTCGATCAGGAGCACCGCACAACGACCGCTTGCGCCGGGGCCGCACTTCACTGCATCGCGCGGTTCTTGATCTGACTCATCTCCTCGGCCAGCGCGTCCAAATCGAGCTTGGCCTTGCGCACCTTCGGGAACATCTCCTTCTCTTCTTCCTTGGCGTGGTGTTCGACGTACTCGCCCAACACAGTTACTTTGGCATCGTAAAGGTCGTCGGCCGGCTGCATCGATTCGAGTTGTGAAATGAGTTCCTTGGCACTGGCGTGCTCGACCTCGGCTTCGTCGAGCAAGTCCTGCTCTTCGAGCGCCTCCCTCGCTGCCGGATAGAAGCATTCTTCTTCGATCTGGGTATGCAGTTTCAACTCCGTGCAGATCTCGCTGACCAGGGCCGCCTTCGCCGCATCGTCCTCGTCATCCTTCATCTTTTCGAACTGCTTGAACATTTTTCGGACCTTGGCATGGTCCTCGGTCAGCATCGTGATTGCGTTGGGGTTGGACCGCCGGCTCGTGGATTTCGCTCGGCTGGTGCGTGCTGCGGCTCTGGGCATGTTCGTCTCCTGTTGACTTGTCCGTATGCCAAGTTGCATACGCCATACCCGCACTCAGTCCTTCTCAAGCAGGTTTCACGACCATCAGGTAGAAGATCACGATGAATCCGGCAAACGCCGGCACGCCGAGCGCGGTCCAGCAGCGATGAAAGGACCAGAACTGCTCGGGCAGCGGAGTTTCGCCGGCCACGGCGGCCTCTGCCATCGCCGCCATTCGGATCTGCAACCAGACGACGGGCAGCCAGCAAAACATGGCGACGATGTAGAGCACGACGGACCAGAGAATCCAGGGCGCATCCCAAGGCAATCCGGCAAGATGGACGAGGTACGCCCCGGTAAGCGGCTGGAGGATGCCCGTCGGCGTCGTGAAGATCCAGTCCGCCCAAACGACGCGCCGACACACAACGGCAATGGCGCGCGTATCGCGACTGCGGTTGGTGAAGAACATGTAGAAGGCGGAGCCCAGCCCCGTACCGAAGAGCAGCGTCGAACTCAGCACGTGAATCCATTTGACGATCAGGTACTCCATACGGTACTGCCTACCTTCCCCGGTCGGTTTCGTGCAGCACCAGGATCATCGCCAGTAACGCGACGTTCTTGAGCACCGGCCCGAAGGGATGCAGCAAATACTCGGGCAACGCGACTGCGATCGCGAGGCTGTAGCCCACGATGAGACCCCATTGAATTTTCCAGAGTAACCGGCGGCGGTGGAACATCAACACGCCCAAACCCAACAGAAGATCGAGCCCGGCGGCACCGTACAGTGCCAGGTTCGCCGCGGCTCCGGTCAGCCCGAGCCGTCCGAGCAGCGTCAGGCTCTCCTCGACGGGGAAGATCCCCAACGAAAGCAGACCCGTAACGATCCAGACGATCGCGAGACTCCAACGCATGAGCGGCGTCGTCCAGGACTCGCGCGCCCATGCGACGACCGCATCGCGCGTCTCTTCGGAGAAGAAGAGAACGGGTGCGCGGGGCGGCCGCGCAAGTGCGGCACCCAACCCGGCCGCATCAGCCGTGCTACCCCGCTCGAGCATGCCGAGAGTTTCGCGATCGAGGAGTACCCTGGGCATCGCGCTGCAAACTGCCGCCCCGACTCGTACGAGCCTCATGGGCACCGACAAGAATCGGGCCGTACCCAGGCCGAGCATGCGCCGCAGCTCCGCGAGGAGCTCCTTCATCGTGTATGCCTGTGGCCCCACCACGTCGATGACCTGCCGATCGAGCACCGATGTATCGACGGACCGGACGCAGAGGTCGACCAGATCATCGACGTGCACTGGTTGCACGCGTTGGTCGCCGCGTCCCACCAATGGAATCAGGGGCAGACTCGCGATTCCGCTCAACAGCCGCGTGCTCGCGCCTCCCAGCCCGAACACCAGCGATGGGCGCAGGACAATCCATTCGAGCGGCAGACTCTGGAGGTACCGGTCGGCACTCGCCTTGCTGACGTGATACCTGCTCGTGGCGCCTTCGTCTGCGCCCAGCGCCGAGATCTGGATGATCTTGCGCACACCCGCCTGCACACAAGCATCGAAGAGCGCACGAGGACCCTGGATATGAAGCGCGCTGAACGACTGTGAACCGCTCTCGCGAATGATTCCGACCGCGTTGACGACGACGTCGACGCCCACCAGGCGCGGAAGCCACGCGGCAACCTCGGTATCGCGAGTGAAATCGCCTTCGGCGTGCATGGGATCGTTCGGATCAGGCAGCCGAACCAGGCCCACGACCTGATGGCCGCGATGCCGCAGGGCAGCGGCTACCCGGCTTCCGATAAAACCCGAGGCACCGGTGAGTAGAATCTTCAACGATCGACGAAGGCGTCCGAAACGACCGAGTATGCGCGCCTGACCTGAGTCGATCCAGCATCTAGCGCATGCTCCGCCGGATCCGGTGCGGCGTGCGGCAAATCGCCACGCCGGCGCGACCAGATTGCACCGAGCGCCATGCCAGCGGCCAACGCGGCATAGATGCAGTGGAGCGAGTGCCGGGACAGGTGGAATTCGAACCCGGGCCGAATGCGCTGAGGCACGATCTTGTAGTCGACGAGATAGGCGGCCAAGGCCGTCGCGGCGCCGCCTGCCGCAGCATTCACGCTGCTGCGACGTGACCCGCGGCCGAACAGCGTTTCGAAAATTACCGCCCAGAAGTAACCCGCGCCGACATGAAGCGTTGCGCCGACGAGCGTGTTCCGACGATTGGGACCCGCATCCGATGGGGGCTGCCCACCCCAGACGATATGGCTTTGTGCGTTGAATGCGGTACCGGCGCGCCGGTTTTCGATACGGCTGCGGGCCGCAGCGGTCGACATCGAAAGCACGACCGCCGCCGTGCCGGTCCAGAGCAGATGCGTGATGAACGGTGACATGAACCCTCCTGATGATTGCAACGATACGAACACGAACGGCGGGCGCTCAGCGCGTCGCGATGAGAAGACGCGCTGCGGCCGTCAGATCTGCAACCAGTTCTCCGTACGCCGCAGCCATACGTTCGGGATCCCGCTGACGCAGCACGAACGCGGGGTGGTAGGTCAGCATCACCCGCCGTTGGGGCCAGGCGGAATGAACCTGCGGCGCACCGCGCAGAGCGCCGATGCGAACGGCATGACCCAGCACCGCCCTACCCGCCGTCGCGCCCAGACAAACGATGCCATTCGGATCCACCGCCTCGATCTCTGCGATGAGCCAGCGCCGACAAGCCTCGACTTCCTTCTGCGTCGGCGTCTTGTGGATTCGCCGCTTGCCGCGCGGCTCCCATTTGAAATGCTTCACCGCGTTGGTCAGGTAAATCGCGTTTCGGTCGATGCCTGCATCCTTCAGCGCTCGGTCGAGAAGTGCGCCGGCCGGACCGACGAAAGTAAGGCCCTGCATGTCCTCTTCGTTGCCGGGCTGCTCGCCCACCAGCATGAGAGGCGCATGGATAGCGCCCCCGCCGAAGACCGTTTGCGTCGCATGGCGCCAGAGCGGACATGCCTTGCACGTTTGCGCTTCCTGCCGCAATCGCTCGATCGACGCGTCCGCTTCAATCGCCATTCAAGGACCGCTCAATGTTTGCGACTCTTCTTTTGCGGCACCATCCCGCCCGCCTTGCGTGCCTTGGAGAGCCCGATCGCAATCGCCTGCTTGCGACTTGTCACCTTCTTGCCCGACTTGCCGCTCTTCAACTCGCCTCGCTTGCACTCGTGCAATGCCTCCTTCACTTTCTCGCCTGCCTTCGTGCCGTACTTCGCCATGAACTTCGCTCCGCGAATATCGACGCCATTCGACGCGTGCACATGCCGTGCCTCGCGTGCGCCTTCATCCCGGGCGGCTCGGACATCTGTTTCGCGCAGGATTCGCACGCTGAGCGCAGCACCGAACAGCCCAGACTGCGCGCCGGCAGCAGGGTCCGCGCTACCGAAACGCCTGCGCTCGGGCCTGCGCCGTGCGTCCTGGCAAGGAGACTCACCACGGAGACACTCAAATGACTAAGATCCAGCATGACCGCAATGCCGATGCGAAGGACGACAATCGCGATCCGATTACCGGAGCACCGGGCGCTCACCCGATCGGTGTCGGTGCAGGGGCCGTGGCGGGCGGCGCAGCCGCGGGCGCTGCTGTCGGCACGGTTGCCGGCCCGGTCGGCACCATCGTCGGGGCCGCCGTCGGCGCAGTGGCCGGCGGGCTCGCGGGGAAGGCAGTTGCGGAAGCGATCGACCCCACGGCCGAAGACGCCTACTGGCGAGAAAACTATACCCGCGAGCCGTATTACGAGGCCGGTCGAGGATACGAGGATTACGACGCCGCTTACCGGGCAGGCTATGAAACCTACGGCACCTTCGATCGTCCTCGCACCTTCGAGGAGGTCGAGCGCGATATCGAAACGGCCTATAACCAGCGACGCGCGCGCGACGGCCTCACCTGGGAAGAAGCACGACGCCCCGCACGCGCCGCCTGGGAGCGAGCGGATCGAGTCGGTACTCGATCGATGGACCCCATGCAGAACAGCGAGTAGCCGGGTTCATCACCACGGAGCCGGCGCGGACCGACCACGCCGGTTCCACTACCACATCCCGCGCATGGTCGCCTTGAGATCGACCACAGGGGTTTGCGGCACCGACTGCGTCTCGATGATCGCCCGCGGCAACGTCTGCGAGTCGAAGCACTGCAGATCTTGTTCGCCAATGAAGCGCGTCCTCGGCGCATAGACGTGGCGGTCGCCGCCGGCAGATTGCCCCCGCACCGCGAACCGCAACGGCTGCATCAGCACGAGATCCTCGCGTGCTCTCGTCATCGCGACGTAGAGCAGCCGCCGCTCCTCCTCCACCTCTTCGGCAGAACCGGTCGCAAGATCCGACGGAATGCAGCCATCGACCACGTTCAGCACCGCAACCGCCCGCCATTCCTGGCCCTTGGCCGAGTGTATCGTCGAGAGCACGAGCCAGTCTTCGTCCTTCAGCGGCACTCCGGCATGCGCACTGCTTGCCTGCGGGGGATCGAGAGCGAGATCGGTGAGAAACGCGCTGCGGCCCGCATGGCTGGCAGCCAAGGCAACGAGCTGGTCGAGATCGCTGCGGCGGGCCTCGATGGCCTCGTAATTGATCTCCAGCATGGGGTCGTACCAGCCTCGGAGCATATCGAGTTCCGCGGGCCAGTCCGGCCCTCGATGCAGCGACAGCAGTAGCTGTCCCAATGCGTCCCCATGCTCCTGCGCTTTCGGCGGAAGATTCGATCTCGCGAGAACGCCGAAATCCGCGCCGCCGCCGAGCGCCGCAAATGCGCGTCTCGCGGCTGCCGGACCGACCCCGGGCAGCAATTTCAATATGCGCAGTCCCGCGACTTCATCGCGCGGATTCGTCGCCCAGCGCAGCAGGGCGATGACATCCTTGACATGCGCCGCCTCCAGGAATTTCAGGCCGCCGTACTTCACGAAGGGAATGTTGCGACGGGTCAGTTCCAGCTCGAGTGCGGCCGAGTGATGCGAAGCGCGCATGAGCACGGCCTGCTCGCGCAAATCCATGCCCTGCTCCCGATTGGCGAGTATGCGGTCGATCACGTAGTCCACCTGCTCGGTCTCGTCGGCGCAGGTCGCGAGGACGGGTTTCCCGCCCCCGATGCGTGAGGTATGCAAACGTTTGCCGAACCCCTCGGCCGCGTGCGAGATGACCGCATTGCACGCATCGAGGATCGGTTGCGACGAGCGGAAGTTCTCCTCGAGCAGAAGCGTCTGCGCAGGCGGATCGAAGCAACGCGGAAAATCCAGAATGTTCCGCACCGTCGCGGCGCGAAACCCGTAGATGGCCTGCGCATCGTCGCCGACGACGGTCAAGCCGGCACCGCTGGGACTCAAGCCCAGCAGGATCTGCGCTTGCAGCGCATTCGTATCCTGGTACTCGTCGACCAGCACGTGATCGAAACGGCTGGCCACACGATCCGCGACTTCGGGCACCGTCATCATGCGCGACCAGTACAGGAGCAGGTCGTCGTAATCGAGCGCATTTTGCCGCTGCTTCGCTTCGACGTAGGCACCGAAGAGACGGCGCAGCTCCATCTGCCAATCTGCACACCAGGGGAATGCTTCGGGCAACGTCTTGTCGAGCGGGCGCTGCGCGTTCACGCAATGGCTGTAGATCGCGAGGCAAGTTGCCTTCTTCGGGAAGCGGCTCCTGGTATGCGACAACCCGAGATCATCGCGAACGAGATCCAGGAGATCTTCGGCGTCGCTTCGGTCCAGAATGGAAAACTCGGCATCGAGCCCGATCGTCGTCGCGTGCATGCGCAGGAGCCTGGCCCCCACCGCATGAAACGTTCCGGCCCATTCGAAGGGCCCGGCCGCGAGCGCTGAACCGGCATGTCGACGATCGGCACAGATGCGCTCGACGCGTCGGATCATCTCGGCCGCCATCCGACGCGCGAAGGTCAACAGCAAGATGCGCTCCGTACGCGCGCCGTTCACGACGAGATGCGCGACACGATGGGTCAGCGTCTGCGTCTTGCCCGTACCCGCGCCCGCGATAATGAGGAGCGGCGGGCTGCGCGGTGCGCCGGCATTTGCCGCAATGCCGAAAGTCGCCGCTGCCCGCTGCGCTGGGTTGAGCCCGGCGAGAGGTTCGAACTCGGATGCTCGGCCGCAAGGAGCACCTCGCGCGGAGGACGCTGGAACGCTCATCGGAATGCCGACGCGAAGTCAGTCTGGATCATCGATGTGGGTGTCTAAAGTTTCACTTGCACTGGCCAGAGCCACGCCGCGACCATCGCGGGACGATACCACCATGGCCCGATCCACGTAAGGATACTGCTGCGCGCGGGATAAATCGGGCACACTCATTGCACCGGAACTTCGCTCGCCACCCTAGGCCCAATCCTACGTAACGAATTGCAGGAGGGAGGCGCGCGGAAAACACGACCGTCTGACGGACCTCATTCTCACGCTTCCCCAGAGATCCACGCTTACAGGCCCACCCGCATGCCGAGCATCCTACGTGCTGACTGAACACGACATCCATCTCTTCAGAGAGGGTACCCACGGCCGCCTCTATCGCGAACTGGGATGTCACCCCATGTCCGGCGACAATGCAGGATGGCATTTCGCCGTCTGGGCGCCGAATGCAAAACAGGTGTCCGTGATTGCCGACTGGTCGGGCTGGGACGCGCAGGCCCATCCACTCGCACCGAGATGGGACGGCACAGGAATCTGGGAAGGCATCGTAGCGCAAGCGCGCGCAGGCGGCTGCTACAAGTATCGTATCGAGACTGCGCAGGGCGGGCACCATTACGAAAAGGCCGACCCCTTCGCGTTTGCGACCGAAGCTCCGCCGGCCACGGCATCACGCGTGTGGTCGCTCGAATACGACTGGGGCGACGCGGCGTGGATGCAAGACCGCGCACGCGTCAACGCGCTCGACGCGCCGATGTCGATCTATGAACTTCACCTCGGTTCATGGCGCCGTACCGACGACGGCCAATGGCTCAACTATCGCGATGCCGCGCACCAGTTGGTCGAGTACGTGCACAAGCTCGGCTTCACCCACGTCGAGCTGATGCCGATTACGGAGCATCCTTTCTACGGTTCCTGGGGTTACCAGACGACGGGCTATTTCGCACCGACTGCCCGTTACGGGACGCCGCAGGACTTGATGTATCTCGTCGACACCCTGCATCGGCACGGCATCGGCGTCCTCCTGGATTGGGTCCCGTCGCACTTCCCCAACGATGCGCACGGCCTGCACTATTTCGACGGCACGTTCCTGTTCGAACACGCGGATGCCCGGCAAGGCTTTCATCCCGAGTGGAATTCCTACATCTTCAATTACGGTCGCCACGAAGTGCGGGCGTTCCTGCTGTCGTCGGCGATGTTCTGGCTCGACCGCTACCACATCGACGGGTTGCGCGTGGATGCCGTCGCATCCATGCTCTACCTGGACTACGGACGCAAGCCGGGCGAGTGGATCCCGAATCGAAACGGCGGCAAGGAGAATCTCGAGGCAATCTCCTTTCTGCAGCTGCTCAATGCACAGATCTATCGCGAACATCCGGATGTGCAGGTGATCGCGGAGGAATCCACTTCCTGGCCGCGGGTGTCGCGCCCCATTTACGACGGCGGCCTGGGCTTCGGCCTGAAATGGAACATGGGCTGGATGCACGACACGCTCGACTACATGTCCGCAGACCCCATCCACCGCAAGCACCGCCACGACAAGCTCACCTTCTCGATCTGGTACGCCTTTTTCGAAAATTTCCTCCTGCCCCTGTCTCACGACGAAGTCGTGTACGGCAAGCGCTCCCTCGTCGAAAAGATGCCGGGCGATCCGTGGCAGCAGTTCGCCAACCTGCGGCTGCTGTTCGGTTACATGTGGATGCACCCCGGCAAGAAGCTGCTGTTCATGGGCGGCGAGTTCGGACAAGCCCACGAATGGTCGCACGAGGCCACCCTCGACTGGGAAGCCGCGGAGCAACCCTCGAATCGCGGCGTACAGATGTGGATCGGCGATCTGAACCGCGTCTACCGCGCCGAGCCCGCCCTGTACGAGCGCGATTTCGATGCCACGGGGTTCGAGTGGATCGACTGCAACGACGCGCAGGCAAGCGTACTCAGCTTCCTGCGCAAAGGCCGGGACAAGTCGGCCCCGGTCCTGGTGGTCGCCAACTTCACGCCGGTCCCGAGACACAACTACATCATCGGCGTTCCGCAGGCGGGCAGCTGGACGGAGGTGCTCAACAGCGATGCGTCCCGCTACGGAGGGTCCGGCATGGGCAATCTGGGTGCGGTGCAGGCAAGCCCCATCCCTGCGCACGGCCGGCCGCGCTCGCTGACCGTCACCTTGCCGCCGCTCGCCCTGCTCGTGTTCAGAGGTCCGGATGCTTGACCTCGACCCGCGCCCCCTGCCCCAGGAAGGTCGTATCCGTGCGGTGATCGAAAACGTCGCGCCGGCCGTCGATGGCGGTCGCTTCCCCGTCAAGCGCGTGGTCGGCGAAGAGGTACGCGTGGAAGCGGACTGTTTCACCGATGGCCACGACGTCGTCGTCTGCGTCTTGCGCTGGCGGCGCCAAGGCGAATCGACCTGGCGCGAATGCGAGATGCTGCCGGCGGGTAACGATCGCTGGCGTTCAAGCTTCCGCGTCGACAAGCTGGGCGGTTACGTCTACACGGTGACCGGCTGGGTGGATAGCTTTCGCTCCTGGCAGCGCGAGTTTCGCCGGCGCGAAGATCCCGCCGACATCCGCAGCGCCGCACTGGCCGGCGCCGAGATCATCGATGCGATTGCACAGCGTGCCGGCCCGCGCGATTCGATCGAACTACGCATCTGGGCCGCCCGCCTGCGCGACGCGAAGGATATCGAAGACATCGAGACCTGCGCACTGGATCCCGTCGGTACCTCACTCGCCCTTCGGCATCCCGATCGAACATTTGCCTGCGACTGGCCCGTGGAATACGCCGTCACCGTCGACGATGCGCGCGCCCGCTACGGCAGTTGGTATGAACTGTTCCCCCGCTCGACGGGAACCGATGGCCGTCACGGCACGTTCGACGATGTCATCGAACGCCTTCCCTACGTCGCCGGCATGGGGTTCGACATTCTGTATCTGCCGCCGATCCATCCGATCGGGCGCATCAAACGCAAGGGCCCGAACAACACGCTCAGCACCGCCGATGATGATGTCGGCAGTCCGTGGGCCATCGGGGCGACCGAGGGCGGGCACGACGCCATCCACCCCGCCTTGGGCGACGTCGACGGATTCCGCAGGCTCGTCGCAGCGGCGCGAACCCACGGCATCGAGATCGCGCTCGACATCGCGTTCCAGTGCGCCCCCGATCACCCATATGTCGTCGCTCATCCCGACTGGTTTCGCCATCGTCCGGACGGCAGCATCCAGTATGCCGAGAATCCGCCCAAGAAATATCAGGACATCTACCCGTTCGATTTCGAAAGTCCGGCATGGCGCAGCCTCTGGCTCGAACTGCGCGCCGTGGTCCAGCACTGGATCGATGAAGGCGTACGGATTTTTCGCGTCGACAACCCTCACACCAAGGCGTTTTCGATGTGGGAATGGCTCATCGCGGAGGTCAAGCGCAAGCACCCGGATGCGATCTTCCTCGCCGAAGCGTTCACGCGGCCCAAGGTCATGCATCGGCTGGCAAAGCTGGGCTTCACGCAGTCGTACACCTACTTCGCGTGGCGCAACACCAAGCAGGAACTGACCGAATACTTCACCGAGCTTGCGCAAGGCGACGGGCGCGAGTACTTTCGACCGAACGTGTGGCCCAACACCCCGGACATCCTGACCGAGTACCTGCAATACGGCGGACGCGGGGCGTTCATCGCGCGTATCGTGCTCGCCGCCACGCTCTGCGCGACCTACGGCATCTATGGCCCCGCATTCGAACTGATGGATGCGGCACCCCGGGAACCCGGCTCCGAGGACTATCTCGACAGCGAGAAATACCAGTTGCGACGCTGGGATCTCGCCCGCAGCGACTCGCTCGGCGACCTGATTGCGCGCCTCAATCAGATTCGCCGCGAAAATCCTGCGCTGCAATCGGACTGGAGTTTGCGCTTTCACGCCACGGACAACGACGCGGTCATCTGCTATTCGAAGAAGACGGGCGACAACGTCGTGCTCGCCATCGTCAATACCGATCCGCATCATGTCCAGTCATGCTGGACGAACCTCGATCTCGCCGAGCTGGGCATCGACACCGGAAATCCGTTCCAGATGCATGAACTGCTGACCGGCGCCCGTTATCTTTGGCAAGGCCCGCGCAATTTTGTCCAGCTCGACCCGGCGTCGGCCCCGGCGCATGTATTTCGTCTGCGACACAAGGTGCGCAGCGAGCACGATTTCGACTACTTCCTCTGATTCGACCGAGCCCCGATGGACGACACCACCGCCCCCGATCCGAATCAGAATGCCCCGCGCGTTCACGACACGCTGTGGTTCAAGGATGCGATCATCTACGAGCTGCACGTCAAATCGTTCTTCGATGCGAACGACGACGGCATCGGCGACTTTCGCGGCCTGACCGAGAAGCTCGACTACATCCAGGATCTCGGCGTCAATACGATCTGGCTGCTGCCGTTCTATCCCTCGCCCATGCGCGACGACGGTTACGACGTGGCGGACTACCACAATGTCTTTCCGGCGTACGGCACGCGCAACGACGTACGCCAGTTCATACGCGAAGCACACCGTCGCGGATTGCGCATCATCACCGAACTGGTCGTCAACCACACCTCCGACCAGCATCCCTGGTTTCAGGCCGCACGTCGTGCCCCCAAGGGATCGGCGAAGCGCAACTACTACGTCTGGAGCGACGATCCGAAGAAGTACAGCGGCACGCGCGTCATCTTCACCGACAGCGAAACCTCGAACTGGGCATGGGACGAGGTCGCCCAGTCCTACTACTGGCATCGGTTCTTCTCGCATCAGCCCGATCTGAACTTCGACAACCCGCATGTGCTGCGCGCCGTGTTCAGGACGATGCGTTTCTGGCTCGACATGGGCGTCGACGGCTTCCGGCTCGACGCGATCCCCTATCTCGTCGAGCGCGAAGGCACCAACAACGAGAACCTGCGCGAGACGCATCAGGTGATCAAGCACCTGCGCAAACTGCTCGACCAGCATTACAGCGACCGCATGCTCCTCGCCGAAGCGAACCAGTGGCCGGAGGACGTGCGCGAATACTTCGGCAGCGGCGACGAATGCCACATGGCCTATCACTTCCCGCTCATGCCGCGCCTTTTCATGGCGATGGCGATGGAGGATCGCTATCCCGTGGTCGAGATCATGCAGCAGACGCCCGACATCCCCGACAACTGTCAATGGGCGATCTTCCTGCGCAATCACGACGAACTCACGCTCGAGATGGTCACCGACCGCGAGCGGGACTACATGTACCAGATGTACTGCAACGAGCCACGCATGCGGGTGAACGTCGGCATTCGCCGCCGGTTGGCCCCCTTGATGGAGAACAGTCGCGACCGCATCGAACTCATGAGCTTCCTGCTCATGACCATGCCCGGTTCGCCCATCCTCTACTACGGCGACGAAATCGGCATGGGCGACAACATCTATCTCGGCGACCGCAACGGCGTGCGCACGCCGATGCAGTGGAGTCTCGATCGCAACGCCGGCTTCTCGCGCACCGACCCGCAGCGGCTGTTCCTGCCGCCGAACATGGATCCGGTCTACGGCTATCAATCGATCAACGTCGAATCGCAGTCGCGCAATCCGTCATCGCTCCTCAACTGGACGCGCCGCCTCATCAGCGAGCGCAAGAATCACCAGGCCTTCGGCCGCGGTCGAATCTCGTTCCTCACGCCGGGCAATCGCAAGGTGCTGGCGTATCTGCGCGAATATGAGGGAGAGAGCATCCTCTGCGTTGCGAACCTATCCCGGCACGCGCAAGGAGTGGAACTCGCCTTGTCTGCTTTCGATGGCCGCGTGCCCGTCGAGATCATGGGCAAGACCTCCTTTCCCCCGATCGGCAAGCTGCCCTATCTGCTCACGCTGCCGGGCCACGGCTACTATGCCTTCCGGCTTGCCGCCGATGCCCCCCCGCCGACCTGGCACGCGCAACTGCTGCCGACACGGGAATTGCCCACGCTCGTGCTGCTCGAAGGCTGGCGATCACTGTTCTCTTCCGGCAGCGGTGCGCAGGACGTCATGCGCGTCATCTCGAACACGACCCCCGACAAGCTGCGCGACGAGGTACTCATTCCCTTTCTCGAATCGCGTCGATGGTTCGCCGGCAAGGGTCATCGCGTCACGGGGCTTGCGCTGGCGGACATCGGCGCGTGGAACCCGCAGGAAGGCAGCTGGCTCCTGTTCGTCGTCAAGCTCGAATTCGAAGATATTGCGCCGCAGGTCTACTTCCTTCCGCTCGGTATCGCCTGGGAGGAGGACTATGCGGATTTCATGGAGCGATTCGGCGGTTGGGCACTGGCGAAGGTCCGTCAGAAGTCCAAGGTCGGACTGCTCTACGGCGCGTTCGGGCATCCCGAGTTCTGCCGCGCGCTGCTGCGCTCGATGGGCACGCCGGGAGAAACGTCCCTGGGTGTCGGAAAACTCAAGTTCGCTCGCACGAGCGCATACGACTCGCACGTCGACGCCGAAGCGCTTGCGGCCGAGGTCGAATACCCGGGCCTCGACCAATCGAACACAGGCGTCTATTTCGGCCACCGGGTTTATCTGAAGGGTTACCGCCGGCTGCAAAGCGGCATCAGTCCGGAACTGGAGGTCGGGCGCTTCCTCACCGACCAGGGCGCCTTCGGCCACATTGCACCGGTCCTGGGGGCATTGGAGTACGTCGGTCGCGACGGCGCGCACACGGCGCTCGCGGTCGCCCAACGTTTCGTTCGCAACCAGGGAAACTTCTGGTCGTACACGGTGGACTATCTCGACCGTTTCCTGAGCCGCGGCGAGCAATCTGCCGACACCGCCACGCCGTCGAACGAGGATCCGCACGCGTTGTACATCGTCCAGGCACGCACGCTCGGCACACGTATCGGTGAGTTGCACCAGGCGTTTGCCACGCCAACCGGCGATCCAGCCTTCGATCCCGAGGGGGTGACCGAGGCCGACCTGTCTGCCTGGATGACCACGATCCACGACGATGTCGTCGCGACGCTCGACATGCTCGAACGTCGTTACGAATCGCTGCCGCCCGGCGTGCAGACCGATGCGGACCAGCTTCTTGCCGCGCGCATGCAATTGCTCGAAGCCACCCGACGCGTCCCGGATGTCGGCACAGGTCTCACCAAAACCCGTTACCACGGCGACCTGCATTTCGGTCAGGTGCTGGTCGCCGGCAATGATTTCGTGATCATCGACTTCGAAGGCGAACCGATGCGCAGCATCGACGCGCGCCGCGAAAAGCATTCCCCGCTGCGAGACGTCGCCGGCATGCTCCGCTCGGCGAGCTACGCCGCCCATACGGCGCTCGACCGTAGCGGACCGACGGAACACGAACGCCATGCCGAGCGCACGCGGTGCGCTGCCGAGTGGGAATCGGCCGCAACGGCCGCCCTGCGCGAAGGCTATCTGGCCGTAGCGGGCCATCTCTCGTCGGTTCCGAGCGGCGCACAGGCATTCCGCGCTCTTCTCGATCGGTTCCTGATCGAAAAGGCGCTCTACGAGGTCCGTTACGAACTGGAAAACCGCCCCCGTTGGGCCGCCATCCCGATGCGCGGTCTGATCGCCCTGCTCGAATCCAGGGAAGCGAAGTCATTGTGAGCCAACGCGAATGCATCCTCGGGATCGTCCTTGCCGGCGGCGAAGGGACGCGCCTCAATCCGCTGACCGCGGAACGTTCGAAGCCGGCCGTCCCGTTCGGTGGGCGCTATCGCATCGTCGATTTCGTCCTCTCCAATTTCGTCAATTCCAACATCTACTCGATCTATGTGCTGGTTCAGTACAAGTCGCAGTCGCTCATCGAGCACATACGCGATGCGTGGATACTCGGCCCGACCATCCCGTCGCATTTCATCACCGTGGTACCGCCGCAGATGATCGGGGGTCCGGAGTGGTTCCAGGGCACGGCAGATGCCGTCTATCAGAACCTGGCCCTGATAGAAGCGAATGGTCCGGACCTCGTCGCCGTTTTCGGTGCCGATCACGTGTATCGGATGGATGTGCGCCAGATGATCGATTTCCACAACGAGCGGCATGCCGATGTCACCGTCGCCGCATTGCCGGTACCTCGCGCCGAAGCATCGGCGTTCGGCGTCATCGACTGCGACCCGCACGGGCGCATACAAGGGTTCCTCGAGAAGCCTGCCAACCCGCCTGCGATGCCGAACGATTCGAGCCGTGCCTACGCCTCGATGGGCAATTATCTGTTTCGCACCGGCACGCTCATCGATGCCCTGCTCGAAGCGAAGGACAGGCGCGGCACCGACTTCGGTCGCGACGTTCTGCCGCGACTGATCAAGTCGCATCGCGTGTTCGCCTACGACTTCGGCGGGAACGAGTGTCCCGGCCTGCACGACTACGAAGAGCCGGGCTACTGGCGCGACGTCGGCACGATCGATGCTTATTTCGATTCGACCATGGATACCCTCGGCAACCAGCCCCGATTCGATCTGCTCAACCGGCGCTGGCCCATCCGATCCAGCAACTACCAGGGGCCGCCCGCGAGCGTCGGCCGCGCGCAGATCGAATCGAGCGACATCGGCGCCGGGATCCTCATCCGGGATGCAACGATACGAAACAGTGTCATCCGCTCCGAAGTCGTGCTCGAAGAAGGCGTCGTCATCGAAGACTCGATCATCATGGATTCCTGCATCATCGGGCGAGGTGCCCACATCAGGCGCGCCATCATCGATCGGCACAATGCCGTGGCGCCGGGCACGCGGATCGGCTTCGACGCCGAAGCCGATCGGGCTTGCTGCACCGTGACCCCGACCGGCATCGCCGTCATGCCGCTCGCGCCACTTGATCAACGACGCCATCGATTCGGATCATGAGTGCCGTCAGCACGGTCTGGCGCGGGAGTTCTTACCCTCTCGGCGCGACTTGGGATGGCCAGGGCGTCAATTTCGCATTGTTCTCGGAACACGCCCTGCGGGTCGATCTTTGCCTGTTCAGCGCCGACGGACGACGGGAAACCCAGCGCATTGCCCTGCGCGAGAACACCGACCACGTTTGGCACGGCTACCTGCCGGAGGCCCGCCCGGGCTGGCTCTATGGGTATCGCGTGCACGGCCCCTATCGACCGGAGGAAGGACACCGCTTCAATCCGAACAAGCTGCTGCTGGACCCGTATGCGCGCAATATCGTGGGCGGCATGCGCTGGAGCGATGCGATGTTCGGCTACACGATCGGCCACCGACGCGACGATCTGTCGATGGATCGGCGCGACAACGCGCGCGGCATGCCGAAGTGCAAGATCGTGGAGTCTGCGTTTACCTGGGGCGACAATCGAGCGCCGCACGTGCCCTGGCACGAGATGGTGATCTACGAGTTGCACGTGCGCGGCTTCACGCAGCTGCATCCCCTGGTGCCCGAGCCCCTGCGCGGCACCTATGCCGGATTGGCTACCGCGCCCGTGATCGAATACCTGAAGCGCCTGGGCGTCACCACGGTCGAGCTCATGCCCGTCCATACGTTTCTGGACGATCGCTACCTGGTCGAGCGCGGGCTGCGCAACTACTGGGGCTACAACACCATCGGCTTCTTCGCCCCGGAGGCGCGCTACAACGCCTCGGGCAAGGTCAACGAGTTCAAGACGATGGTCCGCGCACTGCATGCAGCCGGCATCGAAGTCATCCTCGACGTCGTCTACAACCACACGGCCGAAGGCAACCACATGGGCCCGACGCTTTCGTTTCGCGGCATCGACAACGCCGCGTACTACCGCCAAGCCGACGGCGATCCGCGCTACTACAAGGACTACACCGGCTGCGGCAACACGCTCGACATGCAGCACCCGCGCGTGCTGCAGCTGATCATGGATTCGCTGCGCTACTGGGTCAGTGAAATGCACGTCGACGGCTTTCGCTTCGATCTTGCGGCAGCACTCGCCCGGGAACTGCATGCGGTCGATCGCCTCGGCGCATTCTTCGACATCATTCGCCAGGACCCCGTGCTCAATCAGGTCAAGCTCATCGCAGAGCCGTGGGATCTCGGCGAAGGCGGCTATCAGGTCGGCAATTTCCCGCTCGGCTGGGCGGAATGGAACGACCGGTATCGCGACACGATGCGCGCCTACTGGAAGGGCGACGACGGGTTGATCGGGGAATTCGCCCGTCGGCTCACGGGCTCAAGCGACCTCTACGGTCGCAGCGGCCGGCGCCCGTTCGCCAGCATCAACTTCATCACCGCCCACGACGGCTTCACGCTGCACGATCTCGTCTCCTACAACGACAAGCACAACGAAGCCAACGGCGAGGAGAACCGCGACGGTCACAACAACAACCTGTCCTGGAACTGCGGCGCAGAAGGCCCGACGGAGGATGCTGAGATCAGCCAGTTGCGCAGCAAGCAGAAGCGCAATCTGCTGGCCACACTGCTGCTCTCGCAGGGGGTGCCCATGCTTCTCGCAGGCGACGAGATCGGCCACTCCCAGGCCGGCAACAACAACGCCTACTGCCAGGACAACGAGATCGGCTGGATCGACTGGACGCCCGATGAAGAGCGTGAACGCCTCACAGAATTCGTCCGTCGGCTGATCGCGCTGCGACGCGACCATCCCACGTTCCACCGCCGCGACTTCTTCGCCGGTCGTCCTTTGCGTGGCAGTCCCGACAAGGACATTTCCTGGCTCAAGCCCGACGGCAAGGAGATGACCGAGCAGGAGTGGAACCAGGAGTTCGCGCGCTGTCTGGGCGTTTACTTTTCCGGCCAGGTCGTCCTCGAGCGCGACGAACGCGGCCGTCCCCTGCACGACGACAGCTTCGTGGTCCTGTTCAACGCCCATCACGACGACATCGTGTTTACCCTCCCGCTGTGCATGGAACCGTGCCGTTGGCTCGTCGTGGTGGATACCGCGACCGACGATGCGCACGGCGAGCACCGTAGCTTCGCGGGCGGTACGAACTTTCCCCTGCAAGGTCGATCGCTCGCCCTGCTGCGCCAGATCGCAGCATCAACCGGCAACGACGCGGCTCCGGTGCCGGCCGCTCCGGACGAGGTGTCGCCTCTCTCGAGCGAGGCCTCGGTGAACACGGACCAGGCGCCTGCCGCTGCGCAAGGAGCATCCGATGCAGTTTAAGTACGCGATGCCCTTCGGGACGCAGGTCGATCCCGATGGTACGGCTCGATTCCGCCTATGGGCGCCGGGCGCAAACGAGGTCGAAGTCGAAATCAGCGCCACGCGAAGTCGCCTGGGTGCATCGATGTCGGCCCTCGGCGAGGGCTGGTTCGAAACGGCCATCAAGGATCTCGCGCCTGGCGCCCGCTACGGCTTTCGCATCGACGGCGGCTTGCTGGTGCCCGATCCCGCGTCGCGCTTCAACCCCGAAGACGTCCACGCGCCGAGCATGCTCGTCGATCCGACGAGCTTCGAATGGAAGGAGCTCGGCTGGTACGGGCGCGCCTGGAACGAAGCGGTCATCTACGAGTTGCATGTCGGCACGTTCACGCCGGAGGGAACGTTTCTCGCGGCAATCGAGCGCCTCGACCATCTCGCGACCTTCGGCGTCACCGCGATCGAGATCATGCCGATTGCCGACTTCCCCGGGGCGCGCAACTGGGGCTACGACGGTGTGCTGCCGTTCGCGCCGGAGGGTTCGTACGGCACCCCCGACGATTTGAAATCGCTCGTGCAGGCCGCACATGCGCGCGGCATCATGGTGATCCTCGATGTGGTCTACAACCACTTCGGCCCCGAAGGCAACTATCTGCACGTCTATGCGCCGACATTCTTCAATGCCGCGCACCATACGCCGTGGGGTGCTGCCATCAACTTCGACGGCACCGGTTCGCGCACGGTGCGCGACTTCTTCATCCACAACGCACTCTATTGGCTGGAGGAGTATCAAATGGACGGACTGCGGCTCGACGCCGTGCATGCCATCCAGGACGAAATGCGACCGGATTTCGTCGCAGAACTCTGCGCCGTCGTTCGCGAGCGCACGGTCGCGGGCCGCCACATCCATATCGTGCTCGAGAACGATCGCAATCAGACGAGCTACCTCGGTCGTGATGCCCGGCGCCAACCCATGCTCGCCACGGCGCAATGGAACGACGACATTCACCATGCAGCGCATGTCGTCCTGACCGGCGAATGCGACGGCTACTACGCCGACTACGCTGAACGTCCCTTGTGGTACTTCGGCCGCTGCCTCGCCGAAGGCTTCGGCTACCAGGGTGAACCGTCGCCGTTTCGCGGCGGTCGCGAGCGCGGCGATCCCTCGGTGCATCTGCCCCCGGGCGCCTTCGTTTCGTTTCTGCAAACGCACGATCAGGTCGGCAATCGCGCATTCGGCGAGCGCATCGGCCAGCTGAGCGCAGCCTCGAAACTGCGCGCGGCCATCGCATGCTGGTTGCTCGCGCCCGCCCCGCCCATGCTCTTCATGGGCGAGGAGTTCAATGCAAGCACGCCGTTTCTGTACTTCTGCGATTTTGCGCCCGAGCTGTCGGCCGCCGTGTCCGATGGGCGACGCAAGGAATTCGCGCAGTTCGAACGCTTTTCGGATCCCGCCTCGAACGACACGATTCCGGATCCCGCAGCCGTCGAAACCTTCCTGCGCTCGAAACTGCGCTGGGACGAATGCGTGACGAACGCCGCCTGGCTCGACCTCTACCGGCACTGCCTCCAGCTGCGACACCAGTATCTCGTGCCCTTGCTGGCTCGAGCCGACCCCAGCGGCACATTCACGGTGGATGACGAGCGGGTGCTGGCGGTAGACTGGATGCTAGGCGAAGATGCCGCGCTGCATTTGCGCGCTAATTTTTCCGAAATACCGAGCGCACGCATGCAATTGCCGCGTGGTCAGATCCTGTTCGAAGCGGAGCCCACGATTGCCGATGACGCCGGATTCATTCGTCTCGGCCCATACTCAGTACTCTCTACGCTGGAAACATAACAATACCAATGAACGACAGCCTCATCGCGCTCGCGCAAGCGAACGGCGTCATCCTCGAGTATCACGACATCTGGGGCACACCGCACCAGCCGACCGAAACCACGCTCCGGGCCATCCTGACGGCGATGGGCGTGCCCGCCCAAAACGACGAAGCCGTGCAGGCTTCGCTTGCAGCCACCGCGCTCTCACAGTGGGAGCGGCCGCTTCCGGCGGCCCTCGTCGTGCGCGAAGACGAGGGCCCGTGGACGATCCTCCTCAGGCATCGGGACGATCTTTCCGAGTCGGAGTTGCGATGGACACTCCATGAGGAATCGGGCGGCGTCCACACAGGTCGCGCCGGACTGCTTGCTCTCGAATGCCAGCAGACGGTCACACTGGGCGAGCAGCGTTATTGCGCCCGTCGCCTGCGCATCGAACCGTCGTTGCCCTGCGGCTACCATCGACTGCGCATCGATCTCGACGGACGACCGATCGCCGACAGCCTCTTCTGCGTCACCCCCCGGCGCAGCTACTGGCCACCCGCGCTATCCGGCGACGGACGCGTCTGGGGTGCCGCCGCGCAGCTCTACGGCGTGCGCTCGGAACGCAACTGGGGCATCGGCGACTACACCGACCTCGCCACGATCGTTCAGCAGTGGGGCAGCCGCGGCGCCGGTGTCGTCGGCGTCAATCCGCTGCATGCGTCGTTTCCGCACAACCCGGAACACGCCAGCCCGTACAGCCCGTCGAGCCGACTCTTCAAGAACTGGATCTACATCGACGTGGAAGCCTGCGCGGATTTCACGCAATGCGAGGAGGCCCGCACGCAGGTACGAAGCGCCGCGTTCCAGGCCAGATTGCGTGCCCTGCGCGAACCTGTGCTGGTCGACTACGCCGGCGTCGCCGAAGCCAAGCGCTCGGTTCTCGAAACCCTGTACGTCCATTTTCGGGCCCGACACCTCGCGGCCAACGACGACCGCGCAGGACAGTTTCGTGCTTTTCAAACCGAAGGCGGCCGCGCGTTGCGCCGTCACGCTCTCTTCGATGCGTTGCAGGAGCATCTGCATCGCCAGGATGCGTCCATCTGGGGTTGGCCGGTCTGGCCCGAGGCCCTGAAGACCGCCGACACCCCCGAAGTGCATCGCTTTTGCAGCGAGCATCTGGATCGCGTCGAGTTCTTCGAGTACCTGCAATGGCAGGCGGATCTCCAATACGCAGCGGCAGCACGTCGATCCTACGAAATCGGGTTGGGCGTCGGCATCTACGAGGATCTCGCGGTCTCGATCGATCGCGGCGGCGCCGAAGCGTGGGCCAATCAGGACCTCTACGCCATCGGCGCGAGCGTCGGCGCACCACCCGACGACTTCAACCTGAACGGACAGGACTGGGGCCTGCCGCCGATGATTCCCCGCCGTCTGCAAGATGCCGCATATGCACCATTCATCGATACCTTGCGCGCCAACATGCGTCATTCCGGCGCGCTGCGCATCGATCACGTGATGGGGATCATGCGGCTTTTCTGGGTCCCGCCCGAAGGCAAGGCGGCCGACGGCGTCTACGTGCGCTATCCGTTCGAAGACATGCTGGGCCTGCTCGCGCTCGAAAGCCAGCGCAACCACTGCCTCGTGATCGGCGAAGATCTCGGCACCGTGCCGGACGAAGTCCGTCACGCGCTGGCCGAAGCCGGTGTGCTGTCATATCGGCTCCTCTACTTCGAACGCCAGCATGGCGGCGACTTCAAGCCACCGCAGGACTACCCCGTCCAGGCGATCGTCGCTGCCTCCACCCACGATCTGCCGACGTTGGCGGGTTGGTGGGAGGGCCGCGACCTCGCCCTGCGCACGGAACTGAACCTTTTTCCGAACGACGCGATGCGCGAGCAGCAGATCGTCGGTCGCGCGCAGGACCGCGCGCGTCTGCTGCTCGCACTGGAACGCCAGTCGATGCTGCCCGCGGGGACGCCGCCCGACCCCGCCAGTGTGCCGGTCATCACGCCATCCCTCAGTTCGGGGATACACACCTATCTCGGCGCCACGCCTTCGAAGCTGATGGTGGTTCAACTGGAGGATGTGGCCAGCGTCGCGGACCAATCCAATATGCCCGGGACGACGACCGGGCATCCGAACTGGCGCCGCAAACTCCCGCTCGACCTGGAACACTTTCCCGACGACGAACGCTTCACTCGGCTTACCCAGGCGCTCGGCCACGTTCGACCGCGCGGCGTGCGCGAATCGAGACCAGGCGGCCCCGTGGCCCAGGCGATCGTGCCGCGCTGTACCTATCGCCTTCAACTGCACAAGGAATTCGATTTCCGGCGGGCGACTGCGCTCGTACCCTACCTGGCCGCACTCGGCGTAAGTCATGTGTACTGCTCGCCCTACCTGCGCGCCCGTCCCGGCAGCCAGCACGGCTACGACATCATCGATCACGGCGCGTTGAATCCCGAGATCGGCAACCGTGACGAGTTCGACACGTTCGCAGCCGCCCTCGCCCGCCACGGGATGGGACAGATCCTCGACATGGTGCCGAATCACATGGGGGTCATGGGCCGCGACAACACGTGGTGGATGGATCTGCTCGAAAACGGGCCGGCCTCCGTGTACGCCGAGTACTTCGATGTCGACTGGCAACCACTGGATCCCGAATTCGCTCAACGCATCGTCCTGCCGGTGCTGGGCGATCACTACGGTGCGGTGCTTGAACGCGGCGAGTTGAAGCTCGAGTTCGAACCCGCGACAGGATCTTTCGCCGTGTTTTATTTCGATCACCGTTTCCCGGTGGACCCGCGCGAATATCCGCGCATCCTGCAGCGTGCGCTGCGCGCACTCGCGCCCTCGGATCTGCCCGACGACGCACGCGCCGGTGCGGAGAGTCTCATTGCATCGCTCAGTCATCTTCCGCCACGCGACGCCACCGACGCAGATGCCATCGCCGAACGTACCCGCGACAAGGAAGTCCACAAGCGACAGCTGAAGCGAATGGCAGCAGAGCACCCGATACTCGGCGAAACAATCGAGCGTACGGTACGCCAGTTCAACGTACCCGGCAGCGAAAGCGATCCCTATCAGTCCCTGCACGAACTCCTCGAAGCGCAAGCCTACCGGCTCGCGTATTGGCGCGTGGCCAGCGACGATATCAACTACCGTCGCTTCTTCGACATCAACGACCTCGCTGCGCTGAGGATGGAGAATGAAGCGGCCTTCGAAGCCACGCATCGGTTCGTGCTCGAATTAGCGGCCGAGGGCAAGGTCGACGGCCTGCGCATCGATCATCCCGACGGACTGCACGATCCGGCACGCTATTTCCGGCGCCTGCAGGAACGCTATGTGCAGCTCGCATTCAACAACGCGACGGGTCCGCCACCGGAAGCCGCCAACCGCCCGCTCTACATCGTGGTCGAAAAGATCGTCGCGTCGCACGAACGCATTCCGGACAGCTGGCCCATCCACGGCACCACGGGCTATCGCTTCGCCAACGCCGTCAACGGCCTTTTCGTCGACACCGCCGCGCGCAGCCGCGTCGGACGCGTCTGGAAGGCCTTCGTAGGGGCCGAAGCCGTATCGTTTGCAGACGCCGCCTATCGCGGCAAGCGCATCGTGCTCACGACTGCACTCGCCGGCGAACTGGCCATCCTCACGCGACGCCTGCTGCGTCTCGCGCGCTCCGATCGACGCACCCGCGACTACACTTTCAATACCCTCCAGCGCGCCCTGACCGAGATCATTGGTTGCTTTCCCGTCTACCGCACGTACATTGCTGATTCTGGCTTGTCGAGGCAAGACCGGCGCTACCTGCAATGGGCCTTGGGACGCGCACGCACGCTGGCGCGCGGCGCAGACGCGAGCGTGTTCGATTTTCTGGGCAGCGTGCTTCTGTGCGAACCGTCGACGCACGCTGCGACCACATTCGAGGCGCAGGCTCGCTCCATCGCCATGCGCTTCCAGCAGCTCACGGCGCCAGTCACGGCCAAGGGCATCGAGGATACGGCGTTCTACAGCTATAACCGGCTCGTTTCGCTCAACGACGTCGGTGGGGATCCCGAGCAGTTCGGCCTGTCGGTCAACGCGTTTCACACGGCCACCCGCCGCCGCGTCTCCCGATGGCCGCATACGATGCTCGCCACGTCGACCCACGACAACAAGCGCTCCGAGGATGTCCGCGCCCGCATCGACGTCATCTCGGAGGTTCCCGCCGCGTGGCGCCTGCTCGTACGTCGCTGGAGTCGCCTCAATCGTCAGCGCAAGGGCAGCATCGACGGCGAAGCGGCGCCCAGCCGCAACGACGAGTATCTGCTCTATCAGACGTTGATCGGATCCTTCCCCTGTCACGACCTCGACGACGATTGCCTCGCCGAGTATCGGACGCGGATCGAGCACTACATGCTCAAGGCAGCACGCGAAGCGAAGTGCCGCACCAGCTGGCACAACATGCACGAGAAGTACGAAACTGCCCTCGTGGAATTCGTGCGCGCCTTATTGACACGCAGCGTGGGCAACCTTTTCCTTGATGACCTCGCTCAGCAAGTCCGGTTTTTCGCGTGGCATGGCGGCCTGAACAGCCTTGCCATGACGCTTCTCAAGCTCACGTCGCCGGGCGTGCCCGACATCTTCCAGGGCAACGAGACCCTAGACTACAGCTTGGTCGATCCCGACAATCGACGTCCGATCGACTACGATTGCCGGCAGGCGCGGCTTGCCTCGTTGCGATCGCTTGCGCGAACTTCGGCCGAGCAATTGCCGCCCCTCGTGACCGCCCTGGCGAGCAGCCAGCTCGATGGCGGCGCGAAGACATGGATCGTTCTGCGGGTGCTCGATCTTCGGCGACGCGATCCCGAACTCTTTGCTTGCGGGGACTATGTGCCGGTCAAGGTGGGAGGCAAGCGCGCAAAGCACGTCGTCGCGTACGTGCGCCGATACCTCAACCGAGGGCTCGTCGTTGCAGCAGGCCGACTCCATGCTTCGCTCGGGCTCGACGCCGGCCTCCCTCCCCTGGGGGTACCCGTATGGGACGATACGCAGCTCGATCTGAGCATGCTGCCTGCCGGCATCGAGCTGACCGAGGTGCTGAGCGGCACGCGTTGCGCAGCGCTCGAGGGAAGACTCGACCTCGCACGCGCCTTCCAGTATTTTCCCGGAGCGATGTTCTACTTCGAGCACCGAGAGCCGGCATGAACGCCGGCCTTCAGAATCGCCGCTGATCCACGCGCCGACGCAGCAGGCATCGTCGCAGAATCATCACGCATTCGGCGCGTTGGATGCGCAACGCAGCGGGCGGGTAACGACGCATCGAAACGACGCACTCCTGCCGCCCCGGGATTGTTACCGACGAAGGACACCAGGATTCAATGCTCAACGAAATCTTAGCCACGGTACGCTATATCGACGGCGCAGCACTGATCGCCCTGCGCATCGCCATCATTCTGATCGCCGCCTGGATCATCGCCGCTGCGCTGCATCGCCTGATCCGACTTTTCCGTGAGCGCATCAGTTCGCGCTTTTCCGATGCGGAAGCCGTCAAACGCGCCACGACGCTCGATCGGGTGATCCGCTATCTCGCCAACGTGATCATGACGCTGATATCGGTGCTGCTCATTCTGTCCGAACTCGGCATTTCGGTCGCCCCCATTCTGGGTGCAGCCGGTGTCGTGGGCATTGCCGTGGGGTTCGGCGCGCAGAGTCTGGTCAAGGACTATTTCACGGGCTTCTTCCTGCTGCTGGAGAATCAGATCCGGCAGGGCGACGTCGTCGAGATTGCCGGGATGGGCGGCCTGGTGGAAGAAGTCACGCTGCGCTTCGTGCGCCTGCGCGACTACGAAGGCAACGTGCACTACATCCCGAACAGCCTCATCAGCACCGTCACGAACCGCAGCCGCGGGTTCGCGAACGCCGTCATCGATATCGGCGTCGCCTACGGCGAGGATATCGATGCGGTCTTCGCAGTCATGCGGCGTGTCGGATCCGAACTGCGCGCCGACCCGGTCTTCGCGCCGAAGATGCTCGACGATCTCGACATTGCCGGCGTAGAGTCCTGGGCCGACTCCGCCGTCATGATACGCAGTCGCTTCAAGACGGTCGCGCTCGAACAGTGGAACGTCCGGCGGGAGTATCTGCGACGCCTGAAGAAGGCCTTCGACGAAGCCGGGATCGAGATCCCCTTTCCGCAGATGAAGCTCCATGCGGCAGCGCCGATCGAATTCCGCACCGCCACGGCAGCCGAACGAAACGCATGAGCCCGCTCTGTACGCCGAACCGGGTGCCGAGCCCCCCGCAAAGCGCGTAACATTGTACCCAGGAGGACACCCCATGAACGAACTCACCACCCTGGGCCGCAGCGTCGGCGAACTGCTCAAGTCGCGGCAGGCAACCCTCGCAGTCGCCGAATCCTCGGCGGGCGGATTGATCAGTGCATCACTGCTGTCGATTCCGGGCGCATCGGCGTACTTCCGCGGCGGCGTGGTCACATACACGCGCGAATCGCGCCAGACGCTGCTGTCCGGCGGACTCGAACAATTCAAGGACGTGCCGCCGAGCAGCGAAGCCTTCGCGCTCGTCCTCGCGCGCTCCGCACGCGAAACGCTGGGCACCACGTGGGGCATCGGCGAAACCGGTGCCGCCGGCCCCACCGGCAATCGGTATGGCTACGATGCCGGCCACGCCTGCATCGCGATTGCCGGGCCGGTCGAACTGTCGGTCATGATCGAGACCCGAACAGGCAATCGCGAACTGAACATGTGGAGCTTCGCCGCAGCGGCCCTGGAATTGCTCGAAAAGGCGGTCATCCAGCACCACGGGCACTGATGGTGACGGGCCACCGTCCCGAGACAGACGGCCGCAGCCAAACGGGATGACTTCATCCGTTTTGGTCGAGGCATGTCGGCGACGCTGCGTCGAGCTACTGCGGCGCAATCTCGGTTCGCAGGGGATACTCGCAGCCACGCCCTCCAAAGCTGCCGATACGCGGGGCTACGCCGCAGTGTTCGGCCGCGACGCAGCGATTTGTGCGCTGGGCATGGCCGTCTCCGGAGACGAGGCGCTGATTCAGGCGTCAGCCACCGGCCTCCTGACCCTCGGTGCGCATCAGGCCCCGAACGGCCAGATTCCCAAGTTCGTCGACACGACGCACGCAACCGCCGATTTCTGGTACCTCGGCTGCATCGATGCGACCTTGTGGTGGCTGATCGCCATTGCTCACCTCGATGCCATCGTTCCACAGCAGCGGCTGCGCCGCAGGCTCGCCCCCCGCATCCGAAAAGCCATCTTCTGGCTGCAATGCCAGGAGCATCAAAGTTTTTTTCTGCTGCAGCAGAACGAAGCGAGCGACTGGGCGGACATCATGCCGCGCTCCGGTTTCGTCCTCTATACGAATGCGCTCTGGCTGCACGTCAAGTCCCTCTTCCGGCTCGTCCGGCGGGAGGAGACACTCGACAATGCCGAACATCTCTTTCACCCTTTCGGCAAGCCTCTCGCCGAGTATCGGCGCGCCCGCCTGCTGGCACATTACGCCCGCGACCGCGCCCGCAATCGGGACCTGTACCTGAGCTTCGTGAATTTCTCGTTCTTCGGCGATGAAGGCGATGCCTTCGGCAACATCCTGGCGATACTCACGGGGCTCGCAGATCGCGCGCAAGCCCAACGCGTCGTGCGAGCGCTCCGGCAACGGGGTGCCGATGACGGCTACCCGCTACGGGCGCTCTGCGATCCCGTCCCGGAAGACAGCTACCTTTGGCGTCCATACATGTTGCGCCATCGGCAGAACCTGCCCTGGCAGTATCACAACGGCGGCATCTGGCCATTCGTCGGCGCGTTCTGGGTCCTCGCATTGAAAGCCGCTGACGACGAACCGGGTGCCTGGGCGGCGCTCGAAAGGGTCGCCGAGGTAAACGCACTCGCCAGGTGGCGGTTCAGCGAATGGCTGCATGGACAAACGCTCAAGCCCGCCGGCATGGCAGGCCAATCCTGGAATGCAGCCGCCTTCCTGATGGCATACCACGCACTCGTACAGGACGATTGCCTGTTTCCCGGACCTCGACCCGACTGATCCGCACCCGTCGTTTCAAGGCTGACTTTCGTGATGTCCGGCGTAGCCGCCAATCCCTGCGCCTACTGCGGCCCCCAGAGGACCGCCCACGATACCGCCGATGACGGCGCCGCCCGTTGCACCCGCCGCCAGACCCTTCTCGGATCGGTCCATTTCACTCCACGTAGCGCAACCGCCCAGCAACATTGCCACGCTTGCCAAGCCGACCAGGATTTCGCGTTTCATTGCTTTGCCTCCAAGACAATGGTAATGGCATAAGTGCAAGCGTCGTGCCCGCCGTCGGGCGCGGCGCTCAGGCGCCGTCGACGCGCAACAGTTCCACTTCCGGTGGACACACGAGGATTTCGCTGAAGTCCTCGATCCACTCGCGAGTTTTCTCCGCGGAGCCGAGCCCGCACTCACGGAAAGACTCGAGCTGGTCGAGCTGCGTCAATTCGACTTCGAACTGCAGCGCTGCCTCACCCGATGCGCGCGTCAGCGGCACAAGCAGCTTCGCCTTCATCTGGCGGGCCGTGGCCGCTTCGACCTCCTGCCGGATGAGATCGACCGCCCGTTTGCGATCCACGGGGGCAACGAAATAGGAAAAGCGGGCGATGTACATGATCGGTGCTCCTCGTCGATGGCGATGATCGGGGAAGCTGCAATCGGCGCTCCCGCGGCTGTTCCTCAATCGAGCCCCAGCGACGATAATCGCGGCTTTCTTGTGAGGTGCTCATGAAAATCTACGTTGCTGCCGTATCGGGGAACTCGTACAAGATCAAGATCCTGCTTTCTCTGCTGAAGGTTCAGTGCGAGATCGTTACGCTCGACATCTCACGGCAAAAGATGGAGCACAAGGCACCTGCGTTCCTGACGCTGAACCCTCGCGGCGAAGTCCCGGTATTGGAAGACGAGGGTGTCGTCCTCTGGGATTCCTCGGCGTGCCTCGCCTACATCGCCCGCAAGCACGGCGGGGATCGGTGGCTGCCGACCGATGCCTCGACGCTTGCGCAGGTGCAGCAATGGCTGGCCCTGTCGGCCTCGGAAATCCAGTTCGGCCTGCAGTACGGCCGGCGCGGCGTGGTCATGGGTCGCTGGACCGCCGGCGATGCCTCGGTCTGCCAAACGCTGGCGAACATTGCGCTCGCCACGATGGAGGCGCGGCTCAAGAGCAACGACTGGCTCGCCGCCGCGCACCCCACCGTCGCCGACGTCGCGTGTTTTCCGTATACGGAAACCGCGCCGGAAGGCAATACATCGCTCGAGCCCTACCCCGCCGTACGGGCATGGCTCGATCGCTGCCGCGCCCTGCCGGGCTGGTCAACGCGATAACTGTGGCCAGGACGCCCCTCGTCTGCGTCTTCAAAACGGCGGTACGTCGATTGCGGCGTACCGCCTCCACGCCTAACCCCTGGTGATTCCATGTCCGCACTGACGAACGTTTTCCGATTTCTGCTGCTCACCGCTGCATGCGCACTGCTCGTCGCCTGCGAGGGGCTCGTCACCGGCGATCAGGCGAGCACGCATGTGCTCACCCAGAACGCCGACGGCAGCTTCGAACCCATTACGCTCAACCTTTCGCCCGAGATGAATCCGGTCGCCATCAACTTCAAGGGCATGACCGTCGCCAACCAGGACGAAAATTCGCGCTGGAACACCTACGACGCGCGCCTCGCTCGCGGCGATTCGGTCATTGCCACGAAGAGCGTCACGATCAACAACACCGGTGCGGGCGACCATCCCCAGGGCGGCCCGTTCGCGCATACGCTCTTCTTCGCCACCGTTCCCGAGGCGGGCGAGTACCAATTGACGATCACAGTGACACGCCCCAGGGAAATCACGATCGACGAGCCCAGCATCGAAGTCCGCCGCAACACCCAGCCCCCACCCCAGGGCTGACGTCGAATCGATGCTGCGTGAACGCGATGGGAAGCGAATTGCGAAGTCCGGTGACGGCCGTCATACTGCGGCGGACGTGCGTGCCGTGAAGTCCATAACGAGGAGATTGCGATGAAGACCACGGGAGCAGCGCTGCTCGCAGCATTATGCTGTGCCACCGCCACAGCGACGCATGCGGCCGAAGATTATCCTTCGCGTACCGTCCGGCTCATCATTCCCTTTGCGCCCGGTGGCAGCAACGACACCATCGCACGCCTGCTCGCCCAGCATCTCACGGACACCTGGGGAACCTCGGTCATTCCGGACAATCGCGCCGGTGCAGGGAGTGTCGTCGGCGTGGAGATTGCCGCAAAGTCGCAACCCGACGGCCACACGATGGTGATCATCTCGGCCTCGTATGCGTTCAGTTCGGCCTTGCGCAAGAAACTTCCTTTCGACCCGGTGAAGTCGTTTTCACCGGTCGCCAAGATCGCGACCGGTCCCGTCGTGCTGGCTGTCAATCCGAGCCTCCCGGCAAAAACGGTCAAGGAACTGATCGCGCTCGCAGCCGCCAAACCGGGCCAATTGAATTTCGCCAGTTCGGGTGTGGGCAGCGCTCAGCACCTCGGCATGGAACTGCTGAAGACGCTGGTGAAGTTCGACGTGGTCCATGTTCCGTACAAGGGCGGGGGACCTGCCACGCTCAGCGTCATGACCGGTGATGCCCAGATCTCGCTCGGCTCGGTCATCTCGCTGATCCCTCACATCCGCAGCGGCAAGTTGCGTGCGATCGCGACGGGCGGCCTCAAACGCAGTTCGGCGCTCCCTGATTTGCCGACGGTCGACGAGGCCGGCGTGAAGGGCTACGAAGCGTCGAACTGGTGGGGCGTGCTGGTCCCGGCAGGCACTTCGCAATCCATCATCGCCCGGCTCGACAAGGAAATCGCGCGCTTCCTGGCGCTCGACGCCGTGAAGAAGCGATTCGCAACCGACGGCGCCGAACCGGACTACATGAGCCAGGCGGAACTTGCGCGGTTCATCGCCGAGGAAACCTCCAAGTGGACGCGCGTGGTGAGGGCTGCGGGCATCGAGCCGCAGTAAGCAGCCCGCCGCAACACCCGGACGGGTTACCGTCCGGGCATCAGAATCTGCCGCACCACCTGCACGTCCTGCAGCTTGTCGAAGCCCTCGTTCAACTGCTCGAAGCCGACATGACCGTCGATCAGCTTGTCCACGGGCAGCCGGCCCTCCTGATACAGGCGGATGAAGCGCGGGATGTCGCGCACCGGCGCACACGAACCCATGTAGCTGCCGCGAACAGTCTTCTCCTGCCCGACGAGATCGCACTGGTCGAGATCGAACTTCGCACCCAGCGGCGGCAAGCCCGCCACGACGACCGTCCCGCCGTACTGCACGCAACCATACGCGATCTTCATCGCATCGATCGCGCCGCCGAGTTCGAACGCGAAGTCGACGCCGCCGCCGGTGAGGTCCAGCACCTGCTGCACGCACTTGGGATCCCGGGCGTCGACGGTATCCGTCGCCCCGACTTCCATCGCCCGGGCGAGCTTGGCGGGCTCCTTGTCGATGGCGATAATCCGTTGCGCCCCCGCGACGCGCGCACCGAGCACCCCGTTGAGACCGACCCCCCCCAGCCCGACGATGGCGACCGTATCGCCGGCACGGATGCGCGCCGTGTTCACGACAGCACCGACCCCCGTCATGACCGCGCAGCCGAAAAGCGCCGCCGTCGACAGAGGCAAGCTGCGATCGATCACGACCACGCTGCCGCGATCGACGATCACGTACTCGGACATGCATGACAGGCCTGAATGATGACCTACGCGCTCGCCGTTGAGCGCCGTAATGCGGCTGCCGCCGGCCATGAGTCCGCTTTCGGACTTGGCCACGCGAGCGCGCTCGCACACTTGCGGACGACCTTCGACGCAACGCCGGCAACGACCGCATGCCGCCGAGAACTGGAATACGACGTGATCGCCGGGACGAACGTCGTCGATCGCCGCCCCGACTTCGATCACCTCGCCGGAGCCTTCGTGTCCAAGCGCGATCGGTACGGGACGCGGCCGATCGCCGTTGATGACGGAAAGGTCCGAGTGACAAAGCCCCGCGCCGCCCACCTTGACCAGCATCTCCACCGAACGTGGCGGTGCGAGATCCACCTCCTCGATGGACAGCGGCTTGGACTGCGCCCACGGACGCGGTGCACCGATCTTGCGCAGCACAGCAGCCTTGCAGCGTATGGTCATGACGTTTTCTCCTCGGTCGGAAGCGATCGTCCGATGGTCGGTCGGCCCATTAAACGATGCGTGAGGCGGCACCCGGATCGTTCGCCGTCTCGGGCCGCAGCCTTCACGCTACAATGCCCGATCGATCCTAGCACGAGAACGCCGTCGAGGACGCAGCGGGCTGCGTAGGATCGGGCCCATCGTTCGTTCGACGAACGCGACGACTCGCGAGGAGTATCGTTCCATGTCCATCAAGCTGTGCGTTTCGCCTGAAGCGCCGGTCGCCACGCCGGAAACCATTGCCTTGAAGCAGCAGGCCTCGTCCACGGGGCTGCGACTGGGCTTTCTCGACAATAGCAAGTCGAATGCCGATCACCTGCTGCAATTCCTGCTCGACCTGTCGAAAGACAAGATGCCGGTCGAGAACGTCATCAAGCGGCGCAAGCCGGCGGCATCGCGTCCGGCCGAATCGAATGTCGTCGAGGATCTCGCGCGAGAGGCGGACTTCGTCTTGAGCGCGATGGCCGATTGAGGGTCCTGCACGTCGTGGAGTGTCCACGACATGGCAACCCTCCGGAAGCGCGGCGTCCGCACTGCGGTCCTGTGCTCCGAGCCCTTTCTCAAGCTGGCCCAAGCGCAGGCCAAGACGTTCGGCGTGCCTGACCTGCCCATCATCATGATCCCGCATCCCCTGGGCGGGATCAGCGTCGAGCAGGTCGAGGGTCGTGCCCACGTCGCCTGGCCCCAACTGGAGAAACTGCTGGCGGAGCTTTTGAAATGAGCAGCATCGATGCAATGCTGAAGGAGCCCGGCCTCGGCTTCGAGGCGAACGACGACGCCGAAGCCGCCTTCGACTACTGCATGGAGAAAGGCTGGAGCGACGGCCTGCCCGTCATCCTGCCGACGACCGAACGCGTCGAGCGCATGCTCCAGTTCTGCGACCGTCCGTGGGATCAGCCGATCGCCATGCTCGCACCTCGTTACGGCGCCGCCACGCCATTGCGAATCGCCGCCAACGCCGTCATGGCCGGATGCAAGCCGGAGTACTTCCCCGTCGTGATGCTTGCCCTCGAAGCCATGGCCGAAGAGCCGTTCAACCTGTACGGCATCCAGGCGACGACGCACCCGTGCGCGCCGCTCATCATCGTCAACGGCCCGATCGCGAAAGAACTGAGCATGAATCCGGGTCACAGCGCACTGGGTGCCGGCAATCGTGCAAACGCCACGATAGGGCGCGCTATCCGACTCTCGCTGGTGAACATCGGCGGTGCGATTCCCGGCATCGGCGACATGTCCACCTACGGCGATCCGACCAAGTTCTCGTACTGCGCGCCGGAGAACGAAGAAGGCAATCCATGGGAGCCGCTCCACGTCGAGAAGGGCTACCCGGCGTACTCGAGCACCGTGACCGTCGTGGCGGCCGAACCGCCGCACAACGTGAACGATCACGAAAGCCATACCGGCGTGGGCATCCTGACAACCATCGCGGGCACCATCTCGATCACCGGTGCGAACAACACGTACTACAAGTCCGAACCGGTCATCCTGCTTTGTCCGGAACACGCGGCCACCATCGCCGGCGACGGCTACAGTAAACGCCAGGCGAAGGAGTTCCTGTACCAGCACGGATGCCTGCCGCTCAGTCGTTTCTCGAAGGAAAACATCGAGCGGCGCTTTCGCGGCAAGCTTGCCGATAAATTCGCGAACGCACCCCTCGATACGCTGGTGAGGATGGTGGACGAGCCCGACGATTTCATCGTTGTCGTCATGGGAGGCGCAGGCAAGCATTCAGCCTACATCCCGACCTTCGGCAACACCCACGCGGTGACGCGCCCGCTCAAGCACGCGAATGGGGAATACGTGCGGTCGATCGCCGAGCTGAAACGAAAATAGGGACGCAGCGAGGTCGCGGGGCGGCCTCGAACCAGCGGTTCAGGAAGACGACCTGAGGCCCAGAAGATACCGCTGCCAGCCGGCCCCGGTCAGCCGGCGCGCCAGCCAGTGCAGGTACACCTGGAAGTTGTTGCGGGTCACGACCGTGCCCGTGCCGATCGCCTGCATCGGGGGCAGTCCGTGGATGTTCAACACCATCGCAAGATGCAGCCGCGATCCTGCGGCTGCACCGACCGACGCGAACTGCCATCCCGCGCTCGGCGGAAGAATGCGTCCCTCGCTGGGCAGCCTCGATTCGGCACCGATCGCGACCTCCAGCCGGCCGCTGCCTTGCATTCCAGGCAGCGCGATCAGGACCGAGTTCGGCTTCAGCGGATCGTTGCCGAGGCGTCGATACACTTCGAAGAGTCGCAGACCGTCGAACCCCGATACCTCCAGCGACTCGGCTTGCATCCCCGCAGCGTCGATGTGCCATACGCTCGCCTGGCTGGGCATAGGCTTCAGCAACGGGGCGAGCTCGGTCTCGATCTCGGTCCAGGTATGCAGTGCCAGGTAGGCGGCGAAAGCGATTGCCCCGATCCGGCGCGGCCCGTGCAGTGCAGTGACGAGCAGCCAGCCGTAAAGTGCGACCGGTCCCAGGAGCGGCGGCAGCGGCGGCATGGATGGCAGCAGCACGGCAGCAGCAGCAAGGTAGATGCCGCCGACCGTCAGGACATACGCAATGCCCGAACGACGCCAGAACCGCTCCGCTACCCGCCGCGCCGGGTAGCGAAGAAAGACGCCGACAACGCCAAGAGCCGCCAGACCGGCACCGCTGAGTAATCCTCCGTCGAGTTGCGACTTCACTGCGGACAGGGCAGCGAGGGCAAGCGCCCATTGCAGGGCAGGACGGCCTGCGTACGCTCGGAGCATGGCCTGGGTCCAGCCCACGGCGGCCACGATGCAAATAATGAAGTTCAGTGCCAGAAGATACGAAACCGCATGCGGCACTTCGTCGAGGAATACAAAGCCCGTGTCATAACCTGGCGCGCCGCCGCTCAAGGCGGCCAGCATGGCGAGCCCGACCTTTCCGACATGACTGTGGGTCAGCGCGTTGAAGGAGTTTTCGCCGTGGGCCCAGAAGATCGCGAAGTCGAAATCGTTCAGCCCGTAGCGCACCGTCAGCACCGCAAGCAGCGCGAGATGCGCCCCGTACCCCGCGGCGAGCGAGAGTGCGAATGTTCGGCGCCAGAATTCTGCGCGGACCAGGTGCCCCGGCCACACGAGCAGCGCCAACGCGAATCCGAGCGTGAACAGGGCCGCCGCATTCGATGTGCTATATGCGAGGCGTCCGAGAAAGAACTTTACGATCAACCCGAGTTCGGACTGCGAGTGCACGCAAAGTGCGAGTGCCGACAGCCCGACGGCAACGAACACTGGCGGCCCGATGCGGGCCGTCAGTAGGAAGGCGACGCGGTCCACGTAATCGAACCGGTGACGGGATCGTGAATGATGTTCACTGTCCTGCCGCTACGCGTGACCAGCCGCATGTGATCGCCCGCGTTGGGGTTGTCGATCATGATGTCGGCGCCCGGATCGGCGAGCAGCGAGGAGCGCAGCGACCCGACCCCAATGGCATGGCCGCTGAACGAGCCGCTGTCGCAAGTCGGCGAATTGCCTTCCGATCCGTCGATGCGAACCCAGGTTGCGAGATGAATCTGCCCCGGCTTGCCGTACGAATGCCCGCAGACGGCCGCCTTGCCCATCGCCATCACCCGCCCCGAATGCAGGGAACCGACGAAGCTGGCTACGACACTGCGCTCGGCATCGCGCGACATGTCGACGAACTTCGGCAGCGCGATCGCTGCAAGGATGCCCAGGATGACGATGACCATGATCAGTTCGATCATGGTGAATCCGCCGCAGGGCGCGGAGTAATGGGAGCTTTTAGGCATGGTGGCCGCCTCCGGTTCGACGAGGCGATGGGCAGGACGAAGTCAGCATATCGCCGCCGTGCGCGCCTCCATGCCGGGAAAAGCCCGGCAGATCCAGTCCATTTTCGTGGAGACGGTGCAGAACCCCATTCGAACCCGCGACGCTGAGCCTGCGTCGCCCCCCGGGGTCGGGGCAGGGTCGACCCAGGGTCGGGGACGGGTCTACAATGGCCGCGTACGTCACACTCACCCACGAAACGCGGAGGCACCATGGCATTCGTCGCAGCTTACGAAGACGTGAAGTCCGGTCGAGTGGAACGGCCGATGAAATCCCCGGGCGCACGCGGCTGGGTCACACGTTTCATCCAGCCGCCCCAGGGCATCGTCGATCATCCGGTTGCCTTCCTCGTCGAAGGCACGAAGGAGCGAGTCATCCGGCCGCACTACCACGAGGTGGACCAGTTTCAGGTCATCGTCAAGGGTGGCGGATCGCTCGGACGCCATCCGCTTTCGATGTACGGCGTGCATTTCACGCGCGCCCACACTCCTTACGGTCCGATCCTCTTCGCCGAGGAAGGTCTCGGCTTCCTGACGTTGCGAGCCCATTGGGATCCGGGTGCCCAGTACATTCCGGACAAAAAGGAAGTCCTCTCCCAGATTCCGAACCGCCGACCCTGGCAGGCCACCGAGGCGCCGCGTTTCCAATCGGCCAGCGCAGTCGATCTGCAGGCGTTCGATCACATCAGGGACGATCGCGGGCTCGCTGCCTATGCGATCACCATGCAGCCGAACACCACGACGGCGGCACCGGACGTGTTGAAGACGAACGGTCAGTACATCATCGTGACGAACGGCAGCATCGTGCACGAGGGGCAGACGAAGGCATCGCTGACCATCATCTTCGTGAAGCCTGACGAACCAGCCTTTACGCTCCAGGCCGGCCCGGAGGGCATGGAAGCGCTGATCCTGAATTTCCCGCAGACGACATTGCCCGCGCGCGTCATGACGACGAAGGCCGATTCGCCACGTCATCGCCTCTGGCAATGCGATCTCTGCGCATTCGCGTACGACGAATCCAAGGGCATGCCGGATGACGGCATTGCACCGGGCACCCGCTGGGAAGACGTCCCGGCCGACTGGATCTGTCCGGACTGCGGAACAACCAAGGCAGACTTTCAAATGCGCGAAGTCGAGTAACTTCGGCGATTCCGTCGGGGGCCAGGCACTGGCGACCCGGCGCATCCCAGGCGACACGCCGGGGCCGTTCGACGAACGGCCCCTTTTTCATTCTTGCATTCTGCCGGTTGATCAACCGCAATGCATCTTGTGCGAACGCAACATACAATACGCGCCGCCGATCGACCGGAACGAGCCCGGACTCCCTCGAGGAACCAACACGCCCTCCGTTGTCTCAGAACCACACGAGCTCCGATGCCGGTCGATCGCAGCGATTGTTCCCTTACGTTCATCTCAGGAGTCTTCATGCATTCTTCCAGCATCTGCCGAGCGCCGGTTCGCGCGGCATTGGCCGTCGCCATTGCCAGCCTGTTCGCGGGCGCAGCCGTGGCACAGTCGTATCCGACCAAGAACGTCACCGTCATCGTGCCTTATACGGCCGGCGGATCGATCGACGTCATGACGCGTGCCGTCGCCCGCCAACTCACCGAGAGCTGGGGCAAGAACGTCATCGTCGACAACCGGCCCGGGGCCAGCGGCATGATCGGTACCGAGATCGTTACGAAAGGCCCGACGGACGGATACACACTGCTCGGACACACGTCGTCCTACCCGGCAACGGCCGCGGTGCGTGCGAAGCTGCCGTTCGATCCGGCGCGTGCGATCGTTCCAGTCGCGACGTTCGGCCGGGCGCCCATGCTCTTCGCCATCCATCCTTCGATTCCTGCCAAGAGCATCAAGGAGCTCGTGGCCCTCGCCAAGAAAACCGAGTTCACCTACGGCTCATCGGGTGCCGGCGGAAACAATCACTTCTCGGGCGCGTTGTTCGCTTCCGCCGCCGGCGTGAAGATGACGCATGTTCCCTACAAAGGCATCGCCCCCGCGGTGACCGGGCTCGCCTCGGGCGAAGTCGAGATCGTAGTCGCCAGTGCCGCGGCACTGAACCCGCAAATCCGGGCCAATCGCGTCCGCGTACTCGGCGTCACGACGCTTGAACCCTCCCCGCTCTTCCCGGATCTGCCGTCGATCGCGCAAGCCGGCGTGCCGGGCTACAACTATGAACTCTGGTGGGGGATGTTCGCCGCGGCCGGCGTGCCGCGTGATCTGCTCGAGAAGATCAATGCCGACGTCAACAAGGCGCTCACCGGGCCGGAACTCAAGAAGTTCATGGCCGCAGAGAGCGCGATGCCCTGGCCGCAGACACTGAAGCAGCTCGACGGCATGCTCGAGCGCGAAATCGCGCGCTACAAGAAGGCGGCGCAGATCGCGAACATTCCGGCGCAGTAGCACAGGGACGCCACACGAACGAACAGGGCGAAGCCATGCTTCGCCCTGTTCGTTTCACCGCTCACTCTTCACCGTTGAGGGTGCACCCGTTCACCCTTCACGCGGAACACCCGTGCTACTGCGCCTTGATCCCCGCTGCGCGTATCACCTTGGTCCACTTTGCGATTTCTCGTTCCACATAGCTCGTCGCTTCGGCGGGCGTATTCGCCACCGGATCGGCGCCCTGCTGCGTCAGCCTCTCACGCATGTCGGGTGCGTTGATAACGCGTACGAGTTCTCCGTGCCAGTAGTCTCGAATCGCCGCGGGCGTTTTCGCCGGTAGCGCGAATCCGTACCAGGTCGTCACCTCGAACCCGGGCACCCCGCTCTCGGCGACGGTCGGAATTTCCGGTGCGGCGACCGAGCGCTTGGCACCGGTGACTGCTATGCCGCGCAACTTGCCGGACCGGGCATGCTGAATGACGCTCGGTACATTGCCGAAATAAAGGACGAACGTGCCGGAAAAGAAATCGATCATGGCCGGCCCCGCGCCCTTGTACGGAATGTGCACCCATTTGACGCCGGTCATGTACTGGAACAGTTCCGCGGACAGGTGCACCGTCGTTCCGATACCGGACGATCCATAGTTGATATCCCCGGGCCGTTTCTTGGAGATTTCGATCAGCTCCTTGACACTCTTCGGCGGAAACGACGGATGAAGCACCAGCAGATTCTGGGAGGCCGCCGCCACCGTCACGAACTGGAAGTCCTTCATGGAGTCGTACTTCAGGTTCATCATGGCCGGGTTGGTCGCGTGCCCCGGTGCAACCTGCAGCATCGTGTAGCCGTCGGGCGCTGCGGTGCGCACGAAAAGTTCGGACGCGATGGCCGTGTTGGCGCCACCGCGATTCTCGATGACCACGCCCTGACCGATCTGTTCCGAAAGTTTCTGCCCGATGAGACGGGCAATGATGTCGTTCGTGCCGCCGGGCGGAAAGCCCACGAGCATCCTCAGCGGCCGAGCCGGAAACCCACTCGGGACCTGGGCAAACGCTTCCAGCGTCGGCGCTGCAAGCAGTGCAGCCAAAACGAACGCACGATTCCTCTTCATCTGGTTTCTCCTCGTTGTAATGGATGGGCTGCTACGCGACGCACCGATTGCCGGAACGTCGCGACGGCCTCATTGCGCCAAGGCTACTCTCAAGCCGTGGGCTTTGCGACGTATCCGTAGCGCCGGTTCGTTCGGCCGTCGCCGCTGCGCTCGTAATCGAGCTTCGCGAGCGCGATGCGGTCCGTCGCGAGTTCGGCGCGCTGGTCGTACTTGTAGAGCCGGGCGGAGTTGTCGCCGAAGATCTGTCGCTTCACCGCGCCGTCGGCAGGACCGAGCGGCGCGAACCCGTACTTCTTCTGCATCTCTTCGGGGATTTCGAGCCGCCGCAGAGCCTCGATCTGCCACTGCGGCGCGCCCGTCCAGACGGCATCCGTTCCCCAGCAGACATGATCCGCACCGAGTCCCTTGACCAGTTGCCCCATCATCGCCGCGCACAGGCGCGGTTCGGCGACGGTGCTCTGCGCGAAAATCTGACCAAGATCGCCGTAGACGTTCCTGACCCCGAACTTCGCGGGAATCTCGGCCAGATCGGTCACCCAGTCGACGCGCCCCGTCTTCTCGAACTGCTCCCAGCCGAGCGCGAACGCCCCGCCGGTGAAGCGAAACCCCGAGTGGTAGATGATGAAGTTGAGCTGCGGCCAGTCCTTCGCGGCTTTGCCGACGTCGCTCACGTCGGCGTACTTCACGAGATCCGGGAAGCGCTTGGTCACCGACGGCGGATACAGCCCCTTGTGCACGCACACGTTCACGAGCCCGGCCTTCACCAGCCGCTCGTAAAAGGGGTAGAGCAGCTTCTCGTCGTCCATGCGCCACGGATGCTTCGACAGATGCTTGTTGGTGTTGTCGCCGACCGAATACCCCTTGAACGAGTCGGGCTTGAGGCGCTCGATGTCGTGCTCGACCTTCTCCATCCAGCCCGGCGTGCCCGGCATGAAGATCGCATGCGAGAACATTCGCTTCGAGCCGGCGAGCTTGTTGACCTTCGCGCGCGCATCGTCCTTCATCTCGTTGGTGAGGAACCAGTCGCGTGGCTCCTCCGAGCCGGAGCCCGAGATGAGCGCCACCTTGGTGTCGCTGTCGAAATAGATTTCCTTGAAGTAGTTCGCGAACTTCAGATCGTCGATCGTCTGCGGCTTGCCGGCGAGCGCAGGGTTCCAGCCGGCCTTGCCGACCGCTTCGCGCTGACGCACGAACCCTTCGAGGCGCGTGTCGTCGCGCAGAAAATGCGTGTGCATGTCCATGATGAACTGATCGGCCAGCGACTTCGCACGCTCGTTGGCCATGTCGGGCGTGGCTGCCTCGGCACGACTCACGCCGAAGAGCGGACCGTAGACGTCGTTCATGGCGAGGAAAGCCGCTGCCATACCCGAGGCTGTCTTGAAGAAGCGCCTGCGCGTCATGCCCTGATGTTTCGCGAGTTCCGAGCCCAGGATCTTGATTCGCGCTTCGACCTGCTTCTGGCGCTCCGTTTGCGGGGAGGGAAGAAACTCGTCGCTCGACACGAACTGCGTCGGGATGGGCGAGGGGAAAGCGTGGGTTTCGGCGGGCAGCAGACTTCGCAGTTCGTCGTCGTCGAGCTGGGGCATGTTCGAATCCTCCGTCGGGCTAGGGGAGATCCCAGGGGTCGCCATCGCATGACGATGACCGGTGCGGAAGATTCGCATCGCATCGTCACGTATGTCAAACGCGAAATCGCGCGAAAGACGTTGTTGCAGCGCCGTAACCGATCCCTCCTCGCGACGATGGGATTCGGCCTAGCAAAAATGTGACCAGTAGTGGTAGCGGCGACCTGCCTTCGCGATGATAATGATCCGCCTGGCGCAATCGGCCGACCGTGGCGGCGCCGGACGAGATTGCGATTCCGAATCGATCGGCCCTCCGGGCAGCGTTCAATGCGCTGCTGCAGCAGCGTCCGCTCCGGCATCGCGCATTCACACCCTGTCGACCGAGGAACGACCATGATCTACGAATTCAGAACCTACGACCTCAAGCCCGGCTCGCAAGCCGAAGTCGAAAAGCGCTTCGGGGAAGCCTACGAGACGCGCAAGAAGTTCTCCGAGCTGTTCGCGTTCTGGCATACCGAGATCGGTTCGCTGAACCAGATCATCCACGTCTGGGGGTACAAGGACATGGAAGAACGCCATCGCATCCGCTCCGAAGCCGTGAAGTCGGGCGGCTGGCCGCCGAAGATCTCCGAGTTTCTGGTCGCTCAGCGCTCCGACATCTTCATGCCGGCCCCCTTCTTCACGCCGGCATCGCCCGGCAAGATGGGGCCCTACTTCGAAATGCGCACCTACACCTATCAGGCCGGCGCACTGCCCAACGTCCTCGAAAACTGGGAGAAGGCACTGCCTGGCCGCACACAGTTCGGCAAGCCGTGTTTCGTCGGCTTCTCTGAACTCGGCGGTCTCAACAAGTGGCTGCACATCTGGCCCTACGCTTCCATCGACGAGCGCAACGCAACCCGCGACAAGGCCCGTGACGCCGGCATTTGGCCGCCCTCCGTGCTCGCTGCCAAGGAAGGCCGCAACGTCATTCCTTACGTGGCGCAGGAGAACAAGATCGTCATGCCGGCGAAGTTCTCTCCGCTTCAGTAAGTTGTCGTTCTTTCGCGTGCGGACTGTCTGGAGCAGCAACGGCAGCCGCACGCGCTCGATCCTCCACGGTAGTGCGTGACGACAAGCGAAACGCACTGCAATAATGTGGGTCCGCGGCGCCCGTTGCATGACAGTCATCGCGCCGCGTGACGAATCCTATCGAGGAGTGATCGACATGCTGCATGCCTCCCGCGTGTTCAGACTGGTTTCTGCCTGCGCAGTCGTCCTGCCTGCCGTCGCCAGTGCCGCTTTCCCCGAACGTCCGGTGCGGATGATTTTGCCGAACGCCGCTGGCGCGTCCACGGATACCATCGCCCGCATCTTCACAACCAAGCTCAGCGAGACGATGGGGCAACAATTCATCGTCGACAACCGACCTGGCGCCGGCGGCATCATCGCCGCCGATATCGTGGCGAAGGCCACGCCCGACGGCTATACGCTCCTGCAGTGCGGCGTCTCGCAGGCGATCTCACCCGCGCTGCGGCGCAAGCTGCCCTACGATTCGGCACGCGACTTCGCCCGCGTCAGTCAGTACGGCGCCGTACCGAACATCCTGGTCATCCATCCCAGCGTACCCGCCAAGAACCTCGCAGAATTCGTACGCTACGCAAAACAGAACCCGGGCAAGCTGCGCTACTACTCGCCGGGCATCGGCTTTACGCCGCACCTGACCTTCGAACTGTTCAAGTCGGTCGCCGCCATCGACGTTCAGCACATTCCCTACAAGGCATCATCGCAAGGCATCACCGACCTGCTCGGGGGCCAGGTCCATGCGGGCTTCAACAATCTGCCCTCGCAGTTGATCAATATCCGTTCGGGCAAGATCCGTCCGCTGGCCGTGACCACCGCAAAGCGAGCGGAGCAAACCCCCGACGTTCCGACCATCGCCGAATCCGGCTATCCGGGCTTCGAAGTCACGGTCTGGTATGGCCTGTGCGCACCGGCAAAGACGCCGAAACCTGTCCTTGCCGCATTGGAGGCTGGAACAACCAAGGCGCTTGCAACGGCCGACCTGCGCGAGAAGTTCAAGGCACAGGGCGTGGAAGTGCGGATGCTGACCGGCGGTGAATTCGACGCGTTCTATCGCGCAGAACTCGCACGCTGGGCCAAGACGGTGAAGGATGCGGGCATCACACCTGAATAGGTACCTTGCCCGCCTCCCGCTGAACGGTGCAGCCTGACGCGCCAGGTTCATCCCCGGGGCAGCCAGACATTGAACGCCGTCGTTCCTTCGGCCGACGCCACGCTCACCTCGCCGGCATGGGCGCGAGCGATCTGCTGCACGATGTACAAGCCGAGCCCCAGCCCCTTGGAGGGATCCGATCGTTCCGCTGCGGTTCGGAAAGGGTCGAACAGCCGAGCCAGATGCCGCGGTTCGATACTGCCGGCATTGACGACCTTCAGCCAGACGCCGGCATCGTCGGTGCCGTCGAGAAGCACGTCCACGCCGGTGCCCTCCACCCCGTGCTGGATCGCGTTTCCGATCAGGTTGGCAGTGAGTTGAGCGAGCCGCCCCTCATCCCACGATCCCTCCATATTGCCGTTCACGGAAAGCGCAATGGGACGCTTCGGGTTGGCCACGCCCTGCTCTTCGGCGACGGATCCCACTACGTCGCGCAGATTCGCCGGCGTACGCGCGATCGGGATACCCCCGGCAAGACGCGCACGCGCCGAGTCGAGCAGATCCTCCACCATGTGGGTCATGCGGTTCGCGCTGGACATCAAACGGGCGGAAGTCTGACGTACCTGCGCATCCCCGTGCCGGTCTAGCAGCCGCGCACAATTGACGATCGCACTCAGCGGGGAGCGCAAATCGTGGCCGAGTACGGCAGTAAACATTTCGTTGAAGCGCAACGTCTCCTCCACGCTCTCCAGCTGATGCCGCAGACGGACTTTCTGGCGATGAATGTCGAAGAACGCGTCGGCCTTGCCCTGCAACACGTGCGGTTCGATCGGCTTGTAGAGAAAATCCACGGCACCCTTGTCGTACCCCTGGAACAATCGGTACCGATCCCGCTCCCCGGCGGTGACGAAGATGATCGGAATGTCGCGTGTTCGCTCGCTTCCGCGCATGAGTTCGGCAAGCTCGAAGCCGTCCATGTCGGGCATGTGCACGTCGATGAGCGCGAGGGCCACCGAGTGCTGCAGCAGCAGTTCGAGCGCCGACACTGCCGAGCGCGCACACAACACCTCGACGTCGCCGCGAGCCAGCACTGCCGACATGGCGACGAGATTCTCGTCGACGTCGTCGACCAGAAGGCAGCGCACTCGCCCTGTCGTGCCGTCAGCAGCCGACATGTCCAAGCAACTCCCTGATCTGATCGACGCGCAGCACGTGCGCGCCAGGGCTCAATCGCAACGCCCCGAGCGGAAGCGTCGGTGCCGCAGCCTCCTCGGGATCCTGCACGACCGTTGCACCGCCAGCGGCTGCGACCGCAGCCAGCCCCTTGGCGCCGTCCTCGCTCGCGCCGCTCATGACGATTCCGAGCAGGCGCTCTGCATACGCATCGGCTGCACTTTCGAACAGCACGTCGATCGACGGCCGCGAGAATTGAATGGGATCGTCGACCGACAAGGCCAACGACGGCCCCTCGTCGATCAGCAAGTGATAGTCGGGCGGCGCGACGTACACCATCCCGGGCGTGATCGGCGCCTTGTCCTGTGCTTCGACGACGGGTAGCGCGCATCTCGCAGCGAGCACTTCGGCAAGCAAGCTCGGGCGGCTGCGCGGCAGATGCAGCACGATCATGCAGGCGACTCGACTGCGTTCGCGCAGCCCGGGCAGTATGCGCGACAGCGCTTCCACCCCGCCTGCCGAAGCGCCGATGACGACGGCGTCGATATGCGTCATGCTCGCCTCCGATAGATGCGCTGAGCGCCGACGAAGTCCTCGAAGCTGTCCGTACGCCCCGAGAATTTCAGCGATTCGCTGGCTCCGATGCCGAGAAACCCGCGATGACATAGTGCCTCGTGGAACAAGCCGATCGCGCGATCCTGCAACACGCGCCTGAAGTAGATGAGGACGTTGCGACACGAGACGAGCTGCATCTCCGAGAACACGCTGTCGGTCGCCAGACTGTGATCCGCGAACACGACGTGCGGGCGGAACATCTTGTCGAACGTGATCTTGCCGTACGCTGCGGTGTAATACGCCGACAGCGACTGGGGCGCCCCCGACAGTCGGTGGTTCTGCGTGAAGTCGTGGACGCGCTCGACATCGTAGACGCCTGCCCGCGCCCGCTCGAGCGCGTGCGCGTTGATGTCCGTCCCGTAGATCAGCGACCGCTCGAGCAAGCCCGCTTCGTGCAGCAATATGGCGATCGAATAGACCTCCTCCCCCGAACTGCAGCCGGCGACCCATATCTTGAGCGACGGATAGGTTCGCAAGACCGGCACGACATGCTCTCGCAATGCGCGAAAATACGCAGGATCGCGAAACATGTCGCTGACCTGAACCGTCAGGTAATCGAGTACGACCGGGAAAAGCGCCGGTTCGTGCAGCACTCGATCCTGCAACTGGGAAAGGCTGCGGCACCCGGTACGCTCCATGGCAAGTCCGAGGCGGCGCTTCAGCGATGCGGCCGCATAGCCGCGAAAGTCGTATTGGTAGCGCAGAAAGATCGCCTCGAGCAGCAGGCGCATTTCGATCTCGCTCGAACGCGCCGTTACCGCGGCATCCATACACGCACCAGAGAGAGCAGGCGTTCGATGTCCAGCGGTTTGGCGATATAGTCGTTCGCGCCCGCCTGCAGGCACAGATCCCGGTCGTCGCGCATGGCCTTGGCGGTCAGGGCGATGATGGGGAGTCGCTTCCAGGCCGCGTTAGCGCGTATCTCCCGCATAGCGCTCAGGCCGTCCATCTCGGGCATCATGATATCCATGAGCACGATATCGATGGCACTGGACGGGTCGTGTGCCGCCTCGGCAAGGCGCTCCAGTGCCTCCCGCCCGTTGCGCGCGATGACGACCTGCGCGCCCTTGGGCTCCAACACCTTTGTCAGCGCAAAGATGTTGCGAACATCATCCTCGGCGATCAGGATGCGCCGCCCTTCGAACGCCGCCTCACGATCCCGCAGCTGCCGCAGCTCGCGTTGTCGCTCAGGCGGCAAGGTGCACTCGACCTGATGCAGGAACAGGCTGACTTCATCCACCAGCCGCTCCGGCGAACGTGCATCCTTGATGATGATGGCCCGGGAGTAGCGTCGGAGTCGCTGTTCTTCGTCGGGCGCGAGCGAACGGCCGGTATAGACGATCACCGGCGGGAAGGCGACGTTCTCGGACCCGGCCATCCGTTCGAGCAGCTCGTAGCCGCTCAAGTCCGGCAGGTTGAGATCGAGCACCATGCAGTCGAACGTCATCCGCTGCAATGTTTCGATGGCCACGGCGGCGGTCGGCGCATCCACGATCTCCACGCCCTCTGCGGACAGCAGCAGCCGGATGCTGTCGCGCTGCCGCGCGTCGTCCTCGACGACGAGCACACGACGCAGCTGCTGCGTCAATCGCAGTTCCAGCTTGTGCAGCGCTTCGGCAAGTCGTTCGCGCAGGACCGGCTTGATCGCGTAGCCGACGGCCCCGCGGCTCAGCGCCTCCTGGCTATAGTCCTCCACGGATACGACATGTATGGGGATGTGCCGCGTCAGCGGCTCGCGCTTCAGCTCATCGAGCACCTCCAGACCCGAGCGATCGGGCAATTGCATGTCGAGCACGATGGCCTGCACCGGGAACGACCGCGCCGCTGCGATGCCGGCGCCGGCATCGTGTGCGAGGATCGCCTGGAACCCCATCTCGTGCGCAAGATCGCGCAGCAACGCTGCGAACGCCACATCGTCCTCCACGATCAGCAGCGCACGCGCATTGGGGTCCAGTCGATCTCGATCGTCCGCCACGCGCGACCGCGACGCGTCGCCGCCCGGTTGAATCGGCTTGTTCTGGTCGTGTCGCTCCCGCAACGGGGCCGGGGCCGGTGCCGGCCTCGGCGCCGCAACGATCGCAGATTCACTCTTCGCGATAGCCTGCGCTTGGCTGGCGACGGCCCCATCGAGCGGAAGCCGCAAGGTAAAGGTGCTGCCGGTGCCGAGGACGCTCTGAACGGCAATGTCGCCGCCGAGCAATCTCGCCAGCTGACGCGAGATCGAAAGCCCGAGGCCCGTGCCGCCGTACTTGCGATGCGTACTGCCGTCCCCCTGTCGAAAGGCCTCGAACACGGCATCGACCTGATCGGCGGCAATGCCGATGCCGGTATCGCGAACGTGTATCGCGATACCGGACGCACCGAGACAGGCGACCGTGACCTCGACCTCACCTCGCTCGGTGAACTTGAGCGCGTTGGCGAGCAGATTGCGCAGGATCTGGCCGAGCCGATGCCGATCGGTCGTCAGGCGTTCCGGCACGCCGGCGTCGATCGCCAAGGTGAACCGAACCTCCTTCTGCTGCGCGATGGCCTCGAAGTTGCCCACGATGGGATCGAGCAGGGTGCGCAATCCGACCGGTTCCCAGTTCACCTCGACCTTGCCCGCTTCGATCTTGGAAAGGTCGAGGATGTCGTTGATCAGCTCCAGGAGGTCGTTGCCCGCCGACAGAATCGTGCGCGCGAAGCTCACCTGTTCGTCGGTGAGATTGCCGCCCTTGTTGTCGGCCAGGAGCTTGGCGAGAATCAGCGTCGAGTTGAGCGGGGTGCGAAGTTCGTGGCTCATGTTCGCCAGAAATTCGGTCTTGTACTTGTAAGCCCGCGCAAGCTCGTCGGTATATTGTGCGAGATCGGCCTGTGTACGAGCCAATTCGTCCTTTTGTGCTTCGAGGGATCGCGTTTGATCGCCGAGCTGCGAATTGATCTGCTCGAGCTCGGCGTGCTGAGATTCCAGGCGCGCCTGTGAATCCCGAAGCCGGCTCGACTGCTCCTCCAGCTCTTCGTTGGCGACGCGCAACTCTTCCTGCTGCGTCTGCAGCTCTTCGGTCTGCCTTTGCGTCTCTTCGAGCAGTTCCTCGAGCTTGGAGCGGGAGTTCGCTGCCTCGACGGCAGCGGCGAGATGCTCGTTCACACGGCGAAGCAGCTCGATGTCCGACGGATGGACGTCCCGGAAAAAAGCAAACTCGAGGACGCTGTTCACGCGCCGGTTGACAGCCATCGGTGCGACGAGCAGATGCGCCGGACGCGCGCGGCCCAGTCCGGAGCCGACGTCGAAGTAGGCTTGGGGCACCGCCAGCACCTGGATGCGTGCGTCGTATACCGCCTGACCCACGATCCCCACGCCCGGATCGATCCATTGATCGCCGCGGCGGCTGCCACTGTCGCCAGGCAGGGCATACCCCGCCTGGCGCCGGAGCCGTCCATCCTCCACCGTGTACATGAGTCCGAGCTGCGCGCCTAGGTATCGGCAGAGGAATGCCAGCACGTCGTTGCTCAGGCCATCGATGCGCGGATCGCCCTGAAGATGATCGGACAGGCCTGCCACACCCGCCTTGAGCCACGATTCCAGGGCATCCGCTCGCGCCTGTCGGGACGTCATGGTGGCAGCAAGCACGACCAGCACCAGGAGCAGTACCGATCCGCCACCGGTGACCACGAACGAGACGAGCGCCGCCCGCTGCCAATCCTCGTCACGCTGGACGAGCTGCGCTTGCTTGTCCGCCCTGATTTCGGCAATCAAGCCCCGCGCGGCTTCCATCGACGCACGGCCGCGATTCGACTGCACGATGGCGAGCGCCGCGTCCGCACTACCTGCACGCCGCGCGTCGATCGCTTTCTCGGCTTCCTCCAGCATTTGCGTGACGACCGCCTCCAGCGCGGCCACGCGCTTGACGTTCGCGGGCGTCAGTTCGAGCCGGCCGAGCGTGCTCAAACGGGCACGGACAGATTGGCGCGCCCCATCGTAGGATCCGAGATACGTGACATCGCCCGTGAGGAGATATCCCCGTTGGCCGGCTTCGACGTCCTGAAGGGCCACGAGCACGGTATCGAGTTCGGCCAGCGCGAGGCGAACAGTGGCAATCCGTTCGTAGTTTGCGCTTCGATTCTCCAACGCGTAGAACGACAGCCCACAGATGACGAGGATCGCTATTGCACCGACGACGAAACCGGCCAGCGGCTTGGGGGGAAGCGCGGGGCCGAGGCGATCGTGCAGGGAAGGCAGCTCGGAGGCCATGTCAGAATTTCCGACCCGCATCCGGTCCGGCCACTTTGACAGGAGCGCATCCGCCGGCGCGCAGTCGAGGCGCTCGTTTCGCCATGTGTGTTCTGGAAGGCAGTCGTATCGGCCCCCTTCAGCAACGGGCGTACCCGAGGATCAAGCCTTCCCGACCGCGTGATTCGAGACAACTTCGAGCACGAGCTTGTTGCCTGTTCCGAAGAGTTCGGTGCGCACCACGGCCACGTTGCGGCCCTTCTGCAGGACGGTCGACTTCGCCGTCAGCGCCTTGCCCTGGCCCGGCGCGATGTACCAGGCCGACACGGCCGTGACGATCGGGTGCTGCGGCACCGCTGCGATCGCCGTCATGAGCGAGATGTACATCGAAATACCGCCCTGGACGTGCCCGACGCGGTTGCCCACGTAGAGGCCCATGGGCAGACGACCGATCGCGCCCTTGGCCGTCTGCCTGGTGACGGGCGTCCACAGCTGGCGCATGAAACCACCCTCGCCTGCCTTGCGCAACGCCTCCTCGACGCGGCGGACGACACTCTTCTCGCCAGGATCGAGATCGGCCTTGGTCAGCAGGGGCAGCTTCGGCGACTGATACGAATCCTCCCAGGGCAGCGGATAGAGCGGCCGCCCCTCGGGCGCAGGCGGCGCCACCCAGGTGCCCGACATCTGGATCACCTCGCGCCCGTTGGATAGCACACGCCCTGCGCAGTGCGCTTCTGCCAGAGCAGTGTGTTCGAGAAAACCGACCGACTGGGTCTCCGCCCGGATGCGCCCGCGCAACTCGCCTTCGAGGAAGTTCATGTGCATTTTGAGCGTCGCGGTGCGCTGACGCGGATCGACGAAGGCACGGCAGGCCGCGGCAAGCGCCATGTCGGCCATGAAGAACACGGCGCCGAGGTTCGTCGTGCCATCGGGATTCGCATTGTGCGGCTGGGTGTCCATCTCCATCACGATGCCGTCGCGTTCGTACCGCGGGCACATCATCTCGAGGAAGTGTCCCGCGAAATGGTAGCCGGGCGCACGGTTGTTGGACAGGGCAAGCAGGGTGCGGTGGCGGATGAAATCCGCGTCGTTCTTTGAAATCGTCATAGCATTCGTGGACGGTGAAGAGGGGGGCGAACAGCCCGCTATTCTCGCACGGGAGCGCAGCGTCACCATCCGGCGCCTTGGACAGTTGCGGCCAACCTCGATAGACTCGCCGCACCCCCCCGCGATCGCCCGATCGCAGCGGGCATCGTCAATCCCGCCGCACCCAGCCGGCAAGAGGAGGTATTCATGGCACTCGGCCCCAAGGCCAAGGTCACCAATGGAGTGACCGGCGCGCGCGCCCTCGTCGACAGTCTGCTGCGCGAAGGCATCGATCATGTGTTCGGCATTCCCGGCACGCAGAATCTCGCGATTCTCGATGCCTTGCGCGAAACGCCGAAGATCCGCTTCATCCTCACCCGACACGAGCAGGGGGCCGCCTTCATGGCCTACGGCTTCGCCAAGGCCTCCGGCAAACCGGCGGTGGTGACGGCCACGGAAGGTCCGGGCGTCACCAATCTGGCCACCGGGATCGGCGGCGCGCTGCGCGGCTATCTGCCGGTGATCAGCATCTGCGGCGTGCAGGAGAGCGAAGTGCGCGAACGCGATGCCACGCAGGACATGGATCAGGTCACCTTCATGAAGCCGCTGACGAAGTGGGCCTACAGCATCCCCAATGTCGACAAGGTGCAGGAACTCGTCCGCAAGGCCTTTCGCGTCGCGATGACCGAGCCGCGCGGGCCGACGCACATCGAAGCCTCCAGCGAGATTCTGCTCGAGCAATGCAATGTGGAGGCGGTCGAACCGGCCGCCTATCGCAATACCGTCCTCCCCGTGTGCGACCCGGGCCAACTCGACAAGGCCGTCGAACTCATCGCGCAGGCCAAGACACCGGTGTTCGTCGTCGGACGCGGTCTTCTCAACGAATCGGCGACTGCCGCCATGGCCAGGCTCGCCGAACAGACCGGCATCCCGGTCGCGACGCTGCAATACTCGCCCGATGCGTTTCCGACCAGTCATGCGCTCGCGCTCGGCCCCCTCGGCCGCAACGGCTGGGACAGCGCGAACACGACGCTGCCGCAGTCGGACTGCATCATTGCAGTCGGCGCACACATGGATGTCTACTCCACGATGTTCAAGTACGGCATCTTCTCCAAGGACGCCAAGCTGATTCACCAATCGTCCGCTCCCAGCCAGATCGGCATCGTCTTCCGCACCGATGTTTCGATCGCAGGCTCCACGGTCAGCATGATCGACGGCCTTGCTCAACGCCTCGCGCAGAAGAAGACCCAGAAGCGCTGGATCGACGTCGCCAAGGTGCGCGAGAAGCACGATGGGGAGCGCAACGGCATCGTGCGTCCGGATGCGTTCCCGATTCAGCCGCAGTTCGTTGCCCATACCATCCGTGAAGTGCTGCCGAAGAACGGCCTGGTCGTCACCGATGCGGGCAACGCCGGCAAGCACGTGCGCAACTACTACGGCACGTTCGAACCGGGCACGTTCATCACCATCGAGGACTGGGGCTCGGTCGGCGGCGCCTTTCCGATCGGTCTCGGGGCCAAGCTGGCTCGTCCGGATCGCCCCGTGATCTGTGCGGCGGGCGACATGGGTGCACTCTGCAATTTCGCCGAGTTCGAGACCGCCATGCGCGAAAACATCGCAGTGGTGCTGGTCGTCTTCAACGACCAGGGTCTCGGCAATGAGCGGGCCTTCCAGCAGGCCCACTACGGCGGGCGCATCTTCGCGACCGACTACAACAACCCGGACTTCGCCGCGCTCGCCCGCAGTTTCGGTGCGTTCGGCGAGCAGGTGAGAAAACCCGAAGACCTGAAGGGCGCCCTGCAGCGAGCCCTGGAGAGCAACAAGCCCGCACTGGTCGAGGTCGTCATCGATCAGAACACGCTGGCGCCGGTGGTCTTCAAGGCCTGATCCGCGACGGCCTCGATAAACGGGCAGCGACCGCATCGGATGCCGTCGCTGCCCGATGCATTCCTTCCGCTGTCCTGCCGAACACCCCGATGCACAATGTCATCCCGGCGATCCGGTCCGCGCTGTTTGCGCTCTGCCAGATACTCATTACGCCACCCTATGCGTTCGTTGCACTCCTGACCTTTCCGCTGCCGCCGCTCGCGCGGTATCGCATCATCGCAGGTTGGGCGCGGTTCTTCGTGTGGCTGGCGTCTGCGCTTTGCGGACTGCGCTATCGTGTGGTGGGCCTGGACAATATCCCCACGCAGCCCTGCGTCTTCCTCGCAAAGCACCAGTCGGCCTGGGAAACGCTTGCGTTCCAGGCGATCCTGCCACCGCACGTCATGGTCATCAAACGCGAACTGCTGTGGATTCCATTCTTCGGTTGGGGACTGGCGATGATGTCGCCCATCGCCATCAATCGTGCAGCGGGCATGCGATCGCTCAGGCAGATCCAGGAACAGGGCAAATCGCGCCTCGCCCTGGGTTTCGGCGTCGTCATCTATCCGGAAGGCACGCGCACCGCACCAGGCCGCACGACGAAGTACCAGACGGGCGGCGCCTGGCTTGCCATCAAAGCGGGCGTGCCCGTCATACCCATTGCGCACAATGCGGGCTACTTGTGGTCACGCAATTCATTCGTAAAGCATCCGGGCATCGTCACGGTAAGTATCGGCCCGCCCGTGCTTACCGAGGGACGCAAACCCGACGCCGTGACCGGCGAGACGGCCGCTTGGATCGAAGCCGAAGTGGCTCGCATCGGAAACCCGGCAAAACACCGAGCCCGTCGGACCAAGCGTACGCAACACGGAACGTAACGGACGGGCGAATCGCACGGGCTCGCTTTCGGCTCCGATCTTGATATGGGTCAAGCCGGCGCAGACACGGGATCTCTAGTATCCAGGTCGTTCCCACGTCCGAAGGCGGCAGCCGCCCGTGCTTCCAAGCTTGCACATCAAAGGCAGCGCCCTGCTGCCTATCGTTCAGGGCGGCATGGGCGTGGGCGTATCGGCGCACCGACTGGCCGGCACGGTGGCGCGACACGGCGCGGTCGGCACGATTGCGAGCGTCGATCTGAGGCGCCATCACGATGATCTCATGCAGCGCACCGCCCGCTCGCGCGACAGGTCGGAAATCGAGGCCGCCAACCGCGTCGCGCTCGACCGCGAAGTCAAGGGCGCATTGGCGCTGGCCAACGGCAACGGCCTGGTTTCCGTCAATGTCATGCGGGCCGTGAGCCAGTATGCCGACTATGTACGACAGGCCTGCGAAAGCGGCGCCGGTGCGATCACGATGGGCGCAGGGCTCCCGCTCGATCTTCCCGACCTCACGGCTTCGCACCCGAATGTCGCGCTGATTCCCATCCTGTCCGATTCGCGCGGCATCCTGCTCGTGCTCAAGAAGTGGATGCGCAAGCAGCGTCTGCCGGACGCGATCGTGATCGAGCACCCTGCGCATGCGGGTGGCCATCTGGGCGCTGCCCGCGTCGAGGACGTCGCCGATTCGAAGTTCGATTTTCCGCGAGTGCTGGAGGAAACGTTCGCCGGCCTGCGCGAGCTCGGCATCGAACGCGAACGCATTCCGCTCATTCCCGCAGGCGGCATCAACACGCACGAGAAGGTGCGTCGATTGTTCGATCTCGGAGCAAGTGCGGTCCAGATCGGCACAGCGTTCGCGGTGACCGAGGAAAGCGACGCCCATCCCGAGTTCAAGCGCGTGCTTGCGCAAGCCAAGCCCGAGGATATCGTCACCTTCATGAGCGTCGCCGGCCTGCCGGCCCGGGCCGTGCGCACCCCCTTCCTGAACAACTACCTCAAGCGCGAACAGACGCTGCAGGCGCATGCGAAGGTGCTGCGTCATTGCACGCTATGGTGGGATTGTCTCGTCCAATGCGGATTGCGCGACGGCATCGCGAAGGCGGGACAGTTCTGCATCGACAACCATCTCGCCGCCGCGCTCAGGGGCGACGTGAGGCACGGCCTCTTCTTCCGAGGCTCGGAGTCCTTGCCGTTCGGCGAGGCGATCCGCCCGGTGAAGGACCTGCTGGAGTACCTGCTGCATGGCGTGAGCAGTGTTGCGGCGAAGGCGGCGTGAAGCCTTCGGGGAAGTGGGAAACGCGAAAGGCGATGGCCGCAACGCCATGAGGATGGCTCGACCGGCAACGACCTGACCGCAGGGCTGGAACGGACCGTCGGTCATCACCCGAGACGCAAACGATGGGCAACCCTGGGGCCATCAGATCCGCGCGGCATGGTTATACTAAGCAGGCGCTGCGATCGTGATCAAAACCGGATGCAAATCGTGGTTTTGCGATTCGCTTACCCTTTCCCTTTTCCCGAGCGAGCCTCCATGTCCTTCCATACCGCCCCCACCCTCTTTCACTTCTCGTTCGCGGTCGACGATCTGGACCGTGCACGCAAGTTCTACGGCGACATCCTCGGCTGCGAGGAAGGCCGCAAATTACCGGGCCGCGCCGACTTCAATTTCTTCGGCCATCATCTCGTCGCGCATCTGGCGCCTGAACAAACCGTCGGCGTGGAAGGCCGCAAGATCGGCACCACGGGCAAGACGCCGATTCGTCATTTCGGCGCCATCATGACGCTCGATGATTTCAAGACGACCGTCGCACGACTCAAGGCGCACGGCGCCGAGTTCCTGAACGAGCCGGAGATCACGCAAAAGGGCTCGGTGCGCGAGCAGATGCTGATGACCGTACTCGACGGTTGCGGCAATGCCATCGAGTTCAAGGGGCTCGCTCGCCCGACGGATGTCTACAATGTGCAGGAACGCGCGGCCACTGTGTAGCCGATCATCGATCCGGTCGAACATCGCGCTGGCAGGCACCTATCCGCACGACGCGGGGCGTGTCAGCGTTTCCGGATCGAGCAAGCGTTCGAGTTCCTCGCGCGACATGTCGACGTGATCGAGGGCCACGTCCACGATGGCTCTGCCCTCTGCGTATGCCTGGCGGGCGATCTTCGCCCCCTGCTCGTAACCGATGATCCCATTGAGCGCCGTCACCAGGATGGGGTTCTGCAGCAGCTGCGCTTTCATTCTTTCGACGTCGTAGGTCATCCCCGCGATCGCGCGTTCACCGAGCGCGCGCGCTGCGCGTCCGAGCAGTTCGATCGACTGCAGCAGATCGTGCGCGATGAGCGGCAGCATCACGTTGAGCTGGAAGTTCCCGGACTGCCCTGCGATCGTGATGCTCGCGTCGTTGCCGATGACACGCGCACACACCATCGCGACCGCTTCGGGGATCACGGGATTCACCTTGCCGGGCATGATGCTGCTGCCCGGCTGCAGCGCCGGGAGGGCCACCTCGCCCAGCCCCGACAACGGGCCGCTGTTCATCCAGCGCAGATCGTTTGCAATCTTCATGAGGCTCACGGCGACGGTCTTCAACTGCCCGCTCAGTTCGACGGCGGTATCCTGAGCACCGAGTGCCTCGAACAGGTTGGGGTTGACCGCGAACCGAAGCCCCGTATGACGGGAAAGGGAACGCGCCACCGCTTCGCCGAAGCCGACCGGCGCGTTGATGCCCGTGCCGACTGCCGTCCCGCCAATGGCGAGCAGACGCAATCTCGACTCGACCCCCGTGACCCTGGCGATCCCGTTGCTCGCCTGGGCAGCCCACGCTCGAGCCTCCTGGGCCGCCGTTAACGGCACTGCATCCATGAGGTGGGTGCGCCCCGTCTTGATGACCCGCTCCAATCCGGCGGACCGCTGCTCGATAATGCGAACAAGCACCCCGAGCCCTGGCAACAGCACCTCCTCGACCCGGAGCGCGGCGGCCACGTGGATCGCTGTGGGCACGACATCGTTGCTGCTCTGGCTCATGTTCACATGATCGTTCGGATGCACCGGACGGCCGAGTGTTCGTGAAGCGCAATAGGCGATCACCTCGTTCGCGTTCATGTTGCTGCTGGTACCGGAACCCGTCTGGAATACGTCCACCGGGAAATGCGAATCGAGTTCGCCGCGCGCAACCTGCATCGCCGCTTCATGGATCGCGGCCGAAATGTCCGGCGGCAGCAATCCGAGGTCGCGATTGGCCTCGGCGGCACCAGCCTTCACCAAACCCAACGCCCGGATGAAGCTGCGGGGCATGGCTTCCCCGCTCAGATCGAAGTTCTCGACGGCACGCTGGGTCTGCGCTCCGAAGAAGGCATCGGCAGGCACGCGCACATCACCGAGGCTGTCGTGTTCGATCCGGTGGTCCATGAGGTGCCCCGATTGTCTGATGTGTTGAAGTTCGAAGTTCGCGAGCAAAAGCAACGACGCCCTGCACCGAGGCGTCGGTACAGGGCGCGGAGCCGCATGCGGAAAAGAGCGCTTACGCGTCGCCGGAGTCCATGACCGTGGCCCCGTCTGCCGCCGGTCCGCCCTTCGCGTGTTTTTTGCCTTCCGCTTCGGCACGCTTCAGTGCTCGCGCCTCTTCTTCGCTGCCGGGCGCCGCATCCCGCGCATCCTTGTCCACATCGGCGGACTCGAGATATTCCTTGGTTCGCTCGTTGTAATCGCGTGCTGCCTCGTAGTTTCCTTCGCCGTGTACGCCCTTCTTCATGGGATGCCTCCTTGGTAAACGTCCTCGCCCATGAAGTTGCACTGTGCGTGCCCGCGACCTAGCGGTCGACGTCGCGGTCGTATTCCCGCAAGCGGTTATAGAGTGTCTTCGGACTGACGCCCAGCATCTCGGCCGCCTGCTCGCGGCGACCGCCGCAGAAATCGAGCGTCGCGAAGATGAGCTTGCGTTCCATCTCGGCAATCGATGTGCCGACGCGAACCGTCACGGAGCTTCCATCCGGCCGCGCTTCGGGGACGGGCGCTGCGGCATCGAACGACAGGTGCCCGGAATCGATCTCGTCACCCTCGGCCATGATGAAGGCCCGCTGGATCGCATTGCGCAGCTGGCGCACATTGCCCGGCCAGTTGTGATTCGACAAGGCCTCGACCGCAGCCGCGGAGAATCGCTTCTGTGCGCTTTCCTGCGCGTTGAGTTCCGTCAGAAAGTTGCCGGCGAGCAATTCCACATCGTCGCGCCGATCGTTGAGCGGTGGCACTTCGATCCGAAATACGTTCAAACGATAGAGCAGATCCTCACGCAGCTTGCCGCTCGTGACGGCTTCGAACGGATCACGATTGGTCGCTGCAACGATGCGCACGTCGGTTTCGAGCGCCTCGGTGCCGCCGATACGCTGAAACATCCGGGTTTCGAGTACCCGCAGCAGCTTGACCTGGAGATCGAGCGGCATCTCGGTGATTTCGTCGAGCAGGAGCGTGCCGCCCTTGGCACGCTCGAAATAGCCCTGATGCTGACGTGCAGCGCCGGTAAAGCTGCCCTTCTCGTGGCCGAACATCTCGCTCTCGATCAGCTGCGGCGAAATCGCTCCGCAGTTGACGGCAAGGAACGCGCGATCCCGGCGACGGCTCAACTCGTGGATCGCTTGTGCCACCACTTCCTTGCCTGCACCGCTCGGCCCGGTGACCAGGACGCTGACCGATGTGCGGGCGACGCGAGCGATCTGGTGATAGATCTCGCGCATCACCTTCGAGCGCCCCCACAGTGGGCCGAAGCGGCCGACATCGCTGACGTCTTTTTCGAAGTTCGCAATCCGCCGCGTCAACTCCGACGGTGGCGTCACCCGGGAAAGAATATTCTTGAGGTGTCGGAAGTTGATGGGTTTGACGAGGTAGTCGGTCGCACCGAGTCGAAGGGCCTGAATCGACGTATCCAGGCTCGCGTGCCCTGTAATCATCACCACTTCGCTGGCTGAAAACGCACCGGGCTTTTCGGCAAACAAATCCATCCCGTTGCCATCCGGAAGCACGAGGTCGAGGAGGACGAGGTCGGGTTCGCGCAGCGCGATCTGCTGGCGCGCCTCGGCGAGGGAATGCGCCGTCGCGGTGGTGAACCCTTCGTTCTTGATCAGCTCGGACAGCATCTCGGCCGCGTCGGGATCGTCTTCAACGATGAGTGTATGTGGCATGGTCGTTGTCGTTTTCTATGTCGGCGCAAGGGCGCGATGAGTGCAGGACGAAGAAGAAACGAAACCCATTGTACGCATCCTACACCGGGAATGTGCGGTGCACCCAAAAAACGATTCCCCCACCCGATGCGTAGTGCGAATCCGTATGCGCGGTGTTGGGAAGCGTGACCCGCTCGAGTTCTAGCTCCATGTGATCGCGCTGCGCGCATGTCGCTTCAGGGCGACACGAGCACGGCCGATCAGCCTGCTCCCCATGGGGATACCAGACCGCCGCAGCACGAATTCCAAACATGGACGATCGCAGTTCTCACGCCATGACATTGTTGTACCCCCCCGTATCATTGACTTACGCACTACGACGGGTGCGTCAGCACGCGTACCAGGCTACCACCTTCGCCGGTTTCCCCGGCACCGTGACGCCGGGATCGTCTCCCGGATTGGCAGGATTGCTGCCCGGATTGACATCGGGCAGGTCGCCTTCGCGGTCTGGATCGTCCGGCACATCAGGCTCGGGACTGACCGGCGGCGTATGGGCCACCATCATCGCGTGAACGGCAATGGCGCACGTGATCGACGATTGACACGGACGGATGAAATTCATACCGGACCTCTGGAAAACAGATCGCAGCGCCACGACTCACATAGCGTGCCCGTCAGCTTCCCCATGCGACCCGTGCCGACTTCAGCTGGTCGGCAATGTTTACCGTTCGACGGGCCCCAAAGGCGCCAAGGCCGGGGCACGGGCATTGCTCCAGTAGAACGTTCCTCTGGAGACCCTCATGATGCATTCCTTTTTCGATACGCTTGCGTCCGTCCTCGAAGCAGGATCTTCGGTTTCATTGACAACGGTGGACCGCCGCGGCGATGTGCATACCCGGCCCGCCCGCGCGCTGCGAGGCACATTCCGCGGACAACTCTGGCTGCAATTGAGTCGCGACGAATCCAGCGACGAGACATTCACCGAGACAGAGGAGGTCGAAGCGACCGTCTCCTTCAGCGGTGCCGCCGAGGGGCCGTACGTAACGGTCAAAGGCTGGGCCGTACGCTTGCCGGCCGAGGAGTTGCGACGGATCACGACGACCTCGAATCCGCGCAGCCTGCTTCGCGATCAGGGCCACCCCACTACACTCATCTGCCTGACGGCCACCGCCGCTCAGCTGTGGGAATCGCTTTCCGGGGGCGATCCCCGAATATTCGCCTTTGCCGCGACGGACCCCCACTGCTCGGACCGGGAGCCTGCGTTGCCCCCCATCAGCAGTTCCTCGCGGCGCTCGTCCGAGTTCTCCTCGTACGGCGTCTGACTCGTCGTCCGCACGTCGACGCTCGCGATGACCGGCAGGTGATCCGACGCCCGGCGCGACAACGCGCTCGTGTGCGCACGCACCGATGTCACGACGCTCGGCCGCGAGATCCAGACTCGATCGAGCCGAAACGTCGGCATTGTCGAAGGAAAGCTGCGCGGGGCCGGTGGACGCCCGAAGTGGGCGTGGAGCCAACGCAGCGGTCGGCCCCACGTGAACCACTCGTTGATGTCGCCGAGCAGCGCGACCGGGCCTAGCTCGTTCGACACGGCGGCGAGAATGCGCCGGATCTGCATGCGCCGTTCGCCTGGGGACAGCCCCAGATGTGTCGCGATCACCTTGAGCGCGGTTCCATCCAGCGCGATCTCTGCATGAATTGCCCCGCGCGGTTCGCGCGTGCCCACAGCCAGATCCATTGCACTTCGCCGCGCACAGGGGAAACGCGTCAGTAGCACATTGCCGTAGTGAGCGAAGCGTCCGATCAGTTCACTGCCGATGACCGGTTGCAGCCCCGTCGAATCGCAAACGCATTGGAGGAGGCGCTGGCCCCCACGCTGGGCCGTCGGCACCTCTTGCAATGCCACGATGTCTCCGCCGGTTTCATCGAGGACGGCAGCAATTCGTCCCGGGTCGAAACGCCCGTCCCAGCCGACGCATCCATGGACGTTGTAAGAGACGAGCTTGAGATGCACTAAACCACCTCCCCGGTATTGCACGCGACTGCTGATCGCACGCAGCATTCCTGACCCGCTGTCTATCGATGGAGCAAGACCCACTGGCACGCAAACTGCGAAGGAGACGATCGACGACAACTCTTATATCGGGAAACCACATGAAGATTCATACTTTCTCATTGAGCCTCATGCTGATGCTAGGTCTGACCGCGTGCACGACCACCGGCCCCGGCGGCATCATGGGCGGACCGGCAGGCGTCGATAGCTCCGGCGTTCGTGCAGGGTACGGGACGGTTGAATCAGTCGAACGCGTGGAACGATCCAACCCAGGGGTGCTGGGTACGATAGGCGGCGCCGTCGTAGGCGGGCTCCTCGGGCATCAAATCGGCAGCGGCAGCGGCAATACGGCGGCGACGATCGCAGGCGCGGCCGGCGGGGCCTACGCCGGGCGGGAAATCGAACGCCGAAGTCGCGGCGGCGACGACGCGTACCGCATCGTCGTGCGGATGGACGATGGATCGTATCAGGCCATCGGCCAGGAGTCCGCCCCCGTGGTACGGCGGGGCGACCGTATCCGCATCCAAGACGGCAATGTCATACCCATCTGAGGCCCCGACATGAACGAAAAGCGCTCACCCGCCGGAAGCGATGCGATAGAGACTGATGCAAGTGCCGAACTGGGACTGCGCAACCCCGTGAGAGACAAGAAAAAGCTCGGCGACGAGCAGTACAACGTCACGCCGCCGCGCGACGAAATCCAGCCGCCGAGTGTTTCAGCGGGCCACGAAAGGTGTGGGGCGTGCTCGGCCGAACTGGATCCGCAGAACGCGCTGCGCAGCGACGCGAAAGAGTACGCGTACTACTTTTGCGGTGTTGAATGCCAGGATCACTGGCAACGCACCCGAGACGCGGAGGTAGCAGCTGGGACGCGACGAGAGCACACTTAAACCCCCTTGGCGGAATTCGGCCCCATGAGAGATCTGATCGCGGCCGCGCCGCCGTGGCTGCTCGCACTCGTCGGCATCCTGGGCACGATACTCGTGGGCCTCGTCGTCCACGCCGTGCTCTATTCGATCGCTGCCCGAGTGGCGCAGCGCACGAAACGCCCATTGAACGAGCTTTTCGTACGCCACAGCCGCCGCCCCGCACGATTGCTGATTCCTCTCGCATTGGCCATGGTCGCCTGGCGCAGCGTACCACGCGATGCTGCGTGGGCCATCAGCGGCGAGCGTCTGCTGGGCATGCTTTTCATCGTGGGCATTGCGTGGTTACTGATCGCCATGGCGAAGGTGCTCGCCGACTGGGCGGAAATCCGCTTTCCAGTGGACGTTGCCGAAAACCTGCAGGCGCGCCGTATCCGGACGCAGGCACAGATCTTCCGCCGGACGGCGTCCACGATCATCGCGGGCCTGGCGTTGGCACTCATCCTGATGAAGATTCCCGGCGTGGAAAACGTCGGCGCGAGCCTGCTTGCCTCGGCCGGTATCGCCGGCATCGTCGTCGGCATGGCCGCCAGACCGGCTTTGTCCAATCTCCTTGCCGGCCTTCAGCTCGCGCTGACGCAGCCCATCCGGCTCGACGATGTCGTGATCGTCGAGGGAGAATGGGGCCGCATCGAAGAGATCACCAACACTTACGTGGTCGTGAAGATCTGGGATCTGCGGCGACTCGTCGTCCCGCTGAGTCACTTCATCGAACACCCCTTTCAGAACTGGACCCGTTCGACTTCGAAGGTGCTCGGAACCGTCTTCGTCAACGTCGACTACACGATGCCGATCGAGCCGGTGCGCGAAGCACTGCATCGCATCCTGAAGTCGACGCCGCTTTGGGACAGGGAAGTCTGGAACCTCCAGGTCGTCGAATCAACCGATCGCACGCTCCAGCTTCGCGGGTTGATGAGTGCGAGCGACGCCGGAAGAGCCTGGGATCTGCGCTGCTACGTTCGGGAGCGGCTGATTCATTACCTATGCGATCAGCATCCTCAGCACTTGCCGCGAACCCGTGCGGACCTCACTACGGATGCGGTCTCGGCAGACCGGCCACCCATCGTCGAGCGAAACGAACACGACACTTCCCTCGAGGCACGCTGATTGCGACTGTCATGGGCCACAGCTCAGGAGGACCGCGTCATGAAGCTGCTTTTCGCGATGTTCGTCTTTGCGTTGACCACATCACTCCAGCTGGGCTGTGCGCGGGCCGGCGACGCCGCCCGCCCGGCCGCCATGGCGCTGTGCAACACGAACGCCGCCGACTGCGCTCCTGACGCTAGCAAAGATGCGCTGCAGCCCATCGTCCCCCCGGTGCCCAGTTCGCCGTTGAGGCTCGACTGCCAGCGACTACCGACGCAGCTAGAACGCGATACCTGCGTCAATCGCAAGCAATCCACCGGCTAAGTTTCCCGGTTGTGGCACGTCGCGTGCGGTCCGCCGCAAGACACACGACACAGGATGAAATGCGCCATGCCCACGGCACAACGCCCTCAAGCCGAACGCAACTCGCTCGACGCACCCAAGCCACCGTTTCCCGAGCAGCACCAAGAGCCGCCGGGTATCGAGTCCGAACTCGTCCCACGCCCCCGCTTCGAAGCCCTAACGTACCGCCCGGCAGACAAGCTCGCCGACAAGGTGGCACTCATCACCGGAGGTGACTCCGGCATCGGTCGCGCCGTGGCGGTGATGTACGCTCGCGAGCGTGCCGATGTCGCGATCAACTATCTGCCCGAAGAGGAAGACGACGCTCGCGAAACGCAGCGCCACGTGGAAGCATCCGGACGGCGCTGCCTGCTTTTGCCCGGCGACCTGAGGGATGCCGAGGTGTGCCGGCAGATCGTCGAACGAACGGTCGCGCATTACGGCCGTCTCGACATCCTCGTTTCGAATGCCGCGCATCAGGTGCGCAAGCAGGGGCTCGACGAAATTTCCGACGACGAGTTCGATCAGACGTTCCGCACGAATATGTATGCCTACTTCCGGCTGACGCGAGCCGCGCTGCCGCATCTACACCCGGGCAGCGCGATCATCGTCACGAGTTCCGAGACGAGCATCTATGGATCCGCACTCCTGCCGGACTATTCGGCCACCAAAGGCGCAATCAACGCCTTTACCAAGGCGCTGGCGCAACGGCTGGTCGAGCGTGGCATACGCGTCAACGCCGTGGCCCCAGGACCGGTATGGACGCCGCTCAATCCCGCGGACCCCGGGTTGCCGTCGGAGAAAGTCGCCGAGTTCGGCATAAGCAATCCCATGGGGCGACCAGCGCAACCGGAGGAAATTGCCCCCGCGTACGTCTTTCTAGCCTCCGAAGCCGATTCGTCCTACATCACCGGCATCGTACTGCCGATCATGAGCGGGGAGACGACCGGTGGATAGCGGCCTGCGCAATGTGCCGCTGCTGATCAACGGTGAACGGATCGATATGCTGCTCGATCCGCGACGAACCGTCCTCGACGTACTGCGCGACGATCTCGCATTGACCGGCACCAAGAAGGCCTGCGACATGGGAAACTGCGGCGCATGCACCGTAATCGTCGACGGCAAAGCCATGTATGCCTGTCTCATGCTGGCCGTGGACTCGTGCGATCGCTCGATCCAAACGATCGAAGGGCTCGCCCGCGGCGACGTACTCGACCCCGTTCAGCAAGCCTTCCTCGACGCCGACGCGTTTCAGTGCGGCTTTTGCACGCCCGGTCAGATCATGAGCATGAGGGCGCTGCTGAACGAAGTACCGCAGCCGACGGACGAAGCCTTGCGCGTCGCCATGAGCGGCAACCTCTGTCGCTGCGGCGCCTATCTAAACATCCTTCGTGCAGGACGACTTGCCGCGGATCGTGCGCCCGTCGGGGAAACGGACGCGGACAATCATGCCGCTTGACCACCCTTCCCTCGAACCGGTCATCGCAGACGCTCGGGTCGAGCAGGCGCTGCACCGCCTCGAGGGCCCCGACAAAGTGACGGGCAAGGCCAGATACACGGACGATGTCCGTTTGCCCGGCATGCTTTGGGCAAAGGCGCTGCGCAGCCCGCACCCGCACGCACACATCAAGCGCATCGACATGCGCGCAGCCCTGGCTCTTCCGGGCGTACACGCGGTGCTGACCGCCGAGAACGCGCCGGACATCGATTGGTATGACCGATCCAGGCTCTTCGACCGGACGCTGCGCTTCGTCGGCGACGAGGTGGCCGTCGTCGCCGCCGACAGCGAGTCCATTGCGAGCGACGCACTGGCCCTGATCGATGTCGAGTACGAGCCGCTCCCGTTCGTCGTGTCGCTCACGTCCGCGCATACCGTGCACGCACCGCGGGTTCATCCGGACAGGCCTGGCAACCTCGTCGATGAACCGCGCGTCCAGCATCGCGGCAGCATACGCAAAGGGATGCGCGAAGCCGAACTCATCATCGACCGCGTCTATTCGACCCCGTGCGTTCTGCACAACGCGCTCGAGGCGCATGGCAGCGTCGCCGTCTGGGTCGGCGAGCACTTGACCCTGTATACGTCCACCCAGGGCATCTACGCAGTTCGTGGAGAGGTGGCCGCGAAGCTCGGCGTCGAAGAAGACAAGGTTCGCGTGCTGACCGAACACATGGGTGGTGGATTCGGCGCGAAGCAGACCGCCTGGAAGCAGGATGTCATCGCTGCGCTGCTTGCCCGCCAAACCCGGCGCCCGGTGCGTATGCTCCTCGATCGGGAAGCGGAAAACCTGGCGGCCGGCAATCGCAATGCAACGCGTCAACACCTTCGCATCGGGGCCACCCGGGAAGGCATACTCACGGCCCTCTGCGCGGATATCGACGTGCAGATCGGCGCCTATCGGGCCGGCGGTGAGGAGAGCACAGTCGACGGGATCTACCACACGCTTTACGCCTGCGCGAACGTGCGCACGCAGCAGTCCGTGATCTACACGAACACCGGTCCTTCGATCGCCTTTCGGGCGCCCGGTTACGTCGAGGGCTGCTTTGCCCTGGAGTCCGCAATGGACGAACTTGCGCGCGCGCTCAGCATCGATCCGATCGAGCTTCGCCTGCGCAACTACACCCACATCGATCAACGCAAGCGAAAGCCCTACACCCTGCCGGATGGCCTGAAGCAATGTTACGAAAAGGTCCGCATGGCGTCCGGGTGGGATCGGTTCGAGCGCTCGTCCAGGAGCGACACGCGTCGCCGCGGCATCGGCTTTGCGGCGCACGACTGGCTCGCCGGCGCCGGACATCCGCCCGGGAAGATCCGCGTTGCCCTGCGTCCCGACGGACGTTTCGAAGTAGCGACGGGCGTACAGGACATCGGCACCGGGACGCGCACGGCGTTGGCACAGGTCGTCGGCGACACGCTCGGTGTGGCGATCGATCGCGTTTCAGTCACCCTGGGCGACACCGACAGCGGCCTGCCGTCGCCTGCGAGTTCGGGCAGTTCGACCCTCCCCACACTCGCTCCCCCGGCGAAAGATGCTGCCGCAGCCCTCCTTCGTTCGTTGCTCGATGGCGCTGCGCGTGCATTGGCATGTCCCGCAGACGAACTCTCATTGCGCCACGACGCGGTGGCCGCGTCGTCCGGACATTCGATCCGCCTCGAGGCCCTATACCGACAGCTCGGCCGTCGCCAACTGCAGGCGACCGGAAGTCGAGGGAAGAACAAGCGTTCCCATGCAATTCGGACGTGCGGCGCGCAATGCGTGGAGGTCGAAGTCGACACGGCGACCGGCCGGGTCGACGTACTGCGCGTGACGGCTTCTCACGAATGCGGGCGCATCGTGCACGGAGAGCTTGCCGACAGTCAGGTGATCGGCGGCATCATGCAAGGCATCGGCTTCGCGTTGATTGAGCAGCGTACGGTCGATGGCGCCAGCGGGCGGGTGCTGAACGCCAATCTCGAAGACTACAAAGTACCGACAGCCGCGGACACCCCGGACATCCAGCATGCGCGACTGGATCTCCCTGACGAGCTGGCGAACAGCGCAGGCGTCAAGGGGCTGGGCGAGCCACCGATCATACCGACAGCCCCCGCAATCACGAACGCCATTTTCGATGCGGTGGGTGTGCGCATCTACAATCTTCCGGTCGACGCCTGCAGTATGCTTGAAGCCTTGAGCGGGCCGCCGCGAACCTCACTTTGCGATCGCCCGGAGGCTTCGTGATGAGATCGCTCTCGTATCATGACGCGACATCGCTCGACGATTGCCTGCGTACACTCGCAGAGGCATCCCCCTCTGCTACGCGTCTGCTGGCGGGTGGTACAGACCTGCTCCCGCGGATGAAATCCGGTGTCGATCAGCCTCAGCTGCTGATCGGACTGCGGCGGATTTCCGACCTCTCGCCGGACATCACGATCGCGTCGGATGGCGCGTGCCTCGGCGCGCTTACGACGCTCGCGCAGATTGCCGGGCATCCGACGCTGGCCGAACACTATCCCGCCTTGACCCAGGCCGCGCAACAGGCCGCCAGCCCCCAGCTACGCAATATGGCGACGCTCGGCGGCACGTTGCTGCAAAGGCCTCGGTGCTGGTACTTCCGCAGTCCTGCGTTTTACTGCTGGCTCAAGGGGGGCGCCGAGTGTCACGCGCGAACAGGCTCGAATCAAGGTCACGCTGTATTCGATACAGGCGTTTGCCGCGCTGCGCACCCCTCGGATCTGGCCTGTGCCCTCACGGCCCTGGATGCAACGATCGACCTGAAGAGCCGTCGCGGGGTGCGCTGTCTGCCGATCGCGGAATTCCTGCAGCCGCCGGTTGACGAGCGTCGCTGCGAAACAGTGCTCGACCCGGACGAGATGGTCGTCGCCGTGCGACTTCCGCCGCTGGCGACGCTGGGCCCCAGCATTTTCCTCAAGGCGATGGAACGCAACGCCTGGTCGTTTGCCCTGGTGAGCGTCGCGGCCAGGCTTCGGCAATGCGCGGGGCGCATCGAGTCCATCGAGGCCGTCCTGGGAGGGGTCGCGACGATCCCCTGGTCCATCGGAACGCGCATGACGATATTGCGCGACGAACCCTACGACGACGACCGAATGACAGCGGCAGTACGCTCGGCGCTCGATGAAGCCGAACCGCTGTCGATGAACGCGTACAAAGTCCCGTTGGCTCGAGCGCTGACCGAACGCGCCTTGCGCACCCTCGGTGCACAACCCCCGCAGTAAAAAGAAAAGCGCGTCCGGGCGAGATGCCAGGCTGTCCGTGGTTACGTTGTGTCGAGCATTCGTGTGTCGACGCGTGTGCCACGCATCGGATCTAACGCAACGACTGACCACGTGGCAGCCGCAAACCACGGACGGACAGGCACGCTAGAACACGAGTACACCGAGCAACACGCCGAAAACGAGCACGATGAGGAAGATCGTCAATGCGATGAAGAAGAGCACCTTGGCGATGCCGCGCGCACCGGCCGCGATGTTCGTGAAACCGAATACCCCCGCGATCAGCGAGATCACGAAGAAGATGATGGCCCATTTGATCATGTTGCGCCCCCTCCAAGCCGTTTGATGATACTGCCCAGGAGGCAGCCGTACGCTTTGCCACTGCGCGGGTCAATGAATGGGGGAAGCCCCCGACTCGGTCGGCACGCTTTCGATTGCAAGCATGACGGCACCACGTTCTGCCCGATCGCGCGCAGCCTGATTTCGATGGCCCGCTCTACGCAGGACATCCCCCACCTGCATCGCCGTTTCGATCGGTATCGCGAACGACACACCCATGTAGCCGCCGGTCCGCGTATAAATCTTCGAGTTGATGCCGACGACCTCACCCTGGAGGTTCACGAGCGGCCCGCCGGAGCTGCCCGGATTGATGGCGACATCGCTTTGTAGGAATGCCGTCTGCGGGCCCTGAGGAAGGCGACGCTCCTTGGCGCTCACAATGCCTGCCGTGATCGTGTTGTCGAACCCGAACGGCGACCCGATGGCAGCAACCCAATCGCCGACCCTGAGATCCAGGGAGCTACCTGCCTGCACCACGGGCAGCCGGTCCGCGCGGATCTTCAGGAGCGCGATGTCTGTGTCGGCATCGCTGCCCACGACCCGTGCACGGACCTGATTGCGCCGTCCGGGCAAACGCACGTATACCTCTTCGGCGCCCGCCACGACGTGCGCATTGGTAAGGATGAAGCCGTCCGGCCGAAACACAAACCCGGATCCGATCCCGACCAGCGTGCGTTCGGCACCTTCGTCATGGCCGGTCAGGCCACGATAAAGTCCGAAATGTCGCTCTGCGGTATCGACGACATGCATTCTTGCCGTTCGTGTCGTCACGTTGACGACCGCGGGGCCGACTCGCTCGACGAGTCGAGTGAAGTCCGGGATGCCTACCCGAACTTCCGCATTCGGCAGGATCGGTGGGGCGTTCACCCGAGCTTCGGTTGCGCTCTCGCGCTCCCAAACCGACAAGGAAAGCGCGATGAAGCTACTGCCGAGCACGCAACCGACGATGAGCCACTTCCAGCTCGACTTTTGCACCGCGTTCTCCTGTGGTGGCAGGGGCAACGCAATTCATGTACCCGTCCCGTTTCGGATTCGAAATGCGGCGCAAAATGAACCTTCCTTACATCGTCGCGACCGTTCCGCCGCGAGCTTCGGCAGCGAGCAGATTCAAGAGCGATCTGCGCAATGCAATTTGATCGAGCAACTTGCTGCCTATGCGGTCGAAGCCGCGTGATCGAACTCGGGCGTTGAATCGGCGACACGCTGCACGGTACTGCACGACCGAAAGCACGATGGCTTCGAGCAGTTGCCGATCGTCCACGGCCTTCCCGCTCTTCTCCTCTGCGCGCCGGTCGATCTTGGTCAATTTCTTCATGGTTATCCTCCTGGATGGGTTTCGAGCACATGATCGGTTATGCAGTATCCGTGCCATGCGCGTTCCAGAAGGGACGCTCGTGGGCCCGGCACCCATTTTCAGTCGATTTTTCCGATGCGGCAGTACGATGTACGCTAAGGCCGCTTTCATCGAGGCGGGCGCCTTGGAGTCGCGCCGCACCCCGAATTCGGCATTGGGGTTCCAGTGGAAATGGAGACTCCGGATGCGAGGTTGGTAGCATTTTCCGATCCCCACCCGGTTTTACTTCTTTGATCCGCCCTTTACGCCAGCGATGCCCATTGGCAAATGACTTGTATTCAATGACATAAAACCACGATTCAAACGCACGGAAGCGCCGGCACACGTCTTGCAGACCTACCCAGGGTCGACCTCGGGAGGCACCCATGCAACAGACCCTAGAATTCCGCGCTACCCAACAACTCACCCTGTCGCCGCAGATCGTCCAGGCGATCCGCATTCTTCAACTCTCGGCCTCCGATCTCGAACACGAGGTCGAAGAGGCGTTGGCCAATAATCCGTTTCTCGAACGTACCGAATCCACTGCAGGCGCAGCGCCTTCTACGGAGGTCGCCGGCGAGGCAACGACGAGCGCATCGGACGAGGACATGGACGAGCCCAACTCGTTATCCACGACAGGCAACGATGTCGACATGGACGATCGTGAAGAACACGACCCATGGACCGCCACCACGTCCAAGCGCAATGACGACGAACGGCCGATCGGCGAAGGCTACGCACCGAGCACGACGCTCCGCGAATATCTCGTGGACCAGCTTGCCGGCAGCCGCTTGAGCGACGCCGAACGCCTGCTCGTCGAGGTCGTCATCGATGGCCTGGACGACGACGGCTACCTGCGCCAGACGACCGAAGAGCTGCTCTCAGCCATGCCGCAGGAGCTCGGCGTGGAGGCGCACGACATCGAAGTGGCAATCCGATTCATACAAAGCATGGATCCGCCCGGGATTGGCGCCCGCTCGCTTGCCGAGTGCCTCGCCCTGCAGCTTGAACGGCTGCCTGAGCACTCCGAGGACATCGAGATTGCGCAGCGGATCGTGCGGGAACACATCGACCTCCTCGCCCTGCACGACTCGACCCGCCTGTCGCAGAAGCTCGAGTGCAGCGAAGAAGCCATACGGCGAGCGAATATGGTCATTCGCACACTTAACCCGCGACCGGGCGCGCAGTTCAGCGAGGCGCTCGCTCGCTACGTCGTCGCCGACGTCATCACCCGGAAGATCAACGGCAAATGGGTCGCCTCGATCCATCCGCAGGCGCTGCCGAACATTCAAGTCAACCAGATCTATGCAGACGCCCTTCATCGCGACCGCACCGGCAACGGGGCTCTCGCGCGCCATCTGCAAGAGGCACGCTGGCTTATCCGCAACGTGCAACAGCGTTTCGAAACGATCCAGCGCGTCGCGCAAGTCATCGTGGATCGGCAGCGGCGATTTCTCGAACTGGGCGAACTCGCGATGCGACCGATGATGCTCCGCGACGTGGCGCGGGAACTCGGCCTGCATCCATCGACGATCTCCCGCGTTACCAGCAACAAGTACATGGAAACGCCGACCGGCCTGATCGAACTGAAGCGGTTCTTCTCCAGCAGGCTCACCAACGACGAGGATGGCACGTCGTGTTCGTCGACCGCCATCCGCGCACTCATACGGGAACTCATAGCCGCCGAGAACCCGGTCGATCCGCTTTCCGACGTCCAGATCGCGCGCATCCTTGCGAGCCGCTCCATCAAGGTCGCACGCCGAACGGTGGCGAAGTATCGGACAGCGCTGCGCATTCCTTCAGTGGAAGCCCGTCGGATGTCGGTCCCCGGCAGCGAAACGCGCCGCAGTTCTCCGCCGCGCCCGATTGCCGCCCTCGCCCAAGAGCAACGCTCCGCGAAACGCAAGGCCGCGACGCAGCGCAAGGAGGAGGAGCCCGAGCATCCTCAGGATGATGCTCGGATCGAACATCGCCAGCGACCGTCGTCTGCCGTCGTCATATTCTGATCGGCAGTCCATTTCGAGGCGAGACGGCCACGGGACAGAAGTCGCGGGCACAGGCGGTGCACTAGCCATGGCATCGTCAGCAGAGGCATTGCCTTCGCCAACGACATCTCCCCCCAACCTCGATATCTGCAACCAAGGAGAGGCACCATGAGCGAAGTGAACACACAAGCGAAAAACTCCGGCGGCGCGCAAATCGTCGGCACCCCTCGATCTACGGACGGCCCGGGTCCTCGCCTGATGCTGGCGAGCACGCTCGAAGGGAACGACGTCACGAACCGCGCGGGTGAAAAGCTCGGCACGGTCGACGAAATCATGCTCGATGTGCCGATGGGTCGTGTGGCCTACGCCGTACTGTCGACCGGAGGATTCCTGGGCATGGGCGACAGGCTCTTCGCCATCCCATGGGCCGCGCTCACACTGGACACCGACAACAAGTGCTTCATCCTCGACGTGTCGAAGGATCGGCTCGAACAGGCGCCCGGCTTCGACAAGGACCACTGGCCCTCGCTCGCCGACCAAAGCTGGGGCGCCAACGTGCACAAGTACTACGTGACACGCCCCTACTGGGAATAATCGCCCGCAAGCACTACCCCTTGCTCGTCTGTGTCCTGAAGTTCGGGTTGCAGGCGAGCGGCGGGCTCCTTTCCAACACGACGAGGACATCATGCCCGACACCACCAATCTGACGACTGTCGCAACGCTGCGAGAGCGAGCACGGCGCGACATCGCGCAAGGAGCGGTCACATCGAACTACGGTTGCGACAAGGAAAAGGTAATCGAACTATTGAACGCGGCGCTCGCCACCGAACTGGTTTGCACCTTGCGATATCGGCGTCATTACTACACGGCGAGAGGTCTCGCGTCGAACAGTGTCGCCGCGGAGTTTCTCGAACACGCCAATGAAGAACTAGAACATGTCGATCAGCTGGCGGCACGCATTTCCGAACTGGGCGGCAATCCGAATTTTTCGCCGATAGGTCTCGCCGAGCGCAGCCATGCGGAATACATCGAAGCCGACACCCTCGAAGACATGATCCGCGAGAATCTCGTCGCAGAGCGAATTGCGATCGAGAGCTATCGCGAGGTCGTGCAGTTCCTCGGCAACGGCGATTCCACAACCCGGCGTCTCCTGGAAAACATTCTCGCCACGGAAGAAGAACACGCAGAAGATCTCGTCAGTCTTACGAAGGGACTCGGGGCGCGTTGAGCCGGCAAAAGGGGCCGGCCCGAGTCCGGCTACCTGCTTTTGGAAGCCGCGTCATGCTTCAGCGTGTTGTGCACCGATCGCACCCCGTCGACACGGCGCGCGATATCCTCGGCGCGAGCGGACTGCTCCAGTTCGGGAACTACCCCCCGTAGAGTCACGATGGCCTCTCGGGTATCTACGTCGATCTTCATTCCCTCAACCGATGGGTCTGCGACGAGCGCGGCCTTGGCGCGGGCGGAGATCGCGGCATCCGAGAGGCGCTCACCGACCTCCTCCACTCCGGCTTTGGCGGCTCGTGCCACTTCGTTCGAACCCTCTTTGACCTGCTTCGAAAGCTGGCGGAGTGCCTGGTTGCCCTCGCGCACGGACTCCGCTGCCTGTTTTGCCGCGCGCTCCTCGGCAGCCTGGTCGCATGCCCCAAGCATCGCAGCCATCATCAACGCACTGACCAGCGAACGATACATCCCGATGCTCCGACGATCTGGTGCGACCGCGAGACGAGGTGAGGCTTCGAATTTCGCCATCGCGGCCGCTGTCAGCACTCAGATCGGTGGACGTCGCCCCATGACCGCGAACACGATCGCAAGGATGATACCGATGACGGCCAATGCCCACGCGATGTTGACTGCGGTCCCAGCAATGCCGCTGAACCCCAGAACGGCCGCAATGAGCGCTATGACGAAGAAAGTAACGGCCCAACCAATCATGTCGTATCTCCCAAAAGATGAAGGGTAAGTGCTCAGCTCGATCCGGCCCCACCGGGTCGGATGGGCTCGACCATAAGTAGCAACGGACGGGCCTGACCGGGGATATGCGAGGGAAAGGACCGTGCTGCACCGACCGGATAGGGTACAGGCCACCATCTGTGCGGCAGGCATACCTCCGGATCGTCGTGGCGTATGACCGTTCGATAGTGATCGGTGCCCTCAGGCCTCGATGCGATCACGTTTCCAGGCGATCCAACGATCGATCAACGTGAGCGTCCCGAGGACAACAAGCGTAAGCGCGACGGCAATCGCCGCCAGGATGACGTGACCGAGCCCGATACCGACCCCCACTGCCGTTGCCGCCCAGATGGACGCGGCAGTCGTCAGACCCAGCACTTCGCCCTCGTCGTGGCGCTTGAGGATGACACCTGCGCCGATGAATCCGATCCCCGTCGCAACCCCCTGGATCACGCGCGAGACACCCTCCAGGCTCATCCCAGCTTCGAGCGGAACGATCGTAAAAATGGCGGCTGCCAGCGTAACGAGCGCATGGGTGCGCAAGCCGGCCGGCTTGCCCACCAATTCCCTCTGGAAGCCGATGATCGCTCCGAGCAGAACAGCAGCGACAAGGCGCGCCAGAGTCTCGACGATATTCCTCCACGACGGGATATGGCCGACGAAGGTACTCCAACCAAGCTCGTCCATCTATTCTTTCCTAGAACGGTCGCGTTACGCTGACGCGCACGCCGCGTGCTCGCGGCACCTCCCGGGCACGACGCGTGCATCGCGACATGTCGTTTGCGCCCGACCCAGGCCAAGCCCCCTGCCGCATTCCCTCGACGCACCGATGCGCGTCGCGGGTCAAGGAGAGGTACGCCGTGACCGATTTTTCCACTGCCGATCCCGGCAAGCTCGAGGTCGATCATTCAGACGTCCTGCCTACGCGTGCACAGAATCCAGCCCGCGCGCGCGCCGGCGAGACCGAGACCGTCGTCGGCGTGGTGCTCGCCGGCGGACAAGGCACCCGGCTCTCACCCCTTACCCGTAAGCACGCCAAACCTGCCGTACCGTTCGGTGCGCGCCACCGCGTCATCGATTTCGCGCTGTCCAACCTCGTCAACTCCGGCGTACGCTCGATCTACGTATTGCTGCAACACCACTCCGGATCAGTGCGCAACCACCTGCGCGCCGTATGGCATACGGTTCCCGGTAACGGGTTCGTTCAACCCCTGCAGGCGATCGAGCGACCGTTTCGCGGCACTGCGGACGCCGTACGACAGAGTCTTGACCGGCTCCAGGTCTGCTCCGCGGACGCGTTGCTCGTATTCGGCGCAGACCACGTATATCGAATGGACGTGCGGCAGATGATCGACTTCCATCGTCGCCGTCAAGCCGATGTCACGATTGCAGCCCTGCCCGTACCGATTCGCGAAGCCAGCGAATTCGGCGTCATCGGATGCGATGCCGACGCCCGCATACGAAGCTTCCTGGAGAAGCCCGTCCACCCGTCGGCGATGCCGGGCGATTCGACCCGGGCACTCGCATCGATGGGCAACTACTGCTTCAATGCCGAAGCCTTGCGGCGTGCAATGCATCAGTGCGCACACATTGAAGACCTGGACTTCGGCCGTCATGTTCTGCCGCAAATGCTCCGCCAGGGCCGCCGCGTTCTGGCGTACGACTTCGGCACGAATCGCATTGAAGGCAGCAACCCCAGTCCCGGGTACTGGCGCGATGTCGGCACACTCGATGCGTATTTCGAGGCAACGCTCGACACTTTGGGGGCACATCCGCGTTTCGGACTTGCCGATCGAAGCTGGCCGATTCGGGTGCCTGGCCGATCATGGCCCGGTGCGCGACTCCTGCGCGCGCAGATTCACGACGCGCAGATCGGCCCTGGTGCACTGGTGCGCGACGCGCGGATTGCCTCTTCGGTGATACGCCGCGCGGCAAAGGTGGAGGAAGGCGCGGACCTCGATCAATGCATCGTGCTCGACGGTGCACGGATCGAACGCGGCGCTCGACTGCATCGCGTCATCGTGGATCAGCACGCCCATATCCCGGCTCATGCCCGCATCGGATTCGATCCCGAGCGCGATGCCAGGAGCCATTTCATCACGCCATCCGGCATCACCGTCGTCACGAACCCATCATGAAACCCAACACCGATTCTCCTGCCGAGCGCGCACAGCTCCTTGCGGAGCGTGACGCCGCCCGAGCGCACGCTGACGAAGTCGAACGCCGGTGCGACGAATTGCTCTCACGCGTCGCACACGATCTGCGCGGTCCGCTCAACGCCATCTTCGGCTGGGTGCAGCTGCTTCAGTGCGGAGGGCTCGATGCCGATCGCCAACGGCGCGCCCTCGAAGCGATTGCACGCGGCGTCCGCAGCCAGACCGAGCTGCTCGACGAAATGCAGCGCGCTTCGCATGTAATGCAAAGCGGCGAATCATCCCCCACGCGACCAGTTCCCCGGTACTCGATGCGCCGAAGCGACAGCGGAAAGCCGGAACGCGACCTTGCGCCCGGCCGGCTGCGCCTCGATGAGGCAAGTGCGCTGCCTGCTGCGCCGATTGAACGTGGTGCGCAGACATTGCGCTCTCAACGCGGCAGATGATCGACGAAGCGCTTCCTGCGCCTACGAAGTAGCGACGTGTGGCGAGAACCCGATCACATGATCGCCCCGAAGGCTCGACTGAAACGCGGCTTCTGCACCTTGTACATCACCGCCAACGTTACCGGTGATGTTGCATTTTCGACTTTGCAGCGAGTCGGGGGCGATGGCGACCGTTGCGTAGACGCGCCGCGCCCACGGGAACTGTGCTGAATCCAGATCGACCCCGCCATAGAGGATGCCGAACGAATGGGCCTCTCGATCGAGCGACCGCAACCGGGGCACGAGGGTCTCGGGCGCGTCGGCGAAGATGCACCAGTGAGGACGACCATGCGTCCGACGAAGATTCAAACATTCCTCGAACAGCGATACCACGAAGCGATCGCGAGCCGATGACCTCTGGCCGCACAGATTGACCACGACGGACTCGGCCGGCGTATCCCGCAGCGCTGCCCTGACCTCGTCTATCGAGGGCGGGCGCTTCGAGGTCCCGAGCGTAATGGTGCCGCGCGCCCGCGCGAGCTTGCCTTCGAAGTCGAAGATGCAAGCCTGATAGCCGTCATCCACCAATTGCTCCACAAGCGCTCCGAGATACGTCAGAACGCGCGAACCATCGGAGCCGGTCACCATCACTGCCGAATGTGCCTCAGGCAACATCAGCGGTGTGCCATCGGCTTGCGTTCCAAGCCGAAGCAAGCGGCGCTTGCTCTTCACGGGTAGACTCGAAAGGTCATCGCGGAGCACGGCCTCCATTGCCTCGATGACCGCTTCGCCCTGGCGATGCATACTGGTGTAATCCGCTTCGTCCTTGAGTGAGGTCAAGGCGTTTGCCACTGCGATTCCGCACTCGGAGGCACGCAGCATCGCGTGATCGTTCTCGGCGTCTCCGATGGAAACGACGTTTCGCATCGATACACCCAGATCATCGAGGGCCGCTGCCAAGCCGGTAGCCTTGTTGACGCCGGCGGGAAGGACCATCACGGCGCCCTTGTTGAAGATCACCTGCAGTTCGAGTCCGAGATCGCGGATGGCTGCAAGCACCGTGGACTCGTGCGGCTCGAACGTGGCGACGATGGAACGCCCGACGGACAGCGGTTGCACGCCGCGATCGATCAGCGTGCGCACCAATTCGGATGACGGCGGTTCCCCGAGCACCTTTTGCCTGCCGCTCTGCGGGCAGTAGAGCAGTCCGCCGTTCTCGGCGACGACTCGATGAAAGAGCGTCACTTCCGGAAAGATGCGGAGCAACTCATCCAGTTCCCGCCCGGTCACGAGGATGAGGATGCGCCCGGCCTCCCGGAAGCGATCCAGCGCCGCGACGACTGTCGCATCCACCTTCCCCTGGGAAGCGAGGGTGCCGTCATAGTCCGTGGCCAATGCCGTGTACCGCATCATCGACACCGGCGAGGCATGGGGTAACGGCGCGTACGACAGTCCACGATGAACCCCCGCCGCGTTCAGGGCACGGATGGGCCGGTATACGACGTCATCGCGGAACGCGTATCGACGCGGCCGACGGGCGATGCCGGATCGATACCGGTGCTGGCTCGAGCCGCCGCCCTACCCCGACTTCGTGCCGCCGCATACTCGATCGCCGCCCTGCCCATGCCGAGCGGGGAACCGAATTGGGCCCGGATCAATGCGAGCGCCACCCCGCCGAGTACACCGCCCAACCCGACCGCGCGGGGCGCGATGGACGGTTGGGCCGCCTGCTGGGCACGCCGAGGTCTGGGGCGAGTCAGTTCGCCTAGGAAGAAGCCGACCGCCGCAGCGATCGCCAATCCTTTCGGGGAAGCAGCCTTGCACTTTGCCGCGTGGGCGAGATCTTCGGCGCCATGCGCCAATGCAACGCGTTCGAAGCTCAGCCTAGCCTCGACTTCTCGGATTTCTTCGTCGTATCTGGTAAGCATCATCGATCAACCGTATCGTTCAGCCGCGTGTCCTCGCCGCGCAGCTGACGCAGGGTGGCCGCGAACGGCGGGTCTTGGAACAGCCCCCGCATCCAGAGTGAAAGCGCGATGGCGCCGACCACATTGACCGCGGCGGCCGCTGTGAGCGCAGCAACCCAGGATGTTCCGCTACCCAGCATCCAGACGATTCCCCCGGCCACGAGCGCAAGCCAGGCCGTCACGACGAGAATGGCGACGACCACCCCGGAGCACAGCAGCCACGCAAAGCGGATTGCCGCGCTGCGTGCATCGAGCACGGCGAGAAGCAGATAGTCCGAGGTCAGTTGGCGCGAGCGGCCAAGCAAGTCGCTCGCGATGGTGCTCAGACGAGGCTTCGACGGGCCGCGGATTGCCTCACTCGGAATCGTGGGGTCCATGGCTCGCACGCATTACCGCGACGAGATGATACGACTGAGCAGGTATCCCGCCGCGAGCGCAACGCCGATAGCGGTCATCGGATGGTTGCGCACATACGAAGTCGTCGTGTCGCGCCACTCCTGTGCGCTATGCGCCAGGTGCCCGTCGGTGAGCCGGTCGGCCGCCGAGGTCGCTGCCGCAGCGACTCGATCGATGGTGCTGTGCGCCGATTGGGACAGCCGGTCCAACCCCGCGTGGGCCTTGTCGCCCACCTGAGCCGCCGTTTCGCGCACTTGGGTACTTGCATTCCCGCCGTTATTCGAGCTGGTCGTCCCTTGCATGGTATTTCTCCTTTGTGGAATATTGATGCGAACTCGCGCGTGAGGCATTACGCATGAGGTATGCCCGCGCGGTGCAATGCGAGCTATTCACTCTTTCCGCCGGGGGCTGCGCCACCTTCGGACGATACGTCCGACAGGCCGGAGATGCCCGACCCACTCGGCGTGCCCACGCTGACTCGCGCCCCGGAAGGTGCGCGTTTCGCATCGGCGTGCACCGCGTGGTGCTCGCCGTACGTCACACGGATTCTGTTCTCGATCTCCTTGACGCCCAGGCAAGCGTCCGCCAGGTCTTCGATCGCGTGCTTCATCTTGCGTTCGGGCACTGCGCCTTCGAGCACGACGATCCCGGACCTGACCTCGACGCTCACTTCGCTCGCATCGATGTCGTCGTTCCAGATGAGCCGCTCGCAGATGTCCTCGCGCAATCGTTCGTCCGAGCGCTCGTAACCCTTCGGGCCTCGACCTCTGCGCGAGGCAGCGGACGACGGGGCTTCGCGCTGTCGATCATCGTGAGCAGGCGTGTCGCCTTCCCATCCGACGCCTTGGCGACGAAACGCGTCGCTTCGTTCCGTACCGTCCCCAGGGGGCGCCGATTGCCCAAGGCGCGCATCCTGCGGCGGGGGATTGCCGAACCCGGGCCCCCATCCCGGCTCGGCCGCATGGTTGCGACCACTTTCGAATCCGCCGCGCGCCTCCCCCGGCGCTCGGCCGTACCCTCCGCCGAGCTGCGGGTCCGTGCGGTCGAGAGGACCGCTACTGCGATGTTGACGCGCCACTTTTCTCTCCTGAACCGTTGAACGAAGCCACGTGCACCCCGTGCACCACACCCTGCCCGAGCTGCACCCCTTGTTCCCGCGGGGACCGGCGAGCTATCCGATGGCCGATCGCAATTCATGAATTTCGTTTAATTCCGGGCGTGCGGTTGGCAGCACACAGCGCATCCCGCGCAAATCGCAGGACCAGGCGCGGGCACAGCCCATGCGCCCTCCCGATCGAAACGGCCATCCCGGTCGACTTCCCTCAGGAGGCATCATGGCTAGACTGGTTACAGGGCGGTTCTCGGATATCGAACAAGTCGAGCGCGCGCTTGCCGCCTTGTCGGCAGCCGGCTTCGAACCCGATCAATACGGCGCCTTTTACGTCGCTCCCCCGGGACAACACGACCAGGTGCCGATCGGCGGCGATTCCCTGACGGACGCGGGAACGGCGGATAGTGCACGCGGAGCCGTCGCTGGAGCGGCGATGGGCGGGGGCGCCGGCATCGCCCTGGGCGCTGCCGCTTCCGTTGCGTTCCCGGTGGCAGCTCTCGGGGCACTTTTCGCCGGCGCTGGCGTGGGCGCCTACGTGGGCTCCTTGATGGGCGCGATGTCGCAAACCCGCCACGTTCCGACGTCCGAATCCACCGAAGAGGCACCGGCCGAGCCGCTCGGTGGGATGCGTATTGCCGTGAACGTGGACAAAATCGAAGAGGCGCATGCTCGTCGAGCCCTCGAAGGCGCAGGCGCCGAGGACGTTGCGCTCGCGGAAGGCGAATTCAGACAAGGGGAATGGAAGGACTACGACCCCAGGACGCCGCCTGCGTAAAGTAACCCCCGTCGACGCGCCCACCCGCAAGGGTGGACGCGCATCCGAAGCGGCGAAACGACGGGGCGAGTCTCGAGGACCGTCCCGTATTGCAAGTCGTCGTGCGCGTCAGCTCGGAGATACGGTGAGACGATTGTCCACTTCCTTCACGCCCTCTACGCCTTTCGCCACCTGCATCGCTCTGTCGATCTGTCCCTGATTCGGCACCTCGCCCTTGAGCGTAACGCGACCGTTGAAGGTATCGACATTGATCTTCGTGCCGTCCACACCCGATTCTGCCAACAGCGCAGCCTTGACCTTCGCCGTGACACCGGCGTCATCGACCGTCTGGCCGGCGCTGCGGTCGGCATCAGCACCCGGCGCAGGAGCAGGGGCGGTCATTGGCGGCGCCGTCGTCGTGGTATCAGCCGGCGGCGTCGCCGGCGGGGTGACTGGCGCCGTCGTCGAGCTGTCCGGATTCGTCGGCGCATTCATGTTGTCTGCATCTCTATTGCAGCCGCTCAATCCTCCTAGGGCGAGGACGACAGCAGCACCGAGCGTGAGCGAACGAACGTTCATCTAAGTTCTCCTTTTGTTTCGTGCGGGCAGGGATTGCGTGGGGAGCCCGCAGGGATGGATTACGCGAGAATCACCCGCACTGACTCCTGCGCTGCGAGCGCAATTTCAGTGCCCGCCCTTTTAGCGATCGTCATGCAGCCCCGGCACGCCGTTTGCGCCGTCGGGCTCGTCGCGCCCGCTCAAAGCCCAAGCCGCGCAAGTCACAGAAAAAAGCTCGAATCATGGGTGATGGATATCAGGAACCTCGCAGAACGGACGCCTCCGCATTCGTCAAGGCATCGTTGCTGCACGTTCAAGAGCAATCCATCCGCAGCACCCTGCTGGCACTCGTGATGATCGCCCTCGGATTCACCCTGTATCTGACCGCTTCGTTCATCCTTCCGGTGGTCGTCGCCACCATGCTGGCACTCCTGCTCGCCCCCGCCGTCAGCGCACTCGCCCGATTGCGCATTCCCCATCCGGCGGGGGCCGGCATCCTGCTCATCGGCCTGCTGGCAATCATCGCCACCCTGGGCGTCCAGCTTGCCTCGCCCGTGCAACGCTGGATCGAGACTGCACCGGGACAGTTGCGTCAACTCGAACACAAGATCGCCGGTCTCATGCGTCCGGTGGCTGCGGTGCGCGAAGCGACCGAAAAGGTCGGTGAAATCGCGCAAGCCGATTCACCGACGGAGAAATCGCGCGAGGTGGTCGTCGCCAAGGCCTCGGGCGCTTCGGCGATCGACGTTACCGTGAATACGGTGGTCACGATACTGAGCACCGTCATGCTCCTGTACTTCCTGCTCGCCTCAGGCGACGTCCTGCTGCGCAAACTGATTGCGGTCACTCCCGAACGCGAGGACAAGCTGCGCATGGTGGACATCGTGAGAGCCATCCAGAGGGAGATCGGCCGCTACTTCGCGACCATCACGCTCGTGAATGCCGGCCTCGGTACGGCAACGGGTCTCGTCCTATGGGCACTCGAAATGCCCACCCCGCTCGTTTGGGGCGTCGCGGTCGCCCTTCTGAATTTCGTGCCGTACATCGGACCACTGATCGCGACGGTAATGCTAGGTGCAGTGGCGCTGCTTACGTTCGATACACCGTTCGACATCATCGCGCCGCCTGCGGCCTTTCTGCTGCTGAACATCATCGAGGACCAACTCGTGCTGCCCTATCTCTTCGGCCGGCGCTTCTCGATCAACCCGGTGGTCATCTTCCTCTGGGTGCTGTTCTGGGCTTGGATGTGGGGCGTCGGCGGCCTGGTGCTCGCCGTGCCGATGCTGGTTGCGGTACGGATATGCGCCGATCGCATCCCAAGACTTCAATCGCTCGCCACGATCCTGTCGCGGTCGTGAGGTATCAAGTAAATCTTGCGTGGAGCACAGAAAAAATGGTTTCGATCACCCGTCGCATCGCGAATGACGACCCGGCGAACCCGCCCGAGCCCTTTGCCCAGGAACGGCCGGGCCATCTCGATCCGTCGAGCGTCCCGGACGACGCGTATGCCCCGACTCAGGCCATGTCGTCCGAAAACGTCAGCGGACTCTTCAAGCCCGGCACCAATGCTTGCGCGACGGGTTGTGCCCATCGCGTTGCATTGCTGGTCGACGCCGCAGCCTACTTCGATGCGTTCGTTCGCGCCGCACGCAACGCTCGCCACTCGATCATGCTCGTCGGCTGGGACTTCGACAGCCGGACGGCGCTGCTCGTCGACGAGACGGGCAAGCCCACGCTCACGCTGGGGCCGTTTCTGAACGAACTGGCACGCAGTCGGCGAGGCCTGCATATCCGTATCCTCGAGTGGGATTATCCCGTCATCTTCGGCACCGACCGGGAGCTGTCCCCGATTTACGGACTGAGTTGGAAGCCCCATCGTCGAGTGCACTTCCGGTTCGACGATACACACCCTCTCGCAGGCTCGCATCACCAGAAGATCGTCGTCGTCGACGACCGGATCGCGTTCGTGGGCGGGCTCGACCTCACGAGCCGGCGATGGGACACCCCCGCCCACCGTCCGGACGAACCGGGCCGCGTCTTCGATGGCAAACCGTACCCGCCGATGCACGACGTGGTGGCTGCCGTCGACGGCGAGGCGGCGCGCGCGCTGGGAGACGTGGTTCGTCGACGCTGGCTCGCGGCCACGAGAGAGAAACTTACGGCGATAAGAACACGGCACGATCCATGGCCGAGCGATCTGGCGCCGACGATGAACGACGTGCATTTCGCGCTCACCTGTACCGCGCCGCCCATCGCCGACCAGCCTGCCGTCAATCAAGTCGAACGGATGTACCTGGACATGATCGCGCGCGCACGAAAATCCATCTACATCGAAAATCAGTATTTCACGTCGCAGAAGATCGCGACGGCGTTGGCCGAGCGCTTGAAGGAACCGGACGGCCCCGAGATCGTCCTGGTCACGCGTCTTCTCAGCCATGGCTGGCTGGAAGAGGTCACGATGCAGCTGCTGCGATCGAAGCACGTGCAGGACCTGCGAGCCGTCGACCGCCACGGACGCTTCTATGCCTGCTACCCTTTCATCGAAGGACTGATGGAGAACACCTGCATCGACATGCATGCGAAGGTGATGATCATCGACGACGAGTGGCTGCGCGTAGGCTCCTCGAATCTCAGCAACCGATCGATGGGCGTGGACACCGAATGCGATCTGGTATTGCAGGCGAACCGGCAACCTCGCCTCGCCACGGCAATACTCGACTTCCGCAATCGTCTGCTTGCCGAGCATCTCGACGCCGAACCGGAGGTCGTTGCACGAGCCGTGGAGGTCGGCGGCAGTCTGCGGGCTGCCATCGATGCGCTTCGCACGAAGCGTCGTACGCTGGCGGAACTGGAGATCGTTCCCCCGTCCGAGGCCGCAATCAGTGCTGCCTCGCTTGCCGACATGGAAAAGCCCGTCACGATGGATCGACTCGTGAGCGAGTTGGGTGCTGCCGATACCTTCAGCCCCGAGGCAAATAAGCGGCGCCTGCCCTGGCCGCAATTGTTGTTCGCGTTCGTCGTGATTGGCGGCCTCACGGCAGCTTGGCGATTCACCCCGCTCGCCGAGGTCGTCACCGCCGATCGAGTGATCGAATGGACGGAATCCTTCTCGCGTCACTGGTGGGCGCCGATGGTTCTCATGGCCCTCTACACCCCTGCCTCGTTGGTGATGTTTCCGCGGCCGCTGATCACGCTCGCGGCCGTTGTGTCGTTCGGTCCCTGGGCGGGGCTCGCGTACGCGCTGATCGGCGTGATCCTTGCATCGACCGCAGGCTATTACGCAGGGCGTGCATTCGGCCGCAACACCGTGCGCCGCCTGGCCGGAACACGACTGAACCGGATCTCGCAGGCACTGCAGCGCCGAGGCGTACTCGCAATCACGGCGGTGCGTCTGGTTCCGATCGCACCGTTCATCGTCGTCAGCATGGTCGCCGGCGCGATTCGCTTCAAGCTCTGGCAGCTTTCGGTGGGCACGATACTCGGCATGCTTCCCGGCGCGCTGATGGCCACGGTCCTGGGCGATGCTGCGCAATCTGCGCTGCGCGATTCCTCGCAGATCAACTGGTGGTTCGTCGGCGGGACGCTCGCAGTTCTGCTTACCGGCAGTGCGTTCGTGATGCGCTGGCTGAGCCGCATGAGTGAAGAACCCGGCGTCATTCAACGGACGAGCGATCCGACCGATTCGCGCAGCTCTGAACGGGACGGTTAGCGTCCTGGGAGGCACTCCCGCAGATCCCGCGAAAGGCACGCAGGTTGCGGTTAAGACAAGGCCAACCCTGACTCTCGGAAGGAAACATCATGTTCAACTGGGCTCTGATCTTTCTCATCGTTGCAATCATCGCCGGCATCTTCGGCTTCAGCGGCATCGCAGGCACCGCCTCATCCATCGCGTGGATCCTTTTCGTGGTGGGACTCGTGCTGGCGCTGGTCTTCTTCATACGCGGTCGAACGCCCATGTAGCGACGGGGTTTGCGCAACGATCGCAAACTCCGTACCGGTTCCGCCGTCTTGCTCTATGCCAATGCTGCCCGCGCGGGTGCGTCGCCTGTTCGACTTCGTCAAGACTATTGCGAACGCATGGTCCGACGACCATTGCAGTCGAAAGGCGGCGGCACTCGCCTACTACACGGCGTTTTCGCTTGCGCCCACACTCGTCATCGTCGTATGGCTGGTGAGCTTCGTGGTCGACGCCACATTGGCCACGGATGAGATCCGCAACCAACTGAGCGGCCTCGTTGGAACCGCCGGTGCCGAAGTCATCGACTCGGTACTCAAGCATACACAGGAGGAAGCCCAGGGTCTGCGCGCAATCGCGATTGCATTTCCCGTGCTACTCATCGGTGCCACGACTGCCTTTGCAGAACTGAAGGAGAGCCTGGACGAGATTTGGGGCGTCCATGCGCAAGCACGGTCCGGAATTTGGCAATTGCTCCGGACGCGTCTGCTTTCGTTCGGCATGATCCTGGTCATCGCGTTTCTGCTCCTGGCATCCCTCGCAGTCAACGCGATGGTGGCGCTGACGTTCAGCTTGCTGTCGCGCCACCTCGGCGTAGAAGGCGCGTTCGCGGTCCAGGCGTTCTCGACTGCCGTTGCCGTCGTCATCGTCGCCGGTATATTTGCCGCCATCTACAAGCTTCTGCCCGCCGTCTCGCTCCGGTGGCGGGAGGTCGCCCGTGCCGCGGGCGTCACGACTGCGTTGTTCCTTGCCGGGCAAACGGCGATCGGCTTCTACATCGGCAACTCGGCGACGGCGTCGGCCTACGGAGCGGCCGGTTCGCTCGCTGTGCTGTTACTCTGGATCTACTATTCGAGCGCCGTCTTTCTGCTCGGCGCGGAACTGAACAAGTTGTGGCTTGCGCCGATCCGCAGGACCAGCGGGCACCTGGACCGAACGAGAGCCGACCGGCGGTGACGTTCCGCGTCTTGGATCGTGCTCCACGGGACACGTGCTCCCTGCGGCGACGAACCGGGGGCGCCCCTTCGATTCGTTCGACGCCACAACTCGCGTCTGCCCATGGCCTTGTCGATGGGTTTCAACAGCCCACCGGCACGGATGCTTCACCCATACGGCTTCCGCCTCGGAGCCACAACTCAGCGCCGCGCAGAGAGCTTGTCGCTATGCGGCTGCGGCATATCCGGCTCGAGCGTTCCGAGCGCCGTACACAGCAGGCCCGCGGCGAGCAGCAATGCCGACAGCAAGAGAAGCAGCACCACTGCGCTCAACACGAAGGTGCCGATGCCGGAAAAGCCGAGCGCCGCCGCGGTCGCACTGGCAAAGATGTACCCGCCCGCGCAGCGAAGCATTGTTCGCTGCCCTTCCTCGATTTCAAACCGTTCAGTTTTGCGGTGCATGGATTGCATGCGCGTGGTCCGCGCACACGATGTGCCTCTGATCACCGGCGCAGCTTGCGGGCATATTCGGTGCGCTGTGGCTCGGCGTTGCAGCCTGTACGTGCACGCTTGGCGGTTCGTAGTCGACCCCGACATGGCGCACCTTCCAAGCGCGGCGCGTACGCATTGATCCGGAATGGCGAGGAGGACCTTGATGAGACTTGCTTCCCCCGGCGACAACGCGGATTTCTGGGCAGGCGTGATGTTCATCGCATTCGGCGCTGTGGCGGTATACATGTCCAAGGACTATCCGATGGGCACAGCGATGCGCATGGGCCCCGGATACTTCCCCCACTACCTTGGCCTGCTCCTGATCGGCGTCGGCTCCTGTGTCGCGATCAAGGGGCTCCTAAAACCGGGCGATCGCATCGGCGTATGGGCCGTACGGCCGATCCTGGCGCTGGGGCTCGGCATCATCATTTTCGGCCTCACGATCGAGCCGCTCGGATTCGTCCCGGCGCTGAGTATGCTGATCCTGGCGAGCGCACTCGCCGGACGCGAATTCCGGCCGCTGGAGTTTCTGATCCTGATCACTGTCCTGATTTCGGGTGCAGTCGGCATCTTCATCTACGGCATCGGACTTCCTTACCAATTATTCTGGTGGTACTGACCCATGGACGAATTGGCGCAGCTGTTTCCGAACCTCTACACAGGCTTCTCGGTCGCGCTCAGTGCCCAGAACCTGATGTATTGCTTCATCGGCGTATTCCTCGGCACGCTGATCGGCGTACTGCCCGGCATCGGGCCGCTCGCAACCATTGCGATGCTGTTGCCGATCACATTCAACCTGCCTGCGATTCCTGCGCTCATCATGCTGGCCGGCATTTACTACGGGTGTCAGTACGGCGGCTCGACGACGGCCATATTGGTGAAGTTGCCCGGTGAATCCGCCTCGGTCGTCACGTGCATCGATGGCCACGAGATGGCCAAGGCAGGACGCGCCGGTCCTGCACTCGCCATTGCCGCGATCGGTTCCTTCGTCGCCGGCACGGTCGGCACCATCTTGATCGCTCGTTTGGGGCCGCCGCTGGCGGAGGTCGCGCTGCAGTTCGGGGCCGCCGAGTACTTTTCACTGATGGTGATGGGCCTGATCGCCTCCGCCGTGCTCGCCTACGGCTCGCTTCTGAAGGCGCTCGCGATGATTCTGCTCGGACTCAATCTCGGCATCATCGGCACGGACGTCAATTCGGGCATGGCGCGATTTTCGTTCGGTTTTCCAGAGCTGACCGACGGAATAGCCTTTACCGTCATCGCAATGGGCCTGTTCGGTTTCGCCGAGATCGTGTCGAATCTCGAGCGCGGTGGGGGCGCACGCGACATCCTGTTCCAGAAGATCAAACACCTCTATCCGACGCGGGACGACATGAAGCGATCCTGGAAACCGATACTGCGCGGTACTGCCCTCGGATCGTTCTTCGGCACCCTGCCCGGCGCAGGTCCCACCATTGCGGCGTTCTCGACCTACGCGCTCGAAAAACGGTTGGCCAAGGATCCGAGCCGCTTCGGTCACGGTGCAATCGAGGGAGTGGCGGGCCCCGAAGCGGCGAACAACGCCGCGGCCCAGTGCGCATTCATTCCTACGCTGACACTCGGGATTCCCGGCAGTGCGACGATGGCACTGATGCTCGGCGCACTCACGATCCAGGGCATCGCACCCGGACCGCAGGTGATGACCCAACGGCCCGATCTCTTCTGGGGCCTCATCGCAAGCATGTGGATCGGCAATGCGATGCTGGTCATTCTCAACCTGCCCTTGGTCGGGCTTTGGGTGAAATTGCTGACCGTCCCATATCGTCTTCTCTTCCCGGCGATCATGATGTTCATGGGCATCGGGGTCTACAGCCTGAACAATTCGTCGTTCGATCTCTACATGATGATCATCTTCGGCGCGCTGGGCTATTTCTTCATCAAGCTTCGATGTGAACCGGCCCCGCTCATTCTTGCCTTCGTCCTCGGCCCGCTCATGGAAGAAAACCTGCGCCGCGCCCTGCTCATCTCGCGCGGCGATCCGACAGTATTCATCTCGCGACCCATCAGTGCGGGCTTTCTCGCCGCGACCGCGCTGCTACTGCTTGTCATGCTGGTGCCCGCAGTCGCCAGCCGGCGCAAGGCGGCAGTGGAAGCCGATGCCCAATGACGAATTGATAACCGACGTGGCGGCCCCGACTTGCGCCGATGCTCGGCTCAGGAGCGCACGTCGAACACCAGCTTGCCGCGCAGATGCCGCCCCTGACTCACGATATGCGCGGCCTGAGCATCCGCGAGCTTGTACATTCGGATTTCCGGAACACGCACTGCCCCGACTCGAACGAGGTGGGCGATCCGCTCCAGATGCGGCCGATCGCGTCCGACGTTCGGACGCAGGGACTGGACATCCGACCGGGGTGAAACGGGCGCCTTTCCGCCCGAGGCGATGAAAGCCGCGCGACCTCCGGGGCGCAGCACGGAAAACGACTTGGCGGCGACCTCTCCGCCTACGGTATCGAATACGGCATCCACGTTGGAGACGACCGTCGTGAAATCCTGCGCACCGTAGTCGATGACGTGATCGGCTCCGAGACTGCGACAGTAATCGACATTGGGCGCGCTGCACGTCGTCACGACTCGCGCGCCGATATGCTTGGCCACCTGAATCGCGAACCCGGCCACCCCACCGGCGCCGCCTTGCACGACGATCGTCTCGCCGGACTTGAGTTCGAGCGTATCCTCGACTGCGACCAGCGCGGTCAGTCCGATAAGGGCCAGCGCTGCGCAAGCCGGGTGCGAGAGATCGTCCGGCTTGCGGGCGATGATGGCGGCCTTGACGGCCACTTTTTCCGCATAAGCCCCTTCCTGTCCCACGTCCAGGACGCCGAACACCTCGTCTCCCACCGCGAAATCGGTGACGCCATCGCCGAGCGCTGCAACCACGCCGGAGAAGTCGCGCCCGAGGATGTAGGGAAACGTCGTCACCGGCGTGCCGTATTGCGCGCTGCGAACCTTCCAGTCGGCGCCGTTGACGCTGGCCGCGTGCACATCGACGACGACCTCGCCCGGGCGGGCCACGGGATCGGCGACATCGCCATAGCGCAATACTTCCGGACCGCCGTGTTCCAAGAAATAAACTGCCTTCATTGTTGACTCCTCCGACAAAAACCATCGATAGCAACGCGCCCCGGGAATAGCGGAGCCCCGCAGTGCAAGTTCGATCCGCGTTCGATGTTAACCGCAACGCGCGACTTCGCAGCGCGTTTCGAAACCGCCGAGCTGCTGGAAACGTGCCGAGGCATGCACAATGTAGTCGAACCCGCAGCGAGCAAACGACGCGCCCCCCTGCTCCGCCTGGGGACTCGCATGACCCGCGAGACCCCGGGTCAGGTCGATAGTGGAACGAGCCCCTTGTCGCGCATCATCGAAGCGGCTTCGACAGAGCGCAGATGGTTCGCGAGCGCCGACGCGAGAGCAGGTGCCGATGCCTCGGCGTGAATACCCGCAGCAAACACGGTGACTTTGTCGATTTCAGGCGGCAAAGGCGGCAGCAACTCGATTCCCGGGATCGGCAACAACTCGGCCACTTGCTGGAACCCGATTTGAGCCTCTCCGTTGGCCACCAGGGAACCCACGGGTATCCCCTTCACATGTCGGACCTTGGGCCGCACTCGCTCGGCAAGATCGAGCCGCTCGAAGAGCTCGATGATGTGTACGCCGCTCGGGCCATGCGAATAGCCGATCGAGTCCGCGGCCAGCATCGCGCCGACGAAACGATCGGTACTGCTCAAGTCCGGCTTGGGCGCGCCGGCCCTGACCGCAGCACCGATGTGCGAACTGCAGAGATCGATGCGGCTGCCGGTCCGCAGCCGGCCCGCGGCGATAAGCGCGTCGATGGCATTCGACATCATGATCACGAGATCGACGACTTCGCCGCCTTCGAGACGGCTCAGCATGTCGACCGTCGGCACCCAGAGCGTCTCGACGCGGCAACCGTGCTGTGCTTCGAACGGCGGCAGCAGTTCGAGATACGCCTCCTTGATGCCGGCCGATGCCATGACCCTCATCGTTGCTCCCTCCCCGCGCGGCTCAGCGCAATTTCGGCAATGGGTGCGGTGTCCCGGCAGGAATGCCGTGCTTCTCGTATTGATGCGCCGCCAGCGTGAAAGCGACCATCACGTAATAGCCGGTCAGCATCGTGAGCTCCACCAGCCCTTTCGCGCCGAACTGGCCGAGCGCTGCATCGTACGTCGCATCGCTGACCTGATGATCGCGATGCAGCTCCGACACGTAGTCGTAAAGCGCCGCTTCGTCGGCTTTCTCGAAAGTAGGCCGTCGGCCGTGGCGAATCGCCTCGATGACGTCATCGGCCAGGCCGGCCTTCTGGGCCGTCGGCGCATGGGCATACCACTCGTATTGCGAATCGCACACGCGTGCGGTGACGAGTATGGCCAGCTCCGACAAACGCGGCTCGAGTTCGGTACGATAGCGCAGCAGCTCGCCGACCTGCGAGCAGTTGTCGGCCAGTTCCGGACTGTGCAGCAGCATCCAGTACGGACCGGGCAGACGCCCGATCCGATGATTGCGAGCGAGGATCTGGTCGTGCGCCTTTCTCTGATCTGGATTCATCGTGTCGAGCGAAACGAGCGGGATGCGTGCCATGCGGATCTCTCCTCCGGATTGTGTGACGGGCCTAGGAGCCTGTCGGACTGGATTTCGCGCGCTGCGTTGTGCCCAGAACGAGCGCAGGCTAGGCGCTCGGTGCAGTCCAATATCGCGAATATCGGCAAACCGGGCAACAACGCATGCGCTCGTTCTGGACGCAACCCGAAGGGACGGGGCGCTTTTCGCGCAAGGCGGTGTCGGCCGTCTTGCCGATATTCTCGATATCGGCTGCGCCGTCCTTCTAGCCCTGCACGAAAAGCACGCCCGTCGCAGTCGTGAAATCCAGTCCGACAGG
>LNFM01000497.1_pt1 | contig 97994 bp, 87 predicted proteins | sample 596031 | NCBI WGS metagenome assembly LNFM01 (sample SAMN04254537, study PRJNA301005) | activated carbon metagenome | isolation source: dual media filters at the Ann Arbor, Michigan drinking water treatment plant | place: USA: Ann Arbor
CGCTGAATCTGCTCTTCTTCATGTCCGTCATTCTCCTGGTGGTTGACGGACTTCACTAACTTCAGACTGGTACGGCTGGAAGGGGGCAGGTCAACTTCAGCTAGACTGACCCAAGGCGTGGAGCCCCCATGTTCGCCACTGTTCACCCGCATCCGATGGATTTGGGGGCATGGCAGGGGGCACCAAGCGAGTAGAGCAGAGACGATAACCAATCAAATCATGCCCTTACAGCGACAATTCCTGTTCAACGTCTGACCGACGGCTGAGGGGATCATGCAGCCGGGGTGCGCCGCAGACCGGCACGCACCGGCTGGTGCGAGCACGGCCACCGCGGCGTCGTGTGGGTCCCTTCGCAAGCCGCAGCGAAGCTTGCCAGGAGGTTGAGCGGGCAGGCATGTGCCGTGAGTGTGAACTGCGCGCATAGTCCTTCGCCTCATGACTCCCCGGGATGAAGGCGGGGGTGCTGTGCAGGAATGCGTCTTGCAGACCTGCCCGGCTGCGCACCGGCGGACTTTTCCGACCTTGGCCGATTTGCGGCACGCGGCCGGGCGCTACAGGAAAACCCTCAGCGTTCGCGTGTAAGTCATGCGTAAGATCCGCCAGTTCCGCGGTGGTTGCAACTGCTTGCATTCGCACCTGCCTTTCGCTTAGGTGCCAGTCTTTCGAATCAACCCGGCCACGGCCCGCCTCTCATGCTGTTTGGACGCAAGAACCCGTTTTCGTCCACCGATGCGTTCCCCCTGTCTGACGCAGTTCTGGAGTTTGACGATTCATCCTCTGGCGGAGTTCGCCGGGCCCGCCGCACGTTGGATGGCTTCGGGGTGCGCGCGCAGCTGAACGCGCGGCACCAGTGGGCTGCGGCCATGTCGGCTGTGCTCCTGTTCGGTCTGGCGCTGGCCGCGTTCGTCGCCCTTGAGGTGGTTGATTCCGCACTGTGGGTGTGGACGGCGGCGACCGCGGTGCTCGGGGTTTTTGCGTTCTGGATGCTCACCCGGTCCGATGCGGGCAAGAAGCTTCGCCATCGGCACCTGCAGCTCTGCGTGGTGGGGCTTTTCCTGGGCGCCATGCTGGTGCTGGTCTATGTCGTACCGGTCACCCAGATCCTGCTTGCCCCTTTCGCCTTCGTGGCCCTGTCGTATGGCGTTTTCGCCGTGCCGCGGCGCATGCTGCTGACACTGTGCGCCCTGGCCTTTGTGGCATATGGCCTGGTGATCTGGCTGCACCACTACCAGCGCCAGGACGACGCCCTGCTGCGACTGGAGTTGCTTCACTGGATCGCCCTGGCGCTGTCCCTGCCGGTTTTCGTCGCATGGATGGGCAAGGTGCAGCGTCTGTACCGCAGCCTCGACCAGGCCAGCCGCAAGATCAAGAACATCCAGGAAGATGCCAAGCGCGACACGCTGGTGGGCTGCTTTAACCGCCGCTACGTGCTGGCGGCCCTCGAAGAGCAAAAGCAGCTGGCGGACGAAACCGGTATTCCGCTGTGCCTGGCGGTGCTCGACATCGACCACTTCAAGCGCATCAACGATGAGCTGGGGCATCTGGGCGGCGATGAGGTGCTGCGCACCTTTTCGCGCATTGCCCAGCAGGGCGTGCGGGGCGGCGATGTTTTCGGCCGTTACGGCGGCGAAGAGTTCCTGCTGATCTTTCCCGCCACCTCGCTGCTGCCTGCCCTCAACACCTGCGAGCGCATCCGGGCGCAGGTGGAAAGCCATGCCTGGAACGGCCTGCTGCGCGCGCGCGTGACGGTTTCCATCGGCGTCACACAGTACGTGATGGGCGAGTCGGTGCTGGAGTTTTTCTCGCGCGCGGACACGGCCATGTACATGGCCAAGGAGGGTGGCCGCAACCAGGTGGTGGTGGAAGAGCCCGTGCTGCGCGGCGATTCACTGGTATCTGATTCGGCTGCTGATTCGGCCTAGCTGCACGCGCTGCAAGGTTCTCCCCGTGCGCGTGCCGGGGCGCTGCTACAAGCCGTACTGTCCGGGCATGAAGTGCAGCAGCGCGCTCGTCATCACCAGGTAGCGAAAGAACTTGCCCACAGCCATGTAGGCCAGGCACGGCCAGAACGGAAGCTTGAGCCAGCCCGCCACCGCACACAGCGGGTCGCCCACGACAGGGAGCCAGCTCAGCAGGCAGGCGCGGGGGCCAAACCGCCTCAGCCACGCCAAGGACCGCCCGTCGTTGCTGTAGCCGCGCGCGTGGTTCACCACCTTGTGCGCACCCAGGCCCATCCACCAGCTCACCCCCCCGCCCAGCGTATTGGCCACGGTCGCGACCAGGATGGCTGGCCAGAACATCTCGGGGTTGAGCTTGATGAGGCCGAACACGGCGGGTTCCGATCCGAGGGGCAGCAAAGTGGCCGACACGAACGCGACCACGAATACGGTGCTCAGCCCGAACTGGGGCAGCGCAAGCCACGACAACAACTGGTGCATCCACATTTCCATGGCCCGAGTGTAGAAGGCTGCCTTGCCGGGCCGCCCTTGCGGTGGCCCTGTCCTACAGGGGGGCACGGCATCCGCGCATGGCCCCGGAAGCCAGCGTTTCGTATCGTGGAGGTATCGCGGTGCTGACCTTGGGACGGCAGCCACCTCATCTGCCGGGAGCCTCCATGCACATGCCATTGCAAACCTTTTTCAGCCAGTCCAGCGGACACCGCGTTGCCGTGGCGGGGGCCTGGCTGGCCGCCATCACGCTGCTGGCCATTGCGCCCGCCAGCGCATCTGCAATGGATGGTGTGGCTGCGCCCGGGGAGCCCAGGCTCGGCGCGGATTGTGCGCAAACGTCCGGGACGCGCGCGTCTTTCGACCGGATTGCCCAGGAGCTTCGGAGCCAGGGCATGGCGCTGGAGGCCACCTGCCAGCCGGGTGCGACGGGCTGGACGGTCAAGGTGCGTGTGGTGGATGGCATGCGGGCGGCACGCGCCGTGCGCGGGCCATTGGCCGACGGGCACGAGGTGGACATGGGCACACCCGCCGGAGTTGCAGCGGCACCAGCGCAGGCGCCATCGGGTCTGTCGCCTGACGTGCAATACAACCGCGAATGGCTGCGCTCCCTGATGGCGCGCCACCAGTTTGAGAACCTGCCGCGTACATGGTGGCTGTTTGCCGAGCGTGGCGCATTCAAGGCCGGGGCCAGTCAGGTCGCATCGCGTTAGCCGCCGCTGGATCGTGCAGCAGCACGTCAGCTGAGGTCCGTCCGGTCTTGACGGGGCAGCATCCGGGCACTGCTATCAAGCCCGGTTTTTTTCGGGGGCGCGCATTTCATTTGCTGAAATTTTGAGCAGGTACAATCCTGCCTCCTTTTTCAGCATCCGCTGACCTCCCCCCGCGCACTCCCACACCATGCACATCGGCCATATTCCTCTGGCGAACCGCCTGTTCGTCGCCCCCATGGCGGGCGTGACGGACCGGCCCTTTCGCCAGCTGTGCAAGTCGCTGGGGGCGGGGTACGCCGTGAGCGAGATGGTCACCTCGCGCAAGGACCTGTGGAACAGCCTCAAGACCTCGCGCCGCGCCAACCATGACGGCGAGCCCGGCCCGATTGCCGTGCAGATTGCCGGCACCGAGGCACAGATGATGGCCGAGGCCGCGGTCTACAACGTGGAGCGCGGCGCGCAGATCATCGACATCAACATGGGCTGCCCCGCCAAGAAGGTGTGCAACAAGTGGGCGGGTTCGGCGCTGATGCAGAACGAGGCGCTGGCGGTGGAGATTGCGGCTGCCGTGGTCGAGGCCTGCGCGCCCTTCAATGTGCCCGTCACGCTGAAGATGCGCACCGGCTGGTGCCAGCAGCACAAGAACGCGGTGGCCCTGGCGCGCCAGTTCGAAGCGGTGGGCATCCGGATGCTGACCGTGCACGGCCGCACGCGCGAGCAGGGCTACAAGGGCCATGCCGAGTACGACACCATTGCTGCGGTGAAGGCCGCGGTGCGGGTGCCGGTGGTGGCCAACGGCGACATCACCTCGCCTGAAAAGGCGCGCGATGTTCTCGCCGCCACCGGGGCGGACGCCATCATGATCGGCCGGGCCGCGCAGGGCAGGCCCTGGATCTTTCGCGAGATCGGCCATTTCCTGGCCACGGGCGAGCACCTGGCCCCGCCGCTGGTGGCCGAGGTGCGCCGCCTGCTGCTGGACCACCTGCACGACCACTACAGCCTGTACGGCGAGCTGACGGGCGTGCGCAGCGCGCGCAAGCACATTGCCTGGTACCTGCGTGCCCTGCCCGGGGGGGAAGCCTTCCGGCAACGCATCAACACGATAGAAGACGCTGCCGCGCAATGGCAGGCGGTGGCCGACCATCTGGACGCCCTGGGCCAGCAGATGGACCGGCTGCCTGCCGCGACCGGCATCGAGGTAGATACACAAGAACAACAGGGATTGGTGGCATGAGCAAGAAACACATTGAAGAGTGCGTGCGAGAGAGCCTGCAGAGCTACTTTCGCGACCTGGGCGGCGAGACGCCCGATGGCATGTACGACATGCTGGTGCGGGTGGTCGAAAAGCCGCTGCTGGAAGTGGTGATGAGCCATGCCGCCAACAACCAGTCGCGCGCAGCGGAATGGCTGGGCCTGAACCGCAACACCCTGCGCAAGAAGCTCGTCGAGCACAAGCTGCTTTGAACGCCCCTGCTGGCGTGTTTATCAAATTCGATAGCAGCTTGACCAATCAATACAAGCGCTAGAGCCCGTTTTCAATCTCAAAGACCGCAAGACCCCCCATGAACGCACTCCTTTCCGTATCCGACAAGACCGGCATCGTTGACTTTGCCAAGGCCCTGCACGCACTGGGCATCAGGCTGCTGTCCACCGGCGGCACCGCACAGCTGCTGGCCAAGGAGGGCCTGCCCGTGACCGAGGTGGCCGAAGTCACCCGGTTCCCCGAGATGCTGGACGGTCGCGTGAAGACGCTGCACCCCAAGGTGCACGGCGGCCTGCTGGCCCGCCGCGAGCTGCCGGCCCACATGGCTGCACTCAAGGAACACGGCATCGACACCATTGACCTGCTGGTGGTCAACCTGTACCCCTTTGAAGCCACCGTGGCCAAGGCCGGCTGCACGCTGGCCGATGCCATCGAGAACATCGACATCGGCGGCCCCGCCATGGTGCGCAGCGCCGCCAAGAACTGGGCCGACGTGGGCGTGATCACCGCTGCCGACCAGTACGAAGCCGTGCTGGCCGAGCTCAAGGCGACCCATGGACAAGGTTCTTGCAAGCTCTCCGACAAGCTGCGCTTTGCCCTGTCGGTGGCTGCGTTCAACCGCATCGCGCAATACGACGGCGCCATCAGCGACTACCTTTCCTCCGTCACGTTTGAAGAAGAAAAACTGTCGGAAACCTACGTGCCCGAGCGCAGCCAGTTCCCCGGCCAGAGCAACGGTGCCTTCATCAAGGTGCAGGACCTGCGCTACGGCGAAAACAGCCACCAGCAAGCGGCGCTGTACCGCGACCTGCACCCCGCGCCCGGCTCGCTGGTCACCGGCGTGCAACTGCAGGGCAAGGAACTCTCGTACAACAACATTGCCGACGCCGATGCCGCGTGGGAATGTGTCAAGGGCTTTGACGCCGCCGCCTGCGTCATCGTCAAGCACGCCAACCCCTGCGGCGTGGCCGTGGGCCTGGATGCGCTGGACAGCTACAGCAAAGCCTTCCAGACCGACCCCACCAGCGCCTTCGGCGGCATCATTGCCTTCAACCGCACGGTGGACGGCGCCGCCGCTGCCCAGGTCAGCAAGCAGTTTGTGGAAGTGCTGATGGCCCCCGACTTCACGCCCGAAGCGCTGGAAATTTTCAAGGCCAAGGCCAATGTGCGCCTGCTCAAGATCGCGCTGCCCGCCCACGGTGGCACCACGCACTGGAGCCGTGGCCGCAACGCGATGGATACCAAGCGCATCGGCTCCGGCCTGCTGCTGCAGACGGCCGACAACCACGAGCTGTCCCTGATTGACCTCAAGGTCGTGACGAAGAAGCAGCCCACGCTGGAAGAAATGGAAGACCTGCTGTTCGCCTGGAATGTGGCCAAGTACGTCAAGAGCAACGCCATCGTCTTCTGCAAGGGCGGGATGACCATGGGCGTGGGCGCGGGGCAGATGAGCCGCCTCGACTCGGCCCGCATCGCCAGCATCAAGGCCAGCCATGCCAATCTGTCGCTGCAGGGCACCGTGGTGGCCAGCGATGCGTTCTTCCCCTTCCGCGACGGCCTCGATGTGGTGGTCGATGCAGGTGCCACCTGCGTGATTCAGCCCGGTGGCTCCATGCGCGACAACGAGGTGATTGATGCCGCCAACGAGCGCGGCGTGGCCATGGTGTTCAGCGGCGTGCGCCACTTCCGCCACTGATTGCCACTGGTCGCCACCGGTCGCCCTGATCTCAGCCCCATCCTGATCGCACGCCATGCCACCTGACGACGAAACGCCTCCCAAGCGCCCCTGGTGGGTGGCCTGGGCCCTGATCGCCGTGATGGCGCTGGCGGTGCTGGGCATGCTCAACCTGGGCTGGCGCATGCTGCCCGCCGCAGTGCGGGGCGCAGATGCGGGTGCCGCGGGCACCAACGCTGCCGCTTCCGCGACGAGCGCAGCGCTGCCCGGCCGTACGGCGGTGGAGGGCGGCGACTGCCTGCGCTGCCACGGCATGGACCGCAACTACGTGGGCCCGTCGTTCCGGCAGATTACGGCGCGCTACAGCGGCCGCACCGATGCGGCCGATTACCTGGTGCGCAAGATCCGTGAGGGTGGGGTGGGCGAATGGGGGCGCACCGTGATGCCCCGGCAGCCGCACGTGTCTGAAGCGCAGGCGCGCGACATGGCGCAGTGGCTGCTGTCGCTGGCGCCCGTGGATGCAGCGCCTTCGGCTGCGAGCACCGGCGCAACCCGCTGAGCCGGTCGCCCAGGGTTCCGTGGCGGCGTGCGGCTGCACGAACCGGCTCGGGCCGTGTCCGGAAGCATTTTCAAGCGTTTTTAGACGTTTTTGGCCGCTGGTCCAGGTGGAATCATGCCTGGATGCTATCTTTTTGGTAGCGTCTGGAATCTCTCCACGATCCGGGTGGGATGCGTTGGAGCGGTTCGGAAGGGGGCACAAGACAGCTTGTTGCCGCCAGCAGTCGCGCCATGGGCAAGACCACCAGCGCGGTGGCGCATCCGGGGCCGCGCTGGCGCAGACCGCAGGGAGTGATGCAGAGGCGCGTTGGTCTCCATGGCGCTTTGACGCCGGCCTGCCCCAGGCGCACACGGTCGGCCGCGTGGCCCGGGGGGCTCGCCCACCCCGCCGGCTGCAGCCGGTCAGGTGCCGAAGTCCATGGGCAGACCCACGTAGTTCTCGGCCAGCGCCGTGGATGCGGCACGCGAATGCACCAGGTAGTCCAGCTCGGCCTCCTGCATCTTCTGGCCGAACTCGCCCGTTTCGGGAAACCGGTGCATCAGCGAGGTGAACCACCACGAAAAGCGCTCGGCCCGCCAGACGCGGCGCAGGCAGCGGTCGGAGTACGTGTCGATGCCTGCGCGTGAACGGTCGTTGTAGAAGTCTGCAAAGGCGTTCCACAGGTAGCCCACGTCGCTGGCGGCCAGGTTCAGGCCCTTGGCGCCCGTGGGTGGCACGATGTGGGCGGCGTCGCCCGCCAGGAACAGGCTGCCAAAGCGCATGGGCTCGGCCACAAAGCTGCGCAGCGGGGCAATGCTCATTTCCAGCGCGGGGCCGGTTTCCAGGTTGGCACGGGCTTCGGGGTCCAGGCGATGGCCCAGCTCGGTCCAGAACTGGTCGATGGTCCAGTTCTCCAGCTTGTCGGTCGTGGGCACCTGCAGGTAGTAGCGGCTGCGGGTATTGCTGCGCATGCTGCACAGCGCAAAGCCGCGCTCGGTGTTGGCGTAGATCAGCTCGTGCGCTACCGGCTTGACATCGGCCAGCACGCCCAGCCAGCCAAACGGGTACACACGCTCATACGTGTGCAGTGCGCCCTCGGGCACGCTGGCGCGGCACACGCCATGAAAGCCGTCGCAGCCTGCGATGAAGTCGCAGGCCAGTTCGTGCATCTGGCCGTCCTTTTCGTACGTCACCCGCGGGTGTGCGCCGTCGAAGTCGTGCACGGCCACGTTCTGCGCGTCGTACACCGTCACCAGGCCCGCCGCAGCGCGGGCATCCATCAGGTCGCGCGTCACCTCGGTCTGGCCGTACACGGTCACGCGGCTGCCGCCCGTCAGGGCCTGCAGGTCGATGCGGTGGCGTTCGCCCTTGAACAGCAGGTCAAAGCCGTCGTGCGGCAGCCCTTCGGCGTGGGCCCGCGCACTGACGCCTGCCTTGTCCAGCAGGTCCATGCAGACCTGCTCCAGCACGCCCGCGCGGATGCGGCTGAGCACGTAGTCGGGGCTGCGCTGTTCGATGATGACGGCATCGATGCCGGACTTGTGGAGCAACTGGCCGAGCAGCAGACCGGCGGGGCCTGCACCAATGATGGCAACCTGGGTACGCATGAGAAACAACCTTTTGAACGTTGGGCAAGGGCTAAAACAGTGCTTCCAAGCGTAGGTTGATGCGGGTCAAATAGGTGGCCGCAGCGGTAGGCTTTGCGCGAATGGCAATTGCTTTGTGCGATCATCGCGCAACAGCTCAGTGCAAGGTGCGTGATGGTTGCGATGGTTCCGGTGCCCCGCGGCGCGTGGGGCACCACAACGCTCGGCCAAAGCCCGGCAGCTTCCAGCGCCCTGCAGTACCTCTCAATCCCCATGCCGCAAGCCCGATGACCCGTGTTTCCATTGCCAAATCAGACCTGATCGAAGGCATGGTGCGCGGCATGGCGGTGCTCGAGAGTTTTGACACCGAGCGGCAGCGGCTGAATGCCACACTGACCGCCGAGCGCACCGGGCTGACCCGCGCGGCCGCCCGGCGCCACCTTCTCACGCTGGCGCACCTGGGCTATCTGGAAACCGATGGCAGCTACTTCTGGCTGGCGCCCCGGGTGCTGCGACTTTCGGGCAGCTACCTCGCGTCAGCGCGGCTGCCGCGGGTGTTGCAGCCCACGCTCAACCGGCTGGCGGCGCAGACGCAGCAGTCGTTCTCTGCCGTGGTACTGGACGGCAGCGAGGTCGTGATCGTGGCTCGCAGCGGCGGGTATGGCGCCCCGTCGCGGTTGCTGGCCTACGGTGTGCATCTGGGCGCGCGGCTGCCGGCGCACCCCACGTCCACCGGCCGTGTACTGCTGGCAGCGCTGCCACCGGCAGAACTCACGGCCTGGCTCAAGTCCCACCCCCTGCACCGGCTCACGCCCCACACCATCACGCAGGTGGCGTTGCTGCGGCAGGTGATCGCGCAGGTGCGCCTGGATGACTTTTGCCTGGCTGCGCAGGAGCATGAACTGGATGTGACGGCCCTGGCCGTACCACTGCGCAACCTGCAGGGGCACACGGTGGCTGCGCTCAATGTGGTGGCGTCGCCCCGGCAGATGGACGAAGCCAGCCTGCAGCGCGACATGTTGCCCCTGCTGCAGGAGGCAACGCGGGAGCTGCGTGGCCTGCTGTAAGGCCCCGGACCGGGGGATTTCAGGTCAAAAGTGGCTGCAGTGCAGGATTTATATGCACTGGTAGCTATTATTTTGATAGTGTTCTGAACACTTCGCGCGCTGCTGCCACCGTGGCTGCAATGTCGTCGGCCGTGTGCGCACCGCTCACGAACCCCGCCTCGTACAGCGCGGGCGCAATGTACACGCCACGATCGAGCAGCCCGTGGAACAGCTGGTTGAAGCGGGCGCTGTCGGTCTTGAGCACGGCCGGGTAGTTCTGCGGCAGCTCGGGCAGGAGGAAGAATCCGAACATGCCGCCTTCGCAGTCGGTGCTGAAGGGCACGCCTTCCTCGCGGGCAGCCTGGGCCAGCCCGTCCACCAGCGAGCGGGTGGAGGCCGACAGCGCATCGAAGAAGCCGGGCTTTCTGATTTCGCGCAGCGTGGTCAGGCCGCAGGCGGTGGCCACCGGGTTGCCCGACAGGGTACCCGCCTGGTACACAGCCCCCAGGGGGGCCAGGTGTTCCATGATGGCGCGGGGCCCGCCAAAGGCCGCCAGTGGCATGCCGCCGCCAATCACCTTGCCCAGCACGGTCACGTCGGGCTTGAAGCCGGGAATGCTCCTGGCATACACACTCTGGGCGCTGCCCAGGGCCACGCGAAAGCCGGTCATCACTTCATCGAACACCAGCAGCGCGCCGTACTCGGTGCACAGCTCGCGGCAGCGCTTCATGAAGGGCACGCTGGCCCGCACGAAGTTCATGTTGCCCGCGATGGGCTCGATCATCACGCAGGCCAGTTCCTTGCCATGCAGGGCAAAGGCTTCTTCGAGCTGGCTGACGTTGTTGTATTCGAGTACCAGCGTGTGTTGCACCACTTCGGGCGGCACTCCGGCGCTGGTGGCGTTGCCGAAGGTGGCCAGGCCCGAGCCGGCCTTGACCAGCAGCGCGTCTGCATGGCCGTGGTAGCAGCCTTCGAACTTGATGAATTTGCTGCGGCCCGTGGCGCCACGGGCCAGGCGAATGGCACTCATGCCCGCCTCGGTGCCCGAACTGACCAGGCGGATCATCTCCATCGACGGCACAAGGCCCAGGATCTCCTCGGCCAGCTCCACCTCGCGTTCGGTGGGCGCGCCAAAGCTGAAGCCTTCGAGCGCCGCTTTCTGAACGGCTTCGATCACGGCGGGGTGGCCGTGGCCGAGGATCATCGGGCCCCACGAGCCGATGTAGTCGATGAAACGCTGGTCATTGGCGTCCCAGAAATACGCGCCCTGTGCGCGCTTGACGAAGCGGGGCGTGCCGCCCACGGCCTTGAAGGCCCGCACGGGCGAGTTCACGCCGCCGGGGATCAGCGCCTTGGCGCGTTCGAACAGGGGGATGTTGAGATCAGTGCTTGGTGTCATGGGGTGGCATCACGAAGCCCTCGAGGGCCTGTGTCTTGTCAAGAAGGGGGGCGCTGGCTGCGGGGGGTGCGTCGTCCTCGCCCTCTTCATCGTCTTCGTCGTCATCGGGCTGCGCCCAGAACATCCGGTCGGGAACGATGTGGCCCATTCCGGGGCGAAAGCCGGCGTCCAGGCAGCGGTCGAGGTAGCTCAGCGCCTCGCTGGTGGCCTCGCCCAGGTCGTTGCCCGCGCCCACCAGGGCCGTCACCGCGGCAGACAAAGTGTCACCCGCGCCGGAAAAGGTGGCGTCGAACAGTTCGAACTTGCCGCTGCCCAGTATGGTCTGCGGCGACGCCAGTACGTTTTCGACAAACTGTTCAGGCAAGGGGATGCCGGTGACCAGGGTGTAGGGCACGCCCATCTCGGAAGCGGCACGGGCGATGTCCCTGGGCGTCGGATTGCGGGACCCGTTCCAGTCCGGCAGCAGCCATCGCCACAGCGTGCTGTGGTTTCCAACCAACACTGAGGTCTGCGGCAGCAACAGCTCGCGGAAGGCGTCCAGATACTCCTCGATGAGCTCCTCACGCCACCACGAAAGGTTGGGCATGTAGGCAATCACAGGGATCTCGTCGTAATCCGCCGTGATTTCGGCGATGGCGCTGATGTTCTCGGGGCTGCCGACGAAGCCGATCTTGATCGCCTGCACCGGCAGGTCCTCGAGCACTGCGCGCGCCTGGTCCGAAACAGCCTCGTCGTCAAAGGAAAAATGGTCAAAAATCTGAGCAGTGTCGCGGGCATAGGCTCCGCAGACAACGGCAATCGGGTGTCCGCCAACCGACGCCACCGTGGTGATATCGGCGGTAAGGCCGCCAGCACCGCTGGGGTCGCTGGCATTGAATATCAGGACGCAGGCAGGGCTTGCGTCGGCAGATTCATCTTCGTCGGAATCAAGGGTTTCGGGGGGGGGAGGGGATGCTTTGATGGTCATGGACCAGATCCTGCTGGATGGAGAGCATCGCTGCCCAGCCCGCTGAGATGCCTAGATACAATCGTTGCATTCTATGTGAAGGCCCTTTAAGCTGTGATCGACTCAAAAACTTGGATGTGCTTGATCTGTGGTTGGATTTACGACGAGGCCCTGGGTTCACCAGAACACGGGATCGCGCCCAACACGCGCTGGGACGATGTGCCCATGAACTGGACCTGTCCTGAATGCGGCGCCCGCAAAGAGGATTTCGAGATGGTTCAGATTTGAAACGCAGCTTCGGCTGCGTTGTTTCTTTTTCCATCGGGAGCAGTAACAATTGAATACAAAAGGCGCAACCTTCAAAGTGCTCGTGGTGGATGACAGCAACACCATCCGTCGTAGCGCCGAGATTTTCCTGAAACAGGGCGGCCACGAGGTTTTGCTGGCTGATGACGGTTTTGACGCATTGGCCAAGGTGAACGATTACCAGCCCCAGCTGATTTTCTGCGACATCCTGATGCCCAAGCTCGACGGCTACCAGACCTGCGCCATCATCAAGCGCAATGCCCGATTTGCAGATACTCCCGTGGTAATGCTGTCCTCCAAGGACGGCGTATTCGACAAGGCGCGTGGTCGCATGGTCGGATGCCAGGAATATCTCACCAAGCCATTTACCAAAGACCAACTGCTCCAGGCTGTGCAGCAGTTCGGCAATTCGCAACAAGGAGCCATGTAATGCCCATTCAAAAAGTACTGGTCGTCGACGACTCGAAGACCGAGTTGATGTTCCTGACTGACCTGCTTCAGAAAAAAGGCATGCAGGTGCGTACCGCCGAGAACGCCGACGAAGCCTTTCGCCGCCTGGCGGAAGAAAAGCCCGACCTGATCCTGATGGATGTGGTGATGCCTGGGCAAAACGGGTTTCAGCTGACCCGCGCCATCACCCGCGACCCTCTCTACGCCGACGTGCCCATCATCATGTGCACCAGCAAGAATCAGGAAACCGACCGCGTGTGGGGCATGCGCCAGGGCGCGCGTGGCTACATCACGAAGCCGGTAGATCCTGCCGAACTGCAGGCCAAGATCGACGCCCTGAACTGAGGCTGCAGCGCGTTCATGGCCAATCGCGAAGCCCTCAGAGAGCTCCAGACCCGTCTTGCCAGCCGCCTCCAGGCGGCCCGGTCCGAGGGCACTTCCGTTTCATCCTGGCTGGCTGTCGAGTCAGGCGGGAGTTTTTATCTGCTTCCACTGGCGCAGTCGGGGGAGATTTTCCCCTGGGTGACTGTCCAGCCGGTGCCGTACACCCAGAGCTGGTTTCTGGGCGTTGCCAATCTGCGCGGCGGTCTGGTGGGTGTGGTGGACCTGGCGGGCCTTCTCGGATCGGACGCTGCGCGTACCGACCAGGCCCTCGCCGAGTCCAGCCTGCTGGCTTTCAATGCGGCCCTGGACGTGAACGCTGCCCTGCTGGTGGATCGGCTCGCCGGCCTGCGCGGCACCGATGCCTTTGTGTCGTCGGAGCCTCCCGCCCAGGATGCGCCTTCGTTTTTCGGCACCACGTATATCGATTCGAGCGGCACGCGCTGGCAGGAACTGAACCTGCAGGTCCTGTCGCAACACCCCGCTTTCCTGAGCATCAGTGCTTGAGTTTTTCTGTAAGGCTGCACCATGTCCGTCGTCAATCAATTTGGAAAAATGTTCAACCGGAAACCTGCCACGCCGGCTGCAGGCGGCGCCGATGACGGGCAGGATCTTCTCTCGACCGGCGCCCTTGACGGCAGCCAGTTGCGTGACGGCTACCAGGCTGACGCACTGAACAGCGTCCAGGGCGATCCTGGTGGCGGGTACACCCCCGAACTCACCAGCCCTGACAACGACGAAGACCTCATCTCGCTGCCGCTGCTCGGCCGGGCTACCGCTCCAGCCCACCAGCGCCGTCTGCTGGGCCTTTTGGCCATTGGCGTGATCGTGCTGGCGCTGATCGCCGGCTGGGTGCTGCAGCAGGCAGACAAGTCCGCACAGCAACTGGCTGCTACGGGCCAGTCTCTGATGCAGTCGCAACGCCTTGCGAAATCGGTGTCGCAGGCCCTGGTGGGTAGCCCGCAGGCCTTCCCGGACGTGGTGGAAAGCTCCGGCGTTCTGGCCCGCAACGTGCGTGCGCTGAACGCCGGTGATGGCGAGCTCAACGTGCAGTCGCTGGGCGAAACCTTCAAGCCAGATCTGGATTCCGTGAACCCCCTGATGGAGCGCGCCGAACGCAATGCATCCGTCGTGATGGGCCAGCAAAAGATCCTGACGCAGGTGGGGGATGCTCTGCGCACCATCAACCGCCAGTCGTCCGACCTGCTTGAAATTGCGGAGACGGTTTCTTCCCTGAAGCTTCAGCAAAACGCTCCCGCCGCCGAGATTTCGGCTGCCGGCCAGCTCGTGATGCTGACCCAGCGTATCGGCAAGTCGGCCAATGAATTCCAGACCATGGAAGGCGTGAGCCCTGAGGCTGTGTTTTTGCTGGGCAAGGACTTGAACTCCTTCAAGGAAATCGCGCAGGGGCTGCTGGATGGAAGCCCTGAATTGCGCCTGGCAGCCACCAAGGACGCACAGACCCGCGAGCAGCTGGAAGCGCTGATCAAGCTCTATGAACAGACCCGCACGCAGGCCAGTGCCATTCTGGGCAACCTGCAGGGTCTGGTGTCCGCGCGAGAAGCCCAGTCCGCCATCATTGCCGACAGCGAGCCCCTGCGTCGCCAGCTTGAAGGCTTGCAAGGCAAGCTGTCTGCCCAGACGGGCGTGGGTGGCGGTCCGCTGGCTGCGCTGACGCTCGCTGGTCTGTTCGTGATTCTTTGCGGTGTGGGCATTTCCCGCGTGCAACTGCTCGACAGCCGTGGACGCCAGGCCGCTGCTGAAATGCAGCAAAAGGACGCCAAGCGCCAAGAGCAGGAAGCCAAGCGCATCAACGATGCCAACCAGGCCGCCATTTTGCGCCTGATGAACGAACTGCAGTCAGTGGCTGAAGGTGACCTGACCCAGGAAGCCACGGTGACCGAGGACATCACGGGCGCCATTGCGGACTCGGTGAACTACACGGTGGAAGAGTTGCGCCAGCTGGTGGGCAGCGTGCAGAACACGGCAACCCGCGTGGCGCAGACGACAGCCCAGGTGGACAGCACCTCGACCGAACTGCTGGCCGCATCGACCGAACAGTTGCGCGAAATCCGCGAAACCGGCCGTTCCGTTCTGGACATGGCCACCCGAATCAACGAAGTGTCCACGCAGGCGCAGGAATCAGCCACGGTGGCCCGCCAGTCGCTGCAAGCGGCTGACTCCGGCTTGCAGGCCGTGCAAAACGCCATCGGCGGTATGAACTCCATCCGCGACCAGATCCAGGACACCTCCAAGCGCATCAAACGCCTGGGCGAATCGTCGCAGGAGATCGGTGAAATCACTGAACTGATTTCCGACATTACCGAACAGACCAACGTTCTGGCCCTGAACGCTGCCATCCAGGCAGCGTCTGCCGGGGAAGCTGGTCGCGGCTTCTCCGTGGTGGCTGAAGAAGTGCAGCGTCTTGCTGAACGTTCCGCAGACGCCACGCGCCAGATCTCGGCGCTGGTGAAGGCGATTCAGACCGACACCCAGGATGCCGTGGCCGCTATGGAGCGCTCCACGCAGGGTGTGGTGGAAGGGGCCCGACTGTCCGACAGCGCCGGTACTGCCCTGACCGAAATCGACCGCGTGTCTCGCCGTCTTGCCGAACTGATCGAGCAGATTTCGTCCTCTACGTCCCGAGAAGCCGTTCTGGCCAATGAAGTGGCCGACAACATCCAGCACATTTTTGCGGTGACCGAGCAGACTGGTGAAGGTACCCGTACCACGGCACAACAGGTTCGAGAGCTCTCGCACATGGCTGAAGAGCTGCGCCAGTCGGTGGCACGGTTCAAGATCGCCTGACCCGCCCGCGGCACTCATCAACCAGCTGGCTCACAGAGGCCGGGGACGAATCCATGTCATCTATCGATGTCAATAACGCACCGGGCGCCGACGGGCCACAGGTCGATCAGGACCTGGGTCCTCTCGCCTGGGTGCTTGATGAATTGCGCAAGTCGCTTGATGGCGCAGTCAAGGCCATGCGACGCTTTGTGCGCGATGCCGAAACCGCCCGTGAATCGGATCTGGCTGCGCTGGACGCAGGGTCATTGCGCATTGCACGGCAGCAGTTGCATCAGGCCTGCGGTGCCCTCGAAATGGTGGGCATGGGCCCACCCTCGCTGGTCTTGCGTGCCATGGAGTCTGCCGTCCAGAAGTTCGTACAGCGGCCTGAACTGTGCAGCGACCAGGCGGCGGCAGTCATTGAACGCGCAAGCTTTGCGCTGATCGAGTACCTTGAAACCGTGCTGGCGGGCAAGGCGACATCGCCAGTGGCACTGTTTCCGCAGTACCGTGATGCCCAGGCTCTTGCCGGGGCAGACCGCGTTCACCCCGCCGATCTCTGGCCAGCCGAGCGCCGCTTTCGCGAACCCGAAGGCACCTCATCCGCAGCGCCCCTGCCGTACGGGCCCGAGGCACGGGCCCGTCTGGATTCGGCTGTGTTACGTATCGTCAAATCAGGCGATGCGCGCGCCGCCCTGAACCTCAGGGATACCTGCCTCGGGATCGTGGCAGCCGCAAAGGACCGCGAGCCTCGCGCGTTCTGGAAGATCTGTGCCGGCTTCTTCGAAGCGTTCGGCCTGGGCCTGCTGCCGGCCGACGTCTATGTCAAGCGCGTCGCGTCGCGCGTGCTGATGCAGTACGCGACCCTGGCCAAGGGCGACCCCACCATCGCCGACCGGCTGGTGCAGGACCTGCTTTTTTTCTGCGCGCAGGCGCGTCCGCCCGAGGCTGGTCCTCAGGCAGCACCGGCGTTGCAGGCCGTCCGTCAGGCTTTCGCGCTTGATCGCTACAAGCCGGTTGACTATGAAACCGCTCGTTTTGGACGTTTCGATCCGGCCATGCTGGCTCAGGCGAGAAAGCGCATTGCTGCCGCCACCGAGACCTGGTCGGCCCTCGCAGGGGGAGATCGCAACAAGCTCAAGCCCGCTGCTGACCAGTTCAGCCTGGTGTGTGACTCGCTGCGAAAGTTGCATCCAGGGAGCGAGGCGCTGGCGCAGGCCCTGACCCGCGTGACCGAGTCGACCACCCGATCGGGTGAACCCCCATCTCCCGCGCTGGCCATGGAGGTCGCGACTTCGGTGCTTTATCTCCAGGCGGCGTTTGAAGAACTCGACGCGGCCGATAGCCAGATGGAGGAGCGTGCAAACCGGCTGGCCGAGCGGCTGGATGCCGTGGGCGCTGGTGCCGAGCCCGAGCCGCTTGAGCAGTGGATGGAAGAGCTGTACCGGCGCGTGAGCGACAACCAGACCATGGGCAGCGTGGTGGATGAACTCCGTGCCACCCTCGGTGAGGCGGAAAAGGCGCTTGACCTGTACTTCCGTAATCCGGCCGACTCAGCGCTGCTGGGCCCTGTACCCGGGCATCTTGCCCAGATGCGCGGTGTGCTGTCTGTCCTGGGGCTGGACCAGGCTTCTCTCGCCGTGGTGCGCATGCGCGACACCGTGGAACGGTTGCTGATCAATGAGGTGGCGGAAGCCGACCGCCAGACAGTATTCGAGAAGCTGGGCAACAGCCTGGGCGCATTGGGTTTTCTCATCGACATGCTCAGCTACCAGCGCACCATGGCGCGCAAGCTGTTCGTGTATGACGAAGAACTGGGTGAACTTCGTATCCTGATGGGCAAGACGCGCGGACGCGCCTCCGATGCCCGCGAAGAGACGCCTGCCAAGCTTGACGAGCGTGCTCCTACGCCATTGCCGGATGTTGTGCCGCGGTTCCCGGTGGAGCCGCAACTCAGCGAACCGACCGACTTCGGGTCCCTTCCCGAACTTTCCAGCGAAAACTCCCAGCATTGGGATCACAGTCCGTCGACAGACGGACTTGGCGCAGACATTTCGTTTACCCAGGCGCCGGCAGCAGCTACCACTGATTCCCCAGCCCCATCCTTGGCCGGACAGCCTGTCGTGCGCCCGGCGATTGAAGACGAGCTGCTCGACGTATTCCTTGAAGAGGCGCGGGAGGTGGTGACCACCGGCCTTGCTGCGCTGGATGTGCTGCGCGACGAGCCCGGGAACCTGAGCGAGCAAACCACCTTGCGCAGGGCGTTCCACACCCTCAAGGGCAGCTCGCGGATGGTGGGGCTCAACGATTTTGGCGAGGCCGCCTGGTCGATGGAGCAGGTCCTCAATGCCTGGCTGGCGGAGCAAAAGCCGGTGCATCCCGATCTCCATGAACTCTCCACGGACGCCTTGCAGGCCTTTGGCCGCTGGGCAGACGATATTGCCTCAGGACACGTGGATGGTTGGAGTCCGGAAGCTTTCCGGAAGTCGGCTGATGCCATGCGCATGGACGGGGTTCTGGTTCCGCTGGTCGTGCCCGGTGGCCGCGCCGTCCAGACGCAGGCCGTTGATGACGTACCCGCCGAGCTGATGCGAACCCAGATCCTGGAGGTAGAACCCGGTCAGGACCCGGAACAGGCGGCGGACACCCTGGACGAAGTCATGGCTATGCCCGACTTCCAGGTCACCGAAATCTCTGATGTGTTCCCCGGGGCCGAGGTCTCCGTGGCGCCGGTGCCCGCGCCGGACGCAGCGGAAGAAATCGACTTCTCGGTTTTTGCGGCTGCGCTCGACGCGTCCGCAGCCGGACACGCTGCTCCGCCCGGGGATCAGGCCCGCGTTGACTTCGAACTGGATCTGGAGTTGCCTGAGCTGGAAAACGCCAGCCCCGACAGCGTGCCTGAGGTATCCGTTGCGCAAGAGCCTGCTTTTGTGGCGACAGACGACAGCACGCAACTGGCTGAACCCGCCCCCGGCAATGCGCTGGAGGCAGGGTTTTCGATGACGCTCCCGGCCGTCGATGAAACGGATGCTCCGCCGCTGGTGGCCGTGGACGCGGTGTCGCCAGACGCGTCCTTGGAGCCCGAGGAATTGCCTGTGTTCGATGTGGTCGATCAGCCCGAGGGTGCGTCGGTACTGCAAGTGGCCGGCGGCGAGGAGCCTCTCGCTGCGGTGGCATCGGACGAAGGTTCGGATGACGACGCTGTCAAGGTCATTGACACGCTGCGCATCGGGATTCCGCTGTACAACGTGTACCTCAACGAAGCTGACGAGTGGTCGCGCCGCCTGGTGACTTGTCTGCAGGAATGGGCGCTTGAGCTGCACGAACCGGTGCCCGATACCGCGGTTGCGCTGGCGCATTCGCTGGCGGGCAGCTCGGCAACCGTCGGTTTCACCGCGCTATCGGAACTGGCTCGTGTCCTGGAGCACGCACTCCAGCATGTCCAACTGCAGTCTGGCGGAACAGAAGAGCAAGCCGCGGTCTTCATGGCTGCCGCTGAGGATGTACGCCGGTTGTTGCATCAGTTTGCCGCCGGGTTCCTCAAGGAGCCAAGCGCAGAAGTGCTTGAGCAGCTTCGCCGCATTCTGGAGGCCGAGGTCGAGAACACGCTTTCGCCCCCCGAAGAAGACGCCGAAGCCATGTTGGCCGCAGCGCTCGAAGAGGAGGCGGCTGCGCAGGCCGCAGCGGAGGCAAAAGACGCCGTGCAACTGGCGCAGGCGCTGTCCGAAACCGCCGAGATCGCGCCGGTCGTGTCCGGAGTCCAGCATGGTCATGTGGCACCCGCACTCTCTGTGGTGGTGCGCGACCAGGACCAGCAGATCGACGATGCCATTGCACACGCTGTGGCCCTGGGTTCTGACGTCGATGACGACATCGACGCCATCGACGTCATCGATCCCGACCTGTTCCCGATCTTCGAGGAAGAAGCCCAGGAACTGCTTCCGCAGCTGGGCGGTGCGCTGCGCCAGTGGGCATCGCGGCCCGACAACATGGGCGCCCGCAACGAAGTCCTCCGCGCGCTCCACACACTCAAGGGCAGCTCGCGGCTTGCAGGTGCGATGCGTCTGGGCGAGATGGCCCACCGCCTGGAATCGGCGATCGAGGCTCTGGATCCTGAAACGGTCAACTCCGAGCAGATCGAGCCGCTTCAGGCCGGTTTCGACGGGCTGCAGGCCAACTTTGACGCGCTGCGCGCGATCGGCCAGACATCTGCCGACACGGTAGTGGCCCTGCCCACGGCACCTGTTTCGGACCGGGTGCCATCTGTGGCTGCACGGGATACCGACACCGTGAATGCCGTAGCGGCATCCACGGTGGCTGCTCCGGCGGCTGCACGTCTGCCAGGCCCTTCCCAGCTGGCGCCACTGCGCGTTGCCGCCAGCCAGTCAGTTCGCGTGCGCGCGCAGCTGCTGGATCGGCTGGTCAACCAGGCGGGTGAGGTCATGATCAGCCGTTCGCGGCTGGACGTGCGGCTGGGCCAGTTCCGCAGCTCGCTCAGCGACCTGTCGGGCAACCTGGATCGCCTTCGCCAGCAGTTGCGCGATATTGAGGTGCAGGCTGAATCCCAGATGCAGTCGCGCCTGGCGCTGTCCAAGGATTCGGCTGCCGGGTTTGACCCGCTGGAGTTCGACCGATTCACACGCGTGCAGGAACTGACCCGCATGATGGCCGAGTCGGTCAACGACGTGGCTACAGTGCAGCGAAACCTGCAGCGCGCCATGGAGGGTGCCGAGGATGACCTGATTGCGCAGGGCCGTCAGGCGCGTGAACTGCAGCGCGACTTGCTGCGCACCCGCATGGTGGAGTTCGAGGGCATTGCCGAGCGCCTGTATGCCGTGGTTCGCCAGGCGTCGAAGGAAACCGGCAAGCAGATCAAGCTGGACATCACGGGCGGCTCCATCGAGATGGACCGCGGCGTGCTGGACCGCATGACCCCCGCTTTCGAACACCTCTTGCGCAATTGCGTGGCCCACGGTATCGAGGATCCCGAGGTGCGGACGGCCGCCGGCAAGCTGGCGACCGGCACGATCACCGTTGAACTTCACCAGGAAGGCAACGACGTCTCCGTGGAATTCCGCGACGACGGCGCCGGGCTGGACCTGCCGCGCATTCGCGAAAAGGCGGTTGCGCAAGGCATCGTGGGGCCCGACGTGACCCTCAGCGATGCGGATGCCGCCAACCTGATCTTCATGCCCGGCTTCTCCACGGCCACCGAAGTGACTGGCCTCGCCGGCCGTGGCATCGGCATGGACGTGGTTCGCGCAGAAATCAACGCCTTGGGCGGTCGCATCGAGACCTCCACCGAAGCTGGCAAGGGTGCGGCGTTCCGCATGGTCCTGCCACTGACAACGGCAGTGACGCAGGTGGTGATGCTGCGAGCTGGCGAACTTGCGATTGGCGTGCCCGCCAACGTGGTGGAAATTGTGCGCCGCACGTCTGCCGCCGACCTTGAAGAGGCTTACAGCACAGGCTACTTCGACGACGGGATGGAGAAGCTGCCGTTCTTCTGGTCCGGTGCCCTTTTGCAGGCATCTGCCCGCAGCAACGAGTCCGGCGGCAAGACCCGCCCTGTGGTGATCTTCCGCAGTGCCGCGCAGCGCATCGCGATGCATGTGGATGAAGTGCTGGGCAACCAGGAAGTCGTGGTGAAAAACCTCGGCCCGCAGCTGTCCCGTCTGCCCGGCCTGGCCGGCATGTCGGTGCTTGCTTCGGGGGCTGTGGTGCTGATCTACAACCCTGTAGCGCTGTCCACCGTGTATGGCGAACAAGTGCGTGCCGCCAGCGTGGGTCTGCCCCCTGCCCAGACTGCCGATGTCAGCACCGCAAGTGGCAAACCTGCGGGCGTGGCTGCACTTGCAGGCCCGAGCCATGTGCCGCTGGTACTGGTGGTCGACGATTCCATCACGGTGCGCCGTGTCACGCAGCGCCTGCTGCAGCGCGAAGGTTACCGGGTGGCGCTGGCGGCCGACGGGCTGCAAGCGCTGGAGCGGCTGCAGGAAGAGCGCCCGACCGTGGTGTTGTCCGACATCGAGATGCCGCGCATGGATGGCTTCGACCTGGCCCGCAATATCCGCGCTGACGGTGCGTTGCGCGATCTGCCCATCATCATGATCACCTCGCGCATTGCCGAAAAGCATCGTGAGCATGCGATGGAGCTGGGCGTCAACCACTACCTGGGCAAGCCTTATTCGGACGAAGAGCTGCTGAGCTTGATCCAGCACTACGCCCGGCTTGCAGCGGCCGTAGAGGCCTGAACGGCCCATACCGCCTATCCGATGGCTCACAAGGGCCTGTCCTGTTGGGCAGGCCCTTGACGTTTTCGGGGCGCCAAACGCGCGCATCGAGTGCGTTGGCCCTTTGTCGGATCCGATGCTCCGGTTCCCTCTGAGGAAGATGCATGGAATCGGCCTCTCCAGCACCTTTGATGCCCGATCCACGCATGCTGGCGTGCCTCGCCTTCGCGGTTCGCGATCGGGCGTCAGCGCTTTTCTGGTGTCGGGCGCTATGCTCACCACCAGGCGCAAGGGCCTGTTCGTGCCGCTGTGCAGCTGCTTCTCACGGCCGAGGAAGTGCGGCAGCTGGCCTATTCCATGTTGCGGCCAGAGCAGCGGCTTGAATCAGCGACAACGATGGAGTACGACCTTTCCATCGATACGCCCGACGGAAAGCGTTTCCGCGTGAGCGTGCACATGCAACGCGGCCAGGTGGGCATGGTCACCCGCCGTGTGGTCTTCATCCCCGGGCTGGACGAGCAGGGCCTGCCACCGCTGTCCTAGAAGCTGGCGTTCTCCAAGCGCGGATCGGTGCTGACGGTGGGCGCTGCACGCTCCGGCAGGATAGCCACGCTGGAGTCTTTGCTGGATCACCGCATAGTCAACACGGGCGGGCTCATGTTCACGGAACAGGACGCGATAGCGTAGCTGCACAGGTACAAGAAGTCGCTGGTGACCGAGCGTGTGGCGGGGCTCGACAAGCGCTCGCACGATGGAGCGTTGGGTCGGGCCATGCGCGAGGTGCCGAACATGAAGATGAACGTGAACGGCGAGATACGCGACCGCACGACCATGCAGTACGCGCTGCACCGTGCTGAATCGCGCCACCTGTGCGTATCCGAACTCCATGCCAGCAAAGCCATTCAGGCTGTGCAGCGGATCCTCAACATCTTCCGCGAGACGGCTCAGCGCCAGCTGTTGATGAGTCCTTCGATCATCCCGAGCGCGACGCCTAGCCCGTCGCGCGGTACTGACCGGATGGGCAACGCTCCGGTTGACTGACAGGGACACTCCCGCTGCCCAGGAGGGTGGTTGGCGCAACCGCGCGCGGCTTTTGCCTTGCGTTGGCTACGAACCAGGCAGCTTGACCACGGCGTACCGCTGCAACGTCTTCTGGCGCGCCGTGTCGTGATCGACCACCGGGAGTGGATAGTCCCGCCCCAGCGCAATGCCCGCCGCCTGGAGATCCAGAGGGCGCGCCGCCCATGGAGCATGCAGGGCAGAGGTCGGCAGTGCTGCCAGTTGTGGAAGGTAGCGCCGGATGAACTTGCCTTCCGGGTCGAATTTCTGACTCTGGCTGACTGGATTAAAGATGCGAAAGTACGGCTGCGCATCGCAGCCGCTGGAGCTTGCCCACTGCCAGCCACCGTTGTTGGCCGCAAGATCGAAGTCATTGAGCTGCCTGGCAAAGTACCGTTCGCCCCAGCGCCAGTCGATCCCAAGGTCCTTGACCAGAAAGCTGGCTACCACCATGCGCAGGCGGTTGTGCATGTACCCCGTCTGGTTGATCTGCGCCATGGCAGCATCGACCAGCGGATAGCCTGTGCGCCCTTCGCACCACGCCGCAAACAACGATTCCGCCTGCGGTCCTGCCTCCCACTGGATCGCGTCGTAGGCCGGCTTGAAGCTGCGCTCGACGACGTGCGGGTGGTGATGAAGGATCTGAAAGTAAAAGTCGCGCCAGATCAGCTCGTTCAGCCAGGTGCTCGCGCCGCCACTGCCCGACCGCATGCGGGCATGTGCTGTGCGCGCGAGCAGGCGGGGCGAGACGGTGCCAAAGCGCAGATGCACGCTCAGGTAGCTCGGCCCCTTGATCGCCGGGAAGTTGCGCGTGTCTTCGTAGCGGTCGATGCGGTCCAGAAAATCCTTGAACAGCGCCTGCCCGCCTGTGCTGCCTGCGGGCAGCTTCAGCGCCGAAAGGCCTGCCGGTTCAAACCCGAGTTCCTCGAGCGTGGGCACAGGCCGGCGCCGGGCTTGCGGCAAGGGTGCGAGCCGGTGGGCCAGGGGTGCCACGGGCAACTCGGCCAGCACCTGCGCGTCAGCCTTCTTGAGCCAGGCGTTCTTGTACGGCGTGAACACGCTGTACGGGGATGCGGACTGTGTCAGCACTTCACTGCGCTCCAGAACCATGTGGTCCTTGAAGGTGTGAAACGCCCTGCCATTGGCAGCCAGCCGCGTGCGTACCAGGGCGTCGCGGGCCAGCGCCTGGGGCTCGTCGTCGTGGTTGGCAAAAACTGCCTGCGCGCCGAGTTCGGCCGCCAGCGCCGGCACGGCGTCTGCCGCCAGAGCGTGCTGCACGATCAGCCCAGCCGCACCGTGCGGCGACAGGGCCAGCAGCGTGCTGTCGAGCTCCACCAGGGTTTCGCGCAGGAATTCCACGCGGCGGTCCTGGCGTGGCAGATCGTCAAGAATTTCCGTATCGAACACAAACACGCAATGCACCTGCTGGCACTGGTTCAGGGCATGGTGCAGCGCAGCCTGGTCGTCGGCACGCAAATCGCGGCGGAACCAGACCAGGCCACAGAGGTACGGGGTAGGGGAAGAGGGGGGCGCCATGTTCGCCGTTAAAATTGGATGATGTCTTCTGATTCTGCGCCCATGAACCTCACGCATCATTTCCTGATTGCGATGCCCGGTCTGGAAGATGAGTCTTTCGCGCGCAGTGTCATCTACCTGTGCGAGCACAGCGAACGCGGCGCGCTCGGCCTCATCATCAACAAGCCGACCGACATCACCCTCAAGGGCCTGTTCGACAAGGTGGACCTTTCCCTGCGGCGCGAGGACCTCAGCCGCGAACCCGTGTTCCAGGGCGGGCCGGTGCAAACCGAGCGTGGCTTTGTGCTGCACGAACCCATGCTGATGAACAAGGCCGAGACCGACGAGTCGGCCTACGCCTCCACCATGACCATCCCCGGCGGGCTGGAGATGACCACCTCCAAGGACGTGCTGGAAGCCCTGTCCACAGGGGCTGGTCCACGTCGGGTGCTGATCACCCTGGGCTATTCATCGTGGGGCGAGGGTCAGCTCGAATCCGAGCTGGCCGAAAACGCCTGGCTCACCGTGGGCGCCGATCTGTCGGTCATCTTTGACACCCCCGTGCCCGAGCGCTACGACCGGGCCCTGGCGCTGCTGGGCCTGAAGGCCTGGATGCTGTCGCCTGAGGCGGGGCACGCATGACCGGCTTGCCCGTTCAGCCGGCTGTTCCTGCGCATTTCCAGACGTTTCTCGCTTTCGATTTCGGCCTCAAGCGCACGGGTGTGGCCTCGGGTAACCGCATGCTGCGCAGCGCCACGCCCCAAGCCACCATCAAGGCCGAGGGAGACGCCCGCTTTGTGCAGGTGGCCCAGCGCATCAAGGAATGGCAGCCCGACGCCCTCGTGATCGGCGTGCCTTACCACCCCGATGGCGCCAGCCACGAGAACACCGAGCGCGCGCTCAAGTTCGGACGCCAGTTGCGCGGGCGCTTTGGCCTGCAGGTGTTCGAGGTGGACGAGCGCTACAGCACCACCGAGGCGATTTCCGGGGGCGCCAAGGATGCAGATGCCGCGTCGGCCTGCATCATCCTGGAACAGTTTTTGAGGAATCTTCCATGAGTCATCCTTCCCATCCAGCGGCCAGCGTGGGGGCGCTGTCCCTCGACGCCGAGGCGCTGTACAGCGAGCTGCTGCGTGGCGTGCGCAACATGCTCACGCCCACCACGCGCCTGGCTGGCATTGCTTCGGGCGGTGCCTGGCTGGCTGAGCGCCTGCAAAAAGACCTGGGCCTGCAAGGGCCCGCCGGCGTGCTTTCGTCGGTGATGCACCGCGACGACTTTGCCCAGCGCGGCCTGTCGGCCAGCGCGCAGACGTCGCTGCCGTTTGATGTGAATGGCGCCGACGTGCTGGTGCTCGACGACGTGCTCTACACAGGCCGCACCATCCGCGCTGTGCTCAACGAGCTGTTCGACTACGGCCGCCCGGCCAGCGTGCGTCTGGCGGTGCTGGTGGACCGCGGCGGGCGCGAGCTGCCGGTACAGGCCGACTTTGCCGCCGCCCGCGTGGCCCTGCCGGCGGCCCAGTCGCTGGCCCTGGCCCGCGACGACGCCCGTGGCAACTTCCAATTCCAAGTCCAGGACAAAGACTAAAGAGGCCCGACCGTGCTGCACAAGCGCAATCCCCAACTCAACAAGAACGGCGAGCTGATCCACCTGCTCTCCATCGAGGGCCTGCCGCGCGACATCGTCACGCACATCCTCGACACCGCCGCCAACTTCGTGAGCGTGAACGACCGCGAAGTGAAGAAGGTGCCCCTCTTGCGCGGCAAGAGCGTGTTCAACCTGTTCTTCGAGAACAGCACCCGCACGCGCACCACGTTCGAGATCGCGGCCAAGCGCCTCTCGGCCGACGTGCTCAACCTCGATATCGCGCGCAGTTCGGCCAGCAAGGGCGAGTCGCTGCTGGACACCATCGCCAATCTGAGCGCGATGGCGGCCGACCTGTTTGTGGTGCGCCACAGCGAGTCGGGCGCGCCGTACCTGATCGCGCAGCACGTAGCCCCCCATGTGCACGTGATCAACGCGGGCGATGGCCGCCATGCCCACCCCACGCAGGGGCTGCTGGACATGTACACCATCCGCCACTACAAGAAGGACTTTGCCAACCTCACCGTGGCCATCGTGGGCGACGTGCTGCACTCGCGCGTGGCGCGCTCGGACATCCACGGCCTGACCACGCTGGGCTGTGCCGAAGTGCGCGTGGTGGGCCCCCGCACCCTGGTGCCGTCGGACATGGCGCAGATGGGTGTGCGCGTGTGCCACACGCTCGAGGAGGGTATCCAGGATGCCGATGTGGTCATCATGCTGCGCCTGCAGAACGAGCGCATGAGCGGTGCGCTGCTGCCATCGAGCCAGGAATACTTCAAGAGCTTCGGTCTCACACAGGAAAAGCTGCAACTGGCCAAGCCCGATGCGATCGTCATGCACCCCGGTCCCATCAACCGCGGCGTCGAGATCGACTCCGCCGTGGTCGATGGCAAGCAGAGCGTGATCCTGCCGCAGGTGACGTTCGGCATTGCGGTGCGCATGGCGGTGATGTCCATCGTTGCCGGGAACGAAGCGTGACCCCCCTGAGTCGCTTCGCGCCTTCCCCCCAAGGGGGGACGCCACCCCTGGCCCGGCGAAGCCGGTTCCACGGTGGCACTGGCATTCGGTCGGCTGTGGTGCGAAGGGCTCGGGAAATATCACGCGATGTGATTGCTATGTTTTTGATAGCTGTAGGTGCTTATGAATCAAGCGCTAGCAGCCAATTTGGCTTGAAATCATGAAAATATTGATCCAGAACGGCCGTGTGATCGACCCCGCCTCGGGCCTTGACCAGACCTGCGACATCGCCGTGGCGGCCGGGCGCATCGTGGGCCTGAACCGCACGCCGGCCGACTTTGCGCCCGCGCGGGTGATCGACGCCAGCGGCTGCATCGTGCTGCCTGGCCTGGTGGACCTGGCCGCACGCCTGCGGGAGCCCGGCCACGAGCACGAAGGCATGCTCGAATCCGAAATGGCCGCCGCGGTGGCCGGCGGTGTGACCAGCCTGGTGTGCCCGCCCGACACCGACCCCGTGCTCGACGAGCCCGGCCTGGTGGAAATGCTCAAGTTCCGCGCCGAGAAGCTGCACCAGTCGCGCCTGTTCCCGCTGGGCGCGCTCACGCGCAACCTGGCCGGCGAGGTGTTGACCGAAATGGCCGAGCTCACCGAGTCCGGCTGCGTGGGTTTTGGACAGGCCGAGGTGCCACTGGCCAGCACGCAGGTGATGCAGCGTGCGCTGCAGTACGCCGCCACCTTTGGCTACACGGTGTGGCTGCGTCCGCAGGAGATGCACCTTGGCAAGGGCGTGGCCGCCAGCGGCCCGCTCGCCACGCGGCTGGGCCTGTCGGGCGTGCCCGTGGCGGCAGAGACCATTGCGCTGCACACCATCTTCGAGCTGCTCAAGACCACCGGTGCCCGCGTGCACCTGTGCCGCATCAGCAGCGCTGCGGGCGTGGAGCTGCTGCGCCGCGCCAAGGCCGAGGGCCTGAAGGTCACGGCCGATGTGAGCATCAACTCGCTGCACCTCACCGATATCGACATCGGCTTTTTTGACAGCCGCGCCCGCCTGTCGCCGCCGCTGCGCCAGCAGCGCGACCGCGATGCACTCAACGCCGCGCTGGCCGACGGCACCATCGATGCACTGGTGTCCGATCACAACCCCGTGGACGAAGACGCCAAGACGCTGCCGTTTGCCGAGGCCGAGCCCGGCGCGACGGGCCTGGAACTGCTGCTGAGCCTGGCCCTGAAATGGTCGCAAGACAGCGGAATCCCGCTGCAGCGCGCGCTGGCGGTCGTGACGTCGGAGCCCGCACGCGTGCTGGGCAACGCCCTGGGCACGCTGCAGGCCAGCGTGGGCCAGATCGTCGAAGGCGGCGTGGGCGACCTGTGCATTTTTGACCCGCACGCCGCGTGGACGGTGCAGGCCGATGCCCTGCGCAGCCAGGGCAAGCACACGCCATTTTCCGGCTATGAAGTGCCCGGCCAGGTCCGCACGACGCTGGTGGGTGGCCAGGTAGCCTTTGACCGGTAGCGTGGTGCGCGTCTTGGTCTTTGTGCAGGTTGCCGGGGGCGAACCTTGTCGCGCGGCAGCCATCACCGGGGTGGCAGGCCGCCGCATAGCGGTCACCCAATTCTGCAGGGCACAGACATGAAGCATCTGCGCGCGTGCTGGCGCTTGCTGCGCCTGCTGGGGCACATCGGCAAGGGGCTTTGGATCGTGGCGCTGCGGTTTCCGGCGCTGCCCCCTGACCAGCAGCATGCCCATGTGCAGGCCTGGTCGGTGCAATTGCTCGCCCACGCAGGCATCCAGCTGCGCATTGAAGGCCGTCCGCCGTTGACAGGGCCGGTGATGCTGGTGGCCAACCATCTTTCATGGCTGGACATCCCGGTGATGCACGCTGCGCGTCACTGCCGTTTTGTCTCCAAATCGGACGTACAGGGCTGGCCGCTGATCGGTACTTTGGCCACGGCAGCGGGCACCCTGTACATCGAGCGCAGCTCGCGCCGCGATGCGCTGCGCATGGTGCGCTCGATGCAGGAAGCGCTGGAGCGCGGCGAGGTGCTGGCCGTGTTCCCGGAAGGCACCACGGGCGACGGTCGCGCGATGCTGCCGTTTCATGCCAACCTGCTGCAGGCTCCGGTGATGGCTGGCGCGCCAGTGCAGCCGGTAGGCCTGCGATTTGCCGACCAGGCCACAGGCGCCACCAGCTTTGCGCCCAGCTACATCGGTGACGAAACGCTGGTGGGGTCCATCTGGCGCACGCTGTGTGCGCCCCCCATCGAGGCGGTGGTGCACTATGGCGTGCCCGAGGTGGCCGACGGCCGCGACCGCCGTGCCTGGGCCCAGCACCTGCACGCCGTGGTGGATAGGTTGCGGCAGGCCTGACGCCGTTGCGCGGGTCCGGACTCGCGTGGCCACGTTGTGAGTCGGTGCCGGCTTTGGTGAGCCTGTGGTTGCTGTGGTGTGCCTTTTGAAGTGTGCCTTTCAGGCACTCCGCCGCCGGGCCGGCTGCCCAAGGGGGCGGCCGCAAAGCACAAAGCCCTGTGCATGCTCCCGTTTCCCCGTACGGCCCACAATGCGTTTCCCCCGGGGGCGTCACGCCCCCGGGGTGTCGCGCGTGTTGCGTCTTCCACCCGTTGCTTCCCGGCCGATCCACCGATGCCGTTCACTCCTTTGCCCGTTGTATTGCCTTCACAAGGCCTTCGCACGCTGTGCCCGCCACCCCGGCGTGCGGGCTTGCGCAGCGCGTCATCGGCGTTGGCGGCAGTCGCCGCCTTGCTCGCCGCCTTGCTCGCTGCCTTCTCCACGACAGGTGTCTTCGCGGCGGATGGCGTACCGGACGGCGGCGCGCTGGCACCCGTGGTCGTCACCGGCGGGAGCGGCTGGCGCAGCGGCTGGCTGTCGCCGGGTTCGGTCGAAGTGGTCGATGGCGAGGAACTGCGCGCCGGGCAGCTGCAGGTCAATCTCTCGGAAGGGCTGGGCCGTGTGCCTGGACTGGTGGTGAGAAACCGCAACAACTACGCGCAGGACCTGCAGATCTCTGTGCGCGGTTTTGGCGCCCGGGCACCATTTGGTGTGCGCGGTGTGCGTTTGTATGTGGACGGCATTCCCGCCACGGCGCCCGATGGCCAGGGGCAGGTGGCGCACTTCCCGCTGGGCAGTGCGGACCGCATTGAGGTCGTGCGCGGGCCGTTTTCGGTGCTTTATGGTGCATCGGCAGGCGGGGTGGTGGCGTTATACACGCAGGACGGCCAGCGCCCGGGCGAGTGGCGCAGCGGCGCGGTGGCCGGGGCGGATGGACTGTGGCGGCTGTCCACGCAGGTCAGCGGTCAGACGGGTGCGGCTGGCACGCCGGGCTGGTCCTATGTGCTGGAGGCCAGCCGGTTTGCCACTGATGGCTTGCGGCCCCAGGCTGCGGCCTCGCGCAGTACGGCCAACCTCAAGCTGTCGCGCACCGACGAGCAGGGTGGCCGCACCGTGCTGGTCTACAACAGCCACACCAGCCGTGCGCAGGACCCGCTGGGCCTGACCCGGGCCGAGTGGGCTGCGCACCCCGGCGGCACCACGCCCGTGGCCATGCTCTTCCATACGCGCAAGACGGTGGGGCAAACCCAGTTGGGCCTGGCGTGGGAACAGCCGCTGGGCCAGGGTCATCGCGTGGAGCTGATGCTGTACGGCGGCGAGCGTGACGTGACGCAGTTCCAGGCCATCCCCGTGGCCGCGCAGCAGCCCGCGGGCAGCGCAGGCGGGGTGATCGACCTGGCCCGGCAGTATGGCGGCATGAATGCCCGCTGGCGGTTCGAGCGCAGCCTGGGCGGCGCAGACCTTCGCTTGACCGCGGGCCTGGCGGCCGATGTGCAGCACGAGGACCGCCGCGGCTACGAGAACTTTGCCGGTGCGGCCCTGGGCGTGCAGGGCCGCCTGCGGCGCGACGAGACCAACCGCGCGGCCACCGTCGACCCGTATGTGCAGGCGCAGTGGAGCACGGCCGTCACGACGCTCACAGCCGGGCTGCGGCATTCCAGCGTGCGCTTTGCATCGGCCGACCGATATGTGGCCCCGGGCAACCCGGACGACAGCGGCGCAGTGCGCTACGGCGGCCTGAGTCCGATGCTCGGCTTGCGCCGCCAGATCACGCCTGCGCTGCAAGCCTTTGCCAGCGTCGGGCGCGGCCTGGAAACCCCCACTTTGAACGAGGTGGCCTACCGCCCGTCGGGCCAGACGGGGCTGAATGCTGCACTGGCAGCGTCGCGCAGCCTGAGTGTCGAAACCGGCTTGCGCGGCCGACAGGCCTGGGGTCAGTGGAGCGCCACCCTGTTCGAGACCCGTACGCGCGACGAAATCGTGGTGCTGTCCAACACGGGCGGACGCTCCACCTTCCAGAACGCCGGGCGCACGCGCCGCCAGGGGCTGGAGTTGGCTGGCGTTGTGCAGTGGGGCCCGGTGACGTTGACGCCGGCATTCACCTGGATGGATGCGCGCTACCGCGACGGCTTTGCCACCTGCACGGCCGCACCTTGCAGCAGCCCCTCGGTGGCAGTGCCTGCGGGCAACCGGCTGCCTGGGCTGGCGCGGCAGCAGGCCTACCTGCAACTGGCCTGGGAGCCCGGCTGGGCGGGCAGCGTGGTCACCCTGGAGGCGACGCACACCGGCCGTGTGGCGGTCAACGATGCCAACACGGACTTCGCCCCGGCCAGCACGCTGGTCAACCTGGGGCTGCGACTGGAACAAAAGCTGGGCGCGTGGACGCTGCGCGAGTTCGTGCGCATCGACAACGTGGCCAACCGCCGCCATGTGGGCTCGGTCATCGTCAACGAGGGCAATGGCCGGTTCTACGAGCCGGGGAGCAGGCGAGCAGCCTACGTGGGCCTGGAGCTGGTGCGGCCGCTCTGGTGACAGCGCCAACGGCGCGGGCCGTGTGGCCCCTGGGGATGTCCTGCATAACGCCCTGCGGTCTGTGATAGCGCGGTCTCGGGCAGTCCGCTGCGTTGCTTTTTTTGCCGATTGCCCGGCTATTGGCTGCAAAAAGACGCCTTGCGGCCTGTCCCGATCCGCACTGCCACCGACTCGCGAGGGTTATGCAGGACATCCCTGGGTCTGCTTCAGCCGGCCGGCTGAGGTTCGCGTGCGAAGGTCACCACATGGTCCACCTGCGCGCGGATGCCGATCCATTCGCCCACGGCATGGTCGTGGTGGCTGGGCACATGGGCCAGCACGGCATGGCCGCTGGCCAGGCGCAGGGTGTACAAGAACTCCGACCCGCGAAACGACTTGCGCACGATCTGCGCTTTGACCGGTGCGTCGTCATCGTGCACCAGGTCGTCGGCACGCAACAGCACGTCGCACTTGCCATCGGGGTAGCTGCTGGGCAGGGGGCATTCGTGCAGGTCTGTCAGCTCGCCCAGCGGCGTCTGCGCCACCACGTTGTTGCCGCGCTGCACCAGCGTGGCTGGCGCAAAAACGCCGTGGCCGATGAAGTCGGCCACGAAGCGGGTGGCAGGGCGGTGGTACAGGGTGTAGGCGCCGTCCCACTGGTGCAGATGGCCCTCGTGCATCACGCCTATCACGTCGCCAATCGCAAACGCCTCGAACTGGTCGTGCGTGACGAAGAGGGCGGTGGCGCCGGCGGCTTTCAGGATGCCGCGCACCTCGTGCGCCAGGCGCTCGCGCAGGTCCACGTCGAGGTTGGAGAACGGTTCATCGAGCAGCATCAGCTGGGGGCGGGGCGCCAGCGCACGGGCCAGGGCCACGCGTTGCTGCTGGCCTCCGGACAGCTCGTGCGGATAGCGGTTTTCGCTGCCCTCCAGCCCTACCAGCTGCAGCACCTCACGCACGCGTGCGGCCTGCTCGGCGCGGGGCAGCTGGTGGATGCCAAAAGCCACGTTGCGGCCCACGCTCAGGTGCGGGAACAGGGCGTAGTCCTGGAACACCATGCCGATGCGCCGCTGCTCGGGCGGCACGCTCAGCGTGGCACTGCTGACCAGGCCCTTGGTCAGCCGGATCTCGCCGCCGGTCACGCGCTCCAGCCCGGCCACGGCGCGCAGCAGCGTGGTTTTGCCGCAGCCCGAGGGCCCGATGAGCACGCCGATGTCGCCTGCGTGCAGGCCCAGCGTCACGCCCTGTACCGCAGCATGGCTGCGGCCCGCGTAGCGCACTTCGAGTTGGGAGACCTCAAGAAACATCACTGCATTTTAGGCGGGTGTCCTGAATGCTTAAAATTCGCATTTGCATTCCCGTGCGTCGCGTGGCATCTGCCGGCGGCCGGCATGCGTTTTGTTCCCTGCCCGAGCCCTCCTCCTTGCGCCGCACCTCCATTGCCTTTCGCTCGTTGCTGCTGATCCTGTTTGCGGGGTTTCTGGCGCTGCCCGTGCTGGCCGTGCTGGCGTCATGGCTGCCCTGGGGGCAGGGGGATGCCCAGGCCGGGCAGATCCTTCGCGAAATGGCGGCCACGGTGTTGCCCCGCTACGCCGGCACCACACTCTGGCTGGCTGTGCTGGTGGCGGTGGGCGCGGCCGTGGTGGGCACCTGTACCGCCGCGGCAGTCACGCTGTTCGATTTTCCGGGCCGGCGCACTTTTGAGTGGCTGCTGCTGCTCCCGCTGGCCATGCCCGCCTACGTCACGGCGTATGCGTACACCGACTTTTTGCAGTTCAGCGGGCCGTTGCAGGTGGGCCTGCGCAACACCTTCGGGCTGGAGGGCCGCCTGCTACCCGAGATCCGCAGCCTGGGCGGGGCGGTGTGGGTCTTCATCTTCAGCCTGTACCCCTATGTGTACCTGCTGGCCCGCACGGCGCTGGGCGAGCGCGCCGCGCACCTGATGGAGGCCGCCCGCCTGCTGGGCGCACCGCTGCCGCGCCGCATCCGCGCCGTGGCCCTGCCGCTGGCGCGCCCTGCGGTGGCCGCGGGTGTGGCGCTGGTGCTGATGGAAACGCTGGCCGACTTTGGCGTGTCGAGCTATTTCGGGATCCAGACCTTCACCACCGGCATCTACAAGGCCTGGCTGTCCATGGACAACCGCCTGGCGGCCGCGCAGCTGGCCACCATGCTGCTGGTGGTCGTGCTGATGCTGCTGCACCTGGAACAGCGCGCCCAGCAGCGCATGCGCTTTGCCACGGGTGGCGGGCGTGCGGGCTCGGCCGAGGCGCAGCCCCTGGCGCTGCGGGGCGGTCGCCGCTGGCTGGCCTGGGCCATCTGCGCGCTGCCGGTACTGATGGGTTTTGTGGCCCCCGTGGCCTTCATGTTGCGGCCCCTGGCGGCCGACTGGTCGGCCTTGCCGTGGGAGCGCTTCATGGAATGGGCCTGGCACAGCGTGCGCCTGGGCGGCATCACGGCCGTACTGGCCATTCTGGCGGCGCTGACGCTGGCCTTTGCGCTGCGCCGCCGGCCCGATCCGGTCACCCGCGGCGTGGTGCGGCTGGCCAGCCTGGGCTATGCCGTGCCCGGCGCGGTGATCGTGGTGGGGTTGCTGCTGCCGGTGGGCTGGCTGCAGGCGACGGTACCGCACTGGGGCGTGGGCGCCCTGGTCACGGCGACCAGCTTTGGCATCGTGTGGGCCTACTTGGTGCGCTTTTGTGCTGTGGCACTGCAGTCGGTTAACAGCGGGTACGCCCGCATCCCCGCCAGCCTGGATGATTCGGCGCGCATGCTGGGCGTGGGCAGCGTAGGCCTGATGGCGCGCGTGCACTGGCCCCTGCTCAAGCGTTCCACCGCCGCGGCTGCGCTGCTGGTGTTTGTGGACGTGATGAAGGAGCTGCCCGCCACCATGGTGCTGCGCCCCTTCAACAGCGACACGCTGGCGGTGGTGGCCTACCAGCTGGCGCGCGACGAGCGCCTGGGCGAGGCTGCCCTGCCATCGCTGGCGCTGGTGGCGGTGGGGCTGGTGCCGGTGATCCTGCTGAGCCGCACCTTGCGAAGCCGGTGATGCTGAAGCGCCGAATTTGAGGCTAAATGCATCCAGGCCCTTTTATCATTTGGCTGTAGTGCTATCAATAAAATAGCATTCGGCGGGCGCGAACAAAATGCCCGTGCCATGAAAAAGCCGCCCCGTGGCGGCTTTCGGACCGGGCCGACCGGGCTTACTCGCTCCAGTCGGAATGCTTCTCGCAGACCTTGTTGGTTTCCTTGCCTTTGCGCGTTTCGGCAAAGCGCACCAGGTTGCCCTTGAAATCGTCGGGCGTTTCGTTCCACATGCAGGTGCACCAGGCCTGCGCCTTGGTCTGGCCGCGCACAGGGCTGGGTTCGTTGCCACCTTCGTACAGGCGGTCCGCATACACCAGGCACTGGGCGTATTGCATGTCGCCCATGGGGGGGCGGTTGTAGCCGCCCTGGGCAAACGCCGTGGCGGCGCCAGTCAGTGCAAGTACAGCGGCTGCAAGGGCAGGGATTTTCTTCATACAGGGATTTCCGAAGGAGGGCGTGGTCAAGGGCAGGTGGGCTGCAGAGGACTCCGCGGTGCGATGGACCCTGCAGGCTGGGTCGAGCGCGGCCGCAGCGGGGGGCAGTGTAACGACACGCAACGAATCTGGCGACCCATGAATGGCAGGCGTCAACGTCGCGCCCGGGGCACGCAAGAGGCGTGTTCATGCGGGGCCTGCCCGTTGTCCCGTTGAAGCGGCGGTTTGCGGATTGCTGGGCCGCGGACGCGCGCGAACGGCCACGACCAGGATTCAGGTGACCAGACCATTTGTCCAAGGAAGTGTTGTAGGTCATCGTACAACATGAATGGTGCGTGCCCGCCGGAATCAGCACGACCCCGAGGACCTGCGTGCACATTGCTGACTGCCCGGCTTCCACAGCGCGCGCGCCAAGGGTTGAATCGGGCCCGCGCCGCGGCGAGGCGATGCTTCGCCCTCGATCCCCGCTGTGCACCCGGCCGGTGCTCGGCAGGGCTGCTGGAACGCAGCTGGCGCCTCTGGCTGGCGCACTTTCTGGCAATCGATCTCCGACGGTTCGGTGCGCTTTTGGGCTTGCGAGCGAACTGCGTGCCGCCGGGGGTCGATCAGCTCCGCCAAGTGGCCAGGTCCCGGCTTGGGCGCAGCCCACACCGTGGGGTATCCGGATGTTGGTCCGGGCGATTGCGCCCGCGCTTGCCCGACGATTCCCGAGCCAAAGTATCGGCGGATGGCGAGCTGGCGGGAGGCAGGCGTCATGCACAAAAGGCAGCGCTTTCCCCCTGCATCCTGCGAGGCGCTGGTCTGCAAGGCGTTGTGCAACGAGCGGGGATGGTGCATGAATGGCGCTGGCAGCCGGATTCGCGCCGAGCCGCACACATCGCCATGGCTTCGCACCGGCAGATCCAGGTCAGCGCGCTGACTGCCGCCGCTGACCCTGCGATGCGCGCTGAACAGGGCGGGTCACCACCGCCCGTCCTTGAACGACCGGCCGGCCTTGGGCAGGCCCTCCGGATGGGAAGAGGGCATCAAGCCTGCCAGCACCCGAGATCGTCCCCGTCGACCTTGAGGCACTCGCCACCGCACCATGTCTCAGTGTTATCCCTATGCGGCCGTGTGGTGAGGGGCAGTACATTTCTTCATCAATGTTGTACGACAACTGATGACGGTTTGAGGGCATCTGCCCGACCCACCACGAATCCACCTGCCTTTGTACCACCATGCCTTCTTGCCACCCCACGTCCATTCGCTTTCAGCGCCTGCTGCTGACCGGTGCTGCCGGGGGCCTGGGCCAGGAACTGCGGTCGCGCCTGAAGGCGTATTGCACGATCTTGCGTCTCTCCGACATTGCCGATCTGGGTGCCGAAGCGACAGGCGAGGAAGTACGCCCGGCGCGACTGGAAGACGCCAGTGCCATGCACGCCTTGCTGGAAGGTGTCGATGCGGTCGTGCACCTGGGTGGCGTCTCCACCGAGCAGCCGTGGGGGCCGATCCTGCAGGCCAACATCGTGGGCGCGTACAACCTGTACGAAGCCGCGCGCAAGAACGGCGTCAAGCGCGTGGTGTTTGCCAGCTCCAACCATGTGACGGGCTTTTACCGGCAGGACGAGGTGGTGGGGACCGATGACCCGGCCCGCCCGGATGGCCTGTACGGCGTTTCCAAGGCCTTCGGGGAGGACCTGTCGCGGTTTTACTTTGACCGCTACGGCATCGAGACGGTATGTCTGCGCATCGGGTCATCGTTTCCCGAGCCCCGCAATCGCCGCATGCTGGCCACCTGGATGAGCTACGACGACCTGGAGCGCCTGGTGGTCGCCAGCCTCACGGCGCCGGTGGTGGGCCACAGCATCATCTATGGCATGGGCGACAACACCACGACCTGGTGGGACAACACGAAGGCCCGGCACATCGGCTACCGCCCGCAAGACAGCTCCGAGCGCTTTCGCGCCAAGGTGGAGGCTGCCGACCCGCACCCCGATCTGACAGACCCCGCCGTGTTGTACCAGGGCGGCCCGTTTGTGCGCACCGGCCCATTTGAATGAACCTGCGCACCCGCCTGCATTCGACAACGACATCATTCCTCTGGAGACACACCATGACTTTTCGCCGTTCCCTGTTGACCGCCTGCGCCACCGCCGTGGCAGCGCTGGCCTTGCTTCCCGTTGCCGCCCAGGCCCAGTCCCTGGTGCTGAAGGCGGCCGACGTGCATCCCGCCGGATACCCCAACGTGGTGGCTGTGGAAAGCATGGGCAAAAAGCTTGATGCGGCCACCAAGGGCCGCCTGAAGATCCAGACCTTTCCGGGTGGCGTGCTGGGCGGCGAGAAGGAAATGATCGAACAGACACAGTTCGGCGCCATCAACATCCTGCGGACGTCGCTGGGCCCGGTGGGTACCGTGGTGCCCGAGGTGAACGTGTTCAACATGCCCTTCGTGTTCCGCAGCCAGGACCACATGCGTGCGGTGATCGACGGTGCGATTGGCGATGAACTGCTGGCCAAGATCAGCGCATCGCCCGCCAAGCTGGTGGCCATTGGCTGGATGGATGGCGGATCGCGCAGCCTGTACACCAAAAAACCCGTGCGCAGCCCCGCTGACCTCAAGGGCCAGAAGGTGCGCATGATGGGCAACCCCCTGTTCGTGGACACCATGAACGCCATGGGCGGCAACGGCATCTCGATGGGTTATGGCGAAGTGTTCACCGCCCTGCAGACCGGCGTGGTGGATGGCGCTGAAAACAATGCGCCCAGCTTCTTCACCAGCAACCACTACAGCACGGGTGCCAAGTTCTACACGCAGACCAACCACCTGATCATTCCCGAACTGCTGGTGGTGTCCAAGGTGACGTGGGACAAGCTCTCCAAGGACGACCAGTCCCTGCTCAAGAAGTTGGGCCGTGAAGCGCAACTGGAGCAGCGCGCCCTGTGGGACAAAAGCGTGGATGACTACACCGCCAAGCTCAAGGCCGCCGGCGTGGAGTTCATCAACGTGGACACCAAGGCCTTCTATGACGCCACTGCCCCCGTGCGCGCCAAGTACGGCGCCAACTATGCAGACCTGATGAAGCGCATCGAAGCGGTGAAGTAAGCCCCTCCCGGTTTGCGTGTTGCGCGGGCAAGCTCCTGGTGGGGTGCCTGCGCATTTTTTCCCTTGTCTTTCAGACGTGCTTGTATGGACCACCCCTTTTTGCGCTGGATGGACCGCCTCTACCTGGCCACCATCTGGGCGGCCGGCACCGCCATCTTCTTCATGTCGCTGATCATCCCGTGGGGCGTGTTCAGCCGCTATGTGATGGGCACGGGCTCACAGTGGCCCGAGCCCATCGCCATCTTGCTGATGATGGTCTTCACCTTCATCGGCGCTGCAGCGGCCTACCGTGCGGGCGGGCACATCGCCGTCAACATGCTCACCGAGAAATTGCCGGCACCCCTGCAGCGGCTGCTGGCGGTGTTGGTGGACATCCTCATGCTGGTCATCTGCGGCTTTGTGGCCTGGTATGGCACCAACCTGTGCATTGAAACCTGGGGCCAGGGCATCGCCGAACTGCCCTGGTTGCCTGTGGGCGCCACCTATGCATCGTTGCCCATCGGGGCGGCGGTCACGCTGCTGTTCGTGCTGGAGAAGATGGCTTTCGGGCCGCAGAACCACCGGCGCATCGTGCGTTTTGAAGAACTGACGGAAGGCGCCTGATCATGGATACCCTGGTACTTCTGGGCACATTCTTTGTGCTCATGATGATCGGTGTGCCGATCGCCTATTCGCTGGGCCTCTCGGCCCTGGCGGGCGCGCTTTGGATTGATCTGCCGCTCGACGCGGTGATGATTCAAGTGGCCTCGGGCGTCAACAAGTTCTCGCTGCTGGCCATTCCGTTCTTCGTGCTGGCGGGCGCCATCATGGCCGAAGGCGGGATGGCGCGGCGCCTGGTGGCGTTTGCGGGCGTGCTGGTGGGCTTTATCCGGGGTGGGCTGTCGCTGGTCAACATCCTGGCGTCCACCTTCTTCGGCGCCATCTCGGGCTCGTCGGTGGCCGACACCGCGTCCATCGGCTCGGTGCTGATCCCCGAGATGGAAAAGAAGGGTTACCCGCGCCCCTTTGCCACGGCAGTCACCGTGAGCGGTTCGGTGCAGGCCATCCTGATTCCGCCCAGCCACAACGCAGTGCTGTATTCGCTGGCGGCGGGCGGTACGGTGTCGATTGCCGCGCTGTTCATGGCCGGTGTCCTGCCCGGGCTGCTCATGGGCCTCACGCTCGCGGCGCTGTGCCTGTTCACCGCGCACCGCGAGGGCTACCCCAAGGGTGAGGTCATCCCGCTCAAGCAGGCGCTCAAGATCTGCGTGGACGCGCTGTGGGGCCTGATGACCATGGTCATCATCCTGGGCGGCATCCTGTCGGGCGTGTTCACGGCCAACGAGTCGGCGTCGATTGCGGTGGTGTGGGCGTTCTTCGTGACCATGTTCATCTACCGCGACTACAAGTGGCGCGACCTGCCCAAGCTGGTGCACCGCACCGTGAAGACAGTCACGGTGGTGATGATCCTCATCGGCTTTGCGGCGGCCTTCGGCTACCTGATGACGATGATGATGATCCCGATGAAGGTCACGGCTTTCCTCACGAGCCTGTCGGACAACAAGTACGTCATCCTCGCCATGATCAACATCATGCTGCTGCTGCTCGGCTGCCTGATGGACATGTCGCCGCTGATCCTGATCCTCACGCCCATTCTGCTGCCCGTGGTCAAGATGCTGGGCGTGGACCCGGTGCACTTCGGCATGATCATGATGGTCAACCTGGGCATTGGCCTCATCACGCCGCCGGTGGGCACCGTGCTGTTTACGGGTGCGGCGGTGGCCAAGCTGCCGCTGGGCGTCGTGACCCGGGCCATGATCCCGTTTTTTGTGGCGCTGTTTGTCGTGCTGCTGATGGTGACCTATGTGCCTGGCATCTCGCTGTGGCTGCCACGGGCCATGGGCCTGTGAGGTCCGTGATGGCGTCTGGACAGTCTCTCGTACTTGTCTCGTGTGCCGACAGCGGTGAGCTTCATGTCCTGCGTCTGTCGGAAGATGGTCAACTTCAGACGGAGCAGGTCCTGCCGCTGGGCGGGCAGCTCATGCCGATGGCGCTGAGCCCGGGCCGATGCCAGCTGTATTTGGCGCGCCGCAGCGAGCCGCTCGCCGTCATTGCTCTGGCGCTAGACGGCACTGAGGGCAGCGTGCAGGTGCTGGGCGAAAGCCCGCTGCCCGCCAGCATGGCCAGCCTGAACACCGATCGCACGGGCCGCTGGCTCTTCAGTGCCTCGTACGGCGCCGACATGGTGGCGGTGCAGTCGCTGGATGCGCAAGGCCATGCTGCCGGGACGGTGACGCACCCGACGGGCCGCCACGCCCACTGCGTGCTGGCTGACCCTACCAACCGCTTCGTGCTCGCCACATCGCTGGGGGCCGACCAGCTCCACCGTTACCACTTTGACCCCGCCACTGGTCGCCTGAAGGACATGGATGTGCCCGTGTTCCCGCTGCCCGCGGGCACCGGGCCGCGGCACCTGTGCTTCAACGAGCGCGGCGACCGCGTGTACGTGCTGGGCGAGCTGGACGCCTGTGTCCAAGTGCTGACGTTCGACCCCGCCACGGGGGCGCTGGCCTTGTTGCAAACCCTGCCAACGCTGCCACCGGGTTTCGAAGGCAAAGCCTGGGGTGCCGACCTCCACCTGACCCCAGACGGCCGATGGTTGTACAGCAGCGAGCGCAACAGTCACACCCTGGCAGCGCACGCGGTGGACCCGCTCAGTGGCCAGCTCTCGCCCGTCGGGAACTGGCCGACCCAACCCACGCCGCGCGGATTTGCCATCACTCCCGACGGCCGGTTTTTGCTGGCCGCGGGTCAGACCAGCCACCGGGTCGGCGTCCACGCCATCGACGGCGCAAGCGGCGCGCTGGCGCTGGTCGCAGAACACTCCGTAGGCCTCAACCCCAACTGGGTCGTGGCGGTTCCCCTGCGGCCGCCTTCCTGAGTATCAACACCCTGAACTGATGCAACAAGCCCTGACCATCCGCATGCATGCCGACGACAACGTTGCCATCGTCGCCAACGACGGTGGCCTGCCCGTCGGCACTTTGCTGCCGCAAGGCGTTCCTGGCGCCGGCATCGCGTTGCGCGACAAGGTGCCCCAGGGTCACAAGGTGGCGCTGCAGGACATCCCCGAGGGCGCCGTCGTGCGCCGCTACAACGTGCCCATTGGCTACGCGCTCAAGCCCATCCCGGCCGGCAGCTGGGTGCATGAGCGCCTGCTGCAGATGCCCTCTGCCCGCGCCCTGGAGGGGCTGCCCATGGCGACGGTGAAGCCGCCTGTGCTGGAACCCCTCACGGGCTACACCTTCGAGGGTTACCGCAATGCCGATGGCTCGGTGGGCACGCGCAACATCCTGGCCATTACCACCACCGTGCAGTGTGTGGCCGGGGTGGTGGCGCAGGCCGTGCGCCGTATCAAGGCCGAGCTGCTGCCCCTGTACCCGCAGGTGGACGACGTGATCGGCCTGGAGCACACGTACGGCTGCGGCGTGGCCATTGACGCGCCAGATGCCGTCATCCCCATTCGCACCCTGCGCAACATCAGCCTGAACCCCAACTTTGGCGGTGAGGTCATGGTGGTCAGTCTGGGATGCGAAAAGCTGCAGCCCGACCGCTTGCTGCCACCGGGCAGCTTCCCCATCATCGACGAGCGTGGTGCCGATCTGGGCCCCGAGACGGTATGCCTGCAGGCCGACGAACATGTCGGCTTCATGTCCATGCTCGACCACATCGTGCAGAGCGCAAAGCCCCATCTGCAGCGCCTGAACGCCCGCCGCCGCGAGACCCTTCCGGCCAGCGAACTGGTGCTGGGCGTGCAGTGCGGCGGCAGCGACGCGTTCTCGGGCGTCACTGCCAACCCGGCTGTGGGGTTTTGCGCCGACCTGCTGGTGCGGGCCGGTGCCACGGTGATGTTCAGCGAGAACACCGAGGTGCGCGACGCGGTGGAGCAGCTCACCAGCCGCGCCGCCACGCCCGAGGTGGCTGCAGCCATCGTCCGTGAGCTTGGCTGGTACGACCGCTATCTGGATCGCGGCCGCGTGGACCGCGCGGCCAATACCACGCCGGGCAACAAGGCAGGTGGCCTGTCCAACATCGCCGAAAAAGCCATGGGCTCCATCATCAAGAGTGGTACCGCGCCGATTTCGCATGTGCTGGCGCCGGGCGAGAAACTGCGCCGCGACCAGCGTGGCCTGGTGTACGCCGCCACGCCCGCCAGCGACTTCATCTGCGGCACGCTGCAGCTGGCTGCCGGCATGAACCTGCATGTGTTCACCACCGGCCGGGGAACGCCCTACGGCCTGGCCGAATGCCCGGTGGTGAAGGTGGCTACCCGCACCGACCTGGCGCGCCGCTGGCACGACCTGATGGACATCAACGCAGGCAAGATTGCAGACGGGCAAGCCAGCATCGAGGACCTGGGCTGGGAGATGTTCCACCTGCTGCTCGACGTGGCCAGCGGCCGCAAGAAGACCTGGGCTGAGCACTGGAAGCTGCACAACGCCCTGGTGCTGTTCAACCCAGCCCCCGTGACCTGACTTCTTCGGGGCCACGGGCCCCGGCGCCTTCTTCTTCACAGCCCTTGCCTGCAAGGGCTGTGGTCCTTGAAAGACCGTTTCCCATGGGGCATTCCCGTTTTTCCGACCGCAAGGTCGTGGTGGCGCTGGCGCTGCTGTGTTGTTTGCTCTGGGGCAGCTCGTACCCCGCCATCAAGACCGGGTACGCCTGGTTCGGCATTGCCAAGAGCGACATTCCCACACAGCTGGTGTTCGCAGGCTGGCGTTTTCTGGGCGCGGGTCTCATCCTGCTGGCCTGGGCCCTGGCCACGCGCAAGGCCATCTGGGGCCTCGGCTTTGCGGCGGGGCGGCAGCTGGTGGTGCTGGGCCTGGCGCAGACCACGCTGCAGTACGTGTTTTTCTACGTGGGGCTGGCCCACACCACCGGGGTCAAGGGCTCGATCATGAACGCCACGGGCACGTTTTTCAGCGTGCTGCTCGCGCATTGGGTCTATCACAACGACCGCCTCAGCCACGCCAAGCTCTGGGGCTGTCTGGTGGGATTTGTGGGCGTGATGGTGGTGAACCTGGGGCGCGGCGCGCTGGACATGGACTTCACGCTGCTGGGCGAGGGCTTTGTGGTCATCGCCGCCTTTGTGCTGGCGGCGGCCAGCATCTACGGCAAGCAGGTGTCGCAGCGCATGGATTCGGTGGTGATGACCGGCTGGCAACTGGGGCTGGGCGGCGTGGCGCTGTTGGCCATCGGCTGGAGTCTGGGCGGGTCGCTCACGGGCTTTACCTGGGGCTCCAGTGTGTTGCTGGTGTACCTGGCGCTGCTGTCGTCCGCCGCGTTCTCGCTGTGGAGCATCTTGCTCAAGCACAACCGGGTGAGCCAGGTCACGGTGTTCAACTTCACCGTGCCGGTGTTCGGCGCTGCGCTGTCGGCGCTGTTTCTGGGCGAGGCGCTGCTGGGGTGGAAGAACCTGCTGGCCCTGGTGCTGGTGTGCGCCGGCATCCGGTTGGTGACGCGTGATGTACCTGAAACTGCACCCGCCCTGCCTGCGCGTCCGCCCACCGCAGCCCCCTAGGGCCTGTTCACACTATTTTTGCCAGATGCGTTGCAATCCAAAAGAGCCAGGCGCTAGGCGCCAAACGAAGCTGGGGGAGGCCCCAGCGAGGCTTGGCAACGATGCGGATGGCTCTTTTGGGTTGTAACCCGAAGGGAAGGCCATGCCAACGGCGCCACTCGTTGTTGCGTTCCTGGCCAAAGCCCCGGCCCTGGCGTCGTCACGCGCCTGGATTGGCGCCGTTTGCATGGCCTTCGCACTGGCGAAAATAGTTTGAACAGGCCCTAGACTTTCAGACCATGGCACATACTCTTTCACGCGAAGCGTTCCAGCAGGAGCTGCACGGCCAGCGTACCGACCTGTTCACGCTGCACGGCGCGGGCGGCCTGCAGGTGGCCGTAAGCAACTACGGCGCTCGCCTGGTGCAGGTGGCAGTGCCCGATGGCCAGGGAGACCGGCTGGATGTGGCGCTGGGCTACGGCAACCTGCAGGGCTACCTGGACGGGCAGCTCTCGATGGGCGCGTTCATCGGCCGCTGGGCGGGCCGCCTGCGCAACGGGCACCTCGCCTTGCCTGATGGAACCCACCTGCAATTGCCCACCAACAGCGGACCGCACCACCACCATGGCGGGCCCCGTGGCAGCCGGTTTCAGGTGTTCTCGGTCGATCTGGTGCAACCCGACACGCTGGTGCTGGGCCACACCTTTCGCACGCAAGACGATGGCGTGCCGGGCACCGTACGGCTGCAACTGGCCCTGCACGCCGCACCAGACAACGCGCTGCACATCGCCTGGACGGCCGAGGTGGCCGACGCGCCCACCGTGTTCAACCCCACGGGGCATGCGTTCTTCAACCTGGCGGGCGCGGGCAGTACGCACGGGCACCGGTTGCAGATTGGCGCAGGCACCTATGTTCCGCTGGAGGCCGACGTCTGCCCTGGCGGTACTGTCGCGTCGGTGGAGTGCACGCCCTTTGATTTCCGGCAGCCGCGTAGTGTGGCCAGTGCGCTGGCGCACCCGCACGACCAGCTGGCGCGCGCGGGCGGACTCGACCACTACCTGGTGCTGAACGGGCAAGAGCCTCCGCTGGCACGCGCCCCGCGGGCGCACTGCACGCCGCCCGGCCTGCGCCTTGCCGCGCAGCTGGTCGATCCCCTCAGCGGCCGGGCCATGGAAGTGTGGAGCACCGCACCGGGCGTGCAGGTGTATGCAGGCCACGGCCTGAAGGGCGACGCCGTCCGGGATCGGGGGCGCAGCGCCCTGGGCGGTGTCGACGACGGCTGGCTCTGGCAACCGGGCGATGGAATCTGCCTGGAGCCCATGCAATACCCCGACGCGCCCAACCATCCGGCATTTGGCGCGCGGTGGTGGAAGCCGGGCGAGGTGGTTCGTGGAGCCATCGTGTACCGGTTCACTGGCTGACTCGGGCGGGCTTCCTGCCGTGGCGGGGCGATCGGGCCCGGGGTGGCCCCACCGCGTGCGGCAAAGTACGCAGCACCGTGCAGCCGATGGCCTGTGTGCACGGCCGGTCCGCAACGTGCTGCGTTCAGTCCAGTGTCGCGGGCGCCACGGGCAGGCTGAGCGTGAAGCGCGCACCGTGGTCCACCTGCGACTGCACGGTGAGGGTGCCGCCCATCAGCGCCGCCAGCGCGCGCGACAGGGCCAGACCCAGCCCGGTGCCACCGTGCTGGTAGCTCACGCGGTCGTTGCCCTGGCGGAACTTCTCGAAGATGGTCTCGTGCAGGTGCGCCGGAATGCCGGGGCCAGAATCGACCACATGAAAGCGCACCGTGTCGGGCGTGGCATCCACCTCGATGCGGACCGTGCCGCTCTCGGTGAATTTCATCGCGTTGGACAGCAGGTTGTTGAGCACCTGCTTGAGCCGCAGGCCATCGCACAGCAGGGTCTGCGGCACGTCCGGGTTGATGTGCACGGTCAGCGCCAGCTGCTTGTTGGCTGCAGTGATCGCGAAGAAGTCGGCTGTGGATTGCACGGCCTCTGCCACGTTCTGCAGGGTGGGGGTGTGCGGCATGGCCCCCGCCTCCACCTTGGCCAGGTCCAGAATCTCGTTGAGCAGGCTGTTGAGGTGGTCGGCCGCCTTGCGGATCAGCCCGGCCTGCTCCTTGAAGCGTGGCTGTTCCAGGCGCATTTCCATCAGCTCGGAAAAGCCGCGGATGCTGGTGAGCGGCGTGCGCAGCTCGTGCGAGATGGCCGCCAGGAATTCGGTCTTGGCCTGGCTGGCCGAGTGGGCCTGGGCCTCGCTCGCGCGCAGGGCTGCGTTGGTCCGTTCGAGCTTGCCCACACTGCGCAGGAAGACGATGGCAGCGCCGATGACGGACAGGCTGAAAAGTGCCGTGGTGAACAGTGCCACGTTGCGGCTGCGCCGCCATTCGCTCATGGCTTCCTCGGTACCGGTAGCGACAACAATCGCCAGCGGATAGGCCCCCACGCGCCGGTAGGCCGAAATGCGTTCTATGCCGTCGACACGGCTGGCGCGCACGTAGTGACTGCTTTGGCCCCATTCGTCACCGCCGCTGGCCCCCTGGCTGCTGGCGAGCACCGTGCCCATCCCGATGCTCTGCCCGCCTACCACGCGCGCCCGCACCGCGCGGTCGTCGCCCACCAGCGTCACGATGCCGGAGCTGCCCAGCTGCACGCCCCGGTACACATCCTCGAAATAGCCCGGATTCACCGATGCCACCACTATGCCGGCCAGTTCGCCAGTGCCCTCGGGGATGCGGCGCGACAGCTGGATGGTGGCCTTGCCCGACACCTTGCCCACCACCGCCTTGCCCACAAACAGGCCGCCCGCTGTGGTCTGCTGTTTTTCAGCCGGCAGCGGATTGGCGCGCAGGTGCACCTTGATGTGCTCACGTTCGGTCAGGTCCACATGGCCGGTCTTTTCTCCGGTGGGATCGATGTTGCTGCCGACGAAGCGGCCATCGGGGCCGACCAGCGACAGCTGGGTCAGGATCTCGGACGCGAGCCCGGTCTCATTGGCCAGCCGTCTGAAATCAGCCTGGTCGAAGTCTTTGGCCAGCACCGCATCGCGCATCCGCAGCGTGGCCTGGTCTACCGTGGCCAGCACACGCACGGTCTGCTCGGCCAGGATCAGCGCCAGATTGCTGTTTTGCCGCACCTGCGAATTCATGGCGTCCTGCCACGTCACGCGCAGCACGGTCACTACGGCAGACCATGCCAGCAGCAGCCCCAGCGCAGTCCCCAAGATCACCATGGTGCGCAGCGGTGGCATGCCCTGGGGAGGGCGCTGCGCGGGCTGGAGGGAGTCCGGTGGACTCCTGCGTGGCTTCACCATATTCGGTTCGTCAGCGCAGCGGCGTCTGCCATCGCCGCCCAGCCATGCAGGGTAGCCCGGCAAGCGCTGGCGCACAGTGGTGCAATGGCCTGGCGGGGGGAGTTCTGCGCAATGGTGTTCACGGGCAGCGGGTGTACAGGGTCACGCAGGTCGTGTGGGCGGCGCACAGTTCAAAAGGAGCCCCGGCGGATTCGGTGGGTGGCTCGTTAACGATGTCAGTATAGGTAGTTGCAACAGAATGTGTGCCTTTTGGGTCGGGTCCTGTCGGCTTGTCTGGCGGTCCACCCGTGTCGGCCATCTGGGCGACACTGCACGTCAACCATGAAAAGGTAGCCAATGAAGTTCGTCGTTCTGGGGGCGGGTGCCGTGGGTTGCTATGTGGGCGGCCGCCTTGCGGCAGATGGCCAGCAGGTCTGCCTGGTGGGCAGGCCGCACGCGCTGGCGCCGGTGGCCGAACAAGGCCTGCACGTGACCGACCTGGATGGTTTTGATGCCCAGGTGCCTGCGCACCGCCTGCAGCTGGCGCCCACGCTGGCTGACGCTGCCCCCGGCGCCGGCATCGTCGTGTTGCTCTGCGTCAAGAGCGGGGCCACGCCAGATGCCGCACGCGAGATCGCCGCCATCTGTGCGCCCGGTACGACGGTGGTGTCGCTGCAAAACGGCTTGGACAACGTGGCCGCCATTGCTGCCTGCGCGCCGGGCTTGCATGCGCTGGCGGGGATGGTGCCCTACAACGTCGTGCTGCGGGGAAACCATGTGCACCGGGCCACGGCCGGCGTGCTGCAGCTGGAGCGCGACCCCGTCACCACCGAAATGGCGCTGCTGCTCAACGCTGCGGGCCTGGGCACCGTGCTCCCGGCGGACATCCGCGCCGTGCAGTGGGGCAAGCTGCTGCTCAACCTGAACAACCCGGTCAACGCGCTGTCCGATCTGCCGCTGCGCGACGAGCTGCTCGACCGCGACTGCCGGCGCGTGCTGGCCGCCCTGCAGACCGAGGCGCTGCACGCCATGGCAGCCGCAGGCATTACGCCCGCCCAGGTCGCGGCCGTGTCGCCCACCGTGCTGCCGCGCCTGCTGCGCCTGCCCAACTGGCTGTTTACCCGCATCGCGCGGCGCATGCTGCAGATGGACGCCTCGGCCCGCTCGTCGATGTGGGACGACCTCGAAGCCGGTCGTGTGACCGAGATCGATGCCATCTGCGGCGCGGTGGTGCGGCTGGCGGCGCAGCAGGGCCGGACTGCACCGCTCAACGCCCGCATGTGCGAACTGCTGGCCGGGCCCCGCCAGCGCCTTGCTGGCGCTCAGATGCGGCAGCTTCTCGGAATCTGAGCGCCACCGAATCGGGCGGCCTGCACCCCCTGTGCAGCGCACACTACAGTGTCGGGATGTCCGCTGCATCGTTCCACCGCTTCATCCCTTTCCTGGCCGTGCTCGGCTCCGTCACCGCGCTGGGCATCGGCACCTCGTGGGCCAAGCAGTGGCTGTTTCCGGCGGTGGGTGCACAGGGCACCACGGCCGTGCGGGTGGGCCTGTCGGCGGTGCTGATGCTGCTGCTGTGGCGGCCCTGGCGCTGGCGGCTGTCGCGTGCCGATGCACACGCCATTGCACTGTATGGCGCCGCACTGGGTGGCATGAATCTGATGTTCTACATGTCGCTGCGCACGCTGCCGTTCGGGCTTGCGGTGGCCATCGAGTTTTCGGGGCCGCTGGCTGTGGCCATCTGGTCATCGCGCCGCGCGGTGGATTTTGTATGGGTTGCGCTGGCCATCGCCGGGCTGGGCATGCTGCTCCCGCTGGGGCTCAATGGCAGCACGCTGGACCCCATCGGGGTGCTCTATGCGCTGGCCGCCGCGGTGTTCTGGGCGCTGTACATCGTGTTTGGCAAGCGGGCGGGGCACCTGCACGCAGGCCATACGGTGTCGCTCGGCCTGCTGGTAGCGGCGCTGGTGGTGGTGCCCGTGGGGGTGGCGCATGCGGGTGCGGCACTGCTGTCGCCCACCGTGCTGCTCATCGGCGTGGCGGTAGCGGCGGTATCGAGCGCCATCCCGATCTCGCTGGAGATGATGGCCCTGAAGCGCCTGCCCAAGGAGGCCTTCGGCATCATGATCAGCATGGAGCCCGCCGTGGCCGCCGTGCTGGCCATGGCGCTGCTGGGCGAGCATCTGACGGCGCTGCAATGGCTGGCCATCGGCTGCGTGGTGGCGGCGTCGATGGGCAGTGCCATGACGGCGGGGCGGGGGCAGCCACAGCCAGCCGCTGCGGCATGAGGCCTGTGCGGGGCCCTCGGTGCGGAGTACGCCCTGTCAGCAGAACAGCAAGGCCATCAGGGCCACGTCTTCCGAGAGGTTCAGCAGTGCCCAGGTCGCCAGCCGGTGGGCCTGCACGGACAGCAGGCTCGCGAGATCTTGCAATGCCACCGTCATGTCAGTATTTTGCTATAAAAGTTATAGCTTCTAGGGATGATGGAACGTCCACCAGCGGTCATTTTGACCATAAATTGGTCCCCTCGACAGGAATCGAACCTGTATCTAGCGCTTAGGAGGCACTCGTTCTATCCATTGAACTACGAGGAGCAATACGAAGAGGCTGGGCAGCCGCGCATTGTAGGGGCTGCGCAGGCTGCCTTTGCGGCGCAGCGGGGTCAGTCGTATTTCACTGTGTAGATGATGTCCACCGCACTTTTTTCGCCCGTCTGGCCGCGCAGCGTGAGGCGCCGGGTCAGGTCGTAGAAGATGTACAGCGTGCCCAGCGTTCCCGACAGGCTGCGCTCGTACGTCACGTACAGGTCCTTCGATAGCCGCTTGCCGAAGGTGAGGGCCGCGCCAGTGGCGTCCTGGCCCGTGCCCGGCCCCTTGAAGCCGATTTCATCGAGCCCCACGCGGCTGGCAATGTTGCCTGCCGTGTTGTTGTTGCCGCCGCGGCCCAGCAGCGCCAGCGCCGCCTGCTGCAGCACGGCGGCCTCGGCACCACCGGCGGCGGCATCGCGGCCCAGTACCACCCACGACAATTTTTCGGCATCGGGAAGCTCGGGGTCGGAGTACAGCCGCACGCGCGGCGCCTGTGCACTGCCGGTCACCTGCACGCCCGCACGCACGGCGATGTTCGGGCGCAGCGCCAGGATGTCGAGCGAGGGGTTGTTGTACGGGCCGTTGAAGCGGATCAGGCCGGTTTCCACGTCCAGCATCTGGCCCCAGGCGCGGTAGCGGCCGGCCTCGGTGCGCACCTCGCCGGTCACGCGCGGCGGGCCGCCGGGCGCGCTGGCGCTGCGCACCTGCACCTCGCCAGTCAGGCGCGTGGTGATGCCGTGGCCGTGCAGCGCGAAGTCGTTGCCCAGGTTGACGGTGACCGCCACATCCGGTGGCTTGATGGTGTCGGGCTCCGTGGACGCGGCAGCCTGCGCTGCCTTGCCCGCTGCCTGTGCCGTGGCCTGGTCCTCGCGGTCTTTGGCGGCCGAGCGCACCACCACGTCGCTGCCCAGGCTGGGCGCTGATTCGTCGGGCAGGATGATGGTGGCGCGGTCCGCCGTGATGGTGCCGCGCACCGTGATCTGCCCCTGCTGCAGCCGCACCTGCAGCGGCCCCGACACGCTGAGCTGGCGGTCTGCCCGCACCAGCACCTGCAGCGCGCGTGCCTCGGCATCAACATCCATCGAGATGCCGGAGATGCCCTTTGACTCTGCGGTCCCCGCTGGTGCGTCTCCCCAGCGGATGCGGCCGCTGGCGGTCAGCGTGCCCCCAACGGCCGGTGCGGCCGTGCGGTTGCCGCTGAAACCGGCAATGCGTGCGCCACTGCCGCGCCCGCCCTGCAGCTTGAAGTCCGTGATCTGAAGCTCGTTGCCGCGCAGCGTGGCACGCAGCCGTCCGCCTTGCAGGTCCACCCCATCCACCACGGAGCGCACGGCCATGTCGTCGGCCCCCAGCGTGCCAGCCCAGCGCGGCGCATCGCGCGTGCCCGACAGCGTGGCGTTGGCCTGCAGCGTGCCGCGCACCCGCCAGCCCGGCGGTGCCAGGGCCGACCACACGCCCACGTCGGGCAGACTAGCCCGCAGGGTGCCGGCCAGCGGTGCGTCAGGCGCCCAGGTGAGGGCTGAAATGTCGGCCGTGCCGCCGCCCTGCGCCAGGCGCGTGCTGGCGCTGGCATCGATCTCTCCGGCCCGGTCGCTGGCCCACTGCAGGCGGGCGCGCAGGGCTTCGCCATCGAGCTCCAGTGACACCTCGGCCTGCCGCACGCCGGCCGGTGTGCCTGCTGCAGGGGTTGTGGCCGAAGCCTCGGTGGCAATGGCTGCAACCTTGCCGGAGCCCTTGCCCTGGCCGCTGCTTTGCACTGCCGTGACGGCGGTGGCGTCGCCCGCCAGGATGCGCAGGTCGCCACTGGCGCGGCGCAGGCTGGCGCTGCCGCGCAGGCCCTGTATCGTGTTGATGTTCCACTGCCCATCCAGCACCAGGCTGCTAGCCAGCCCGATGCGCGCGAGCAGCGGCTCCGCCGCCTGGCCTGCGGCGCCCGGTGTGGCGCCCATGCCCAAGGCATCGATCCAGGCCATGGGCAGCCCCTGCAGCGTGCCCTGGCTTTGCACCTGCAAGCCCGCAGCGGTAGACACGCGCACCGGCTGCCACTGCAGCAATACCGTGCCGGGCGCCGGGCCGGTGATGCGCGCACGCCCGGTAGATGTCTCGATGGTTAGGCCGGCTGCGGGCATGCGCGTAGTCACCGACAGCGGCTCTGCCAGTTGGATTGCCCACGGCCCGGGCCGCTGCGCGTCCTGAACCTGGGCACGCAACGCATCGATCACCATGCGCCATTGCCCGTTGCCCACCAGGCCTCCACTCGCCCGGGTCTGCAACGCAATGCGCCGCGTCTGCTGCGGTGCGGCTGGGTTCAGGCGCGCCTCACCTTCCAGCGACAGCTGGGCCTGCGCCACGCTGCCCGACAGCGTGGCCTTGACGCCGCGCAGCTGGACGGCGGTGCCCGTATTGCCACCGGCCTCCGGAGACGACGGAAGCTGCAGGTCGAGCTGCTGGGAGGATGCGCTGGCCTGCACCTCGAATCCTGAGGCGGTGGCTGCGGCATTGATGCCGGAGGCGCGCTGCCATTGCTGCAGCGCGGCTTCCCAGCCGCCCTTCCACCGCACGCCGATCTGGGCCGCACCTTTGGCGCTGGCACCGGCCAGCAGGGGCTGCACACGGTCGCCCACCAGAGGCAGGCTGGCCAGCCAGCGCAGGGTCTGGTCGGCGTCTGACCACTGCAACTGGGCCTCGCCCGCGCCGCTGCGCGCGGTGAGCGAGCCGTTGGCGCGCGCCGTGGCCCCCGGCAGCGTCAGGGCCAGTTGCCCCTGTGCCGACTTTTCCGCGGGCGCAATGCGCACTTTCGTGGCCTCGACCCGGGCCTGAAGGGCATCGATCAGCAGGCGCTCCAGCAGCAAGGTTCCGCCCGCGTCGGGCGTGGCCGGGGCGGTGCCCGCAGCGCCAGAAGCTGGCGCGCGGCCGGGTTGCCAGGTGCCCTGTGCCTGCAAGGCTTGTATGCGCAGCGGAGCGGCGCGTGCTGCGCCGGCACCTGTGGCTCGGGCCCGGCCTGCGGCAGCACGAATGTCCGCGTTGAACCGCACCGCATCGCCCTGCATGTCAGCCCGGATGCGGCCCGACAGCGGGGCGGCTTCCAGTGCCGTGTGCAGTGCCTCTGGCGACAGGTTCCGCAGTTCGGCCTGGCCGCTGACGGCGCCCGTGGCGGGGGTGAGCTGGCCCTGCACCATTGCGCTGCCGCTGCCCACGGTGAGCGTGGCTGAAGGCACCGTCCAGCGCCCGCTGGCAAGGTGGGCGTCGGCCTCCAGGGCAGTCAGGGGCAGGCGGGTGGCATCCCAGGGGCCGGCCAGGTCGTTGCGCAGGCGGGCCTGTAACGACCAGCCCACGGCGGGCGCGGTGCTTCCATTCACGGCAGGGCCGGTAGCGCCTGGCAAGGTGGGCGCCGCTGGCGTGGGGCCAGCCTGCACGGTGCCGCTCAGCAGCGTGGCAGGGGCTTGGGGCCACAGGGCTGCAAGGTCGAGCGCCCGCAGCGTGGCCGTGGCGGATTCCAGCGGCTGGGTCGCCCAGGGGCGCAGCGTGGCCTGCAGGTCGGCCTGCATGGGTTCGGCGCCGGGTGCAGCGGCTTTGCCACCGGGGGCACCGGCTGCAGGCCGGGCGGATGACCGGGTGGCGCCAGAGGCAGGCGCGGCCGAAGCGGGTGCAGCCGCCTCGGGGCGGATGCGTGCCTGCACCTGCAGTTGTGCAGCGGCCGTGGCCAGCGTGCCCTCCAGCGTGGCATGGGCTGCGGCCTGCAATGCTGCGCCGCCCCCGGGTACCTGTGTGCGCAGTGAGCCATCGACCGTGGCCTGCAATGCCATCGGCGCTTGGGCTTGCAGCGTGGCGCTGGCGCTGTAGCGGCCCTGCGCCAGGTCCACATTGGCAATGTTCAGCCGGTGTTCGCTACCGTCAAAGCGGTAGTCGCCCGCCAGCCCCAGCACCTGCACGGCGGGCGGGCCTGCCCAGTCGATCTGGTCCACGCGGAACGCCAGCCCCAGCTGGAGCGGTAGCACCAGTCGCTCTGGTGGGGGTGTCGGGTCTTGGGGGGGCGCATCGCGGCGGGTGATCTGCACACGCGCCGCATGCACGTCGCCCAGCTCCAGCCGGCGCTGCAGCAGCGGGGCCAGCTGCCAGCCGATGGTGATGTCGGTCACCTCCACGGCCATGCCGGGGCTGCTCCAGCGCAGCCAGCCGATGCGCCCGCCGCTGCGCAGCGCGCCGCTCACGTCGCGGCTTTCCAGCTGCTGGTCGGCCGGCAGGTAGCGCGCCGCGCGTACCAGCGCTGTGGCCAGCGATGTGCTGCTGCCTGTCCACCACCACAGCCCGGCACCCAGCACCAGCAGCAGGGCCACCAGGGCAGCGAGCAGCCAGCCCAGCAGGCGAAGCGGCCGCCTGCCGCGTGGCATGGGCGGGCGGGGCGCAGACGCACCCGCGCTGAAATCCGTGGCGCGGGGCGTGCTGGTCGATGGGGGTGAACTGGGCGGCATCCGTGGATCAGGTCAGGCGGGCAGGGCGGTCGGCGGGGCGGTCAGAAGCTGAAGCCCAGCCGCAGGTGCAGCCGCACGTCCTTCGATTTCACGCCGTAGGCCAGGTCGGCCTGCAAGGGCCCCACGGGGCTGCGCCAGCGCACGCCCGCACCCACGCCCACACGCGGCGAGAGGGCGCCCACGCGGTCGGCCACGGCACCGGCATCGATGAACACGGTGCTTTCCCAGTCGGTCATCGCGCCGCGGTAGACGATGGGGCGCTGCCATTCGGCACTGGCCACGGCCAGGTAGCGCCCGCCATAGAGCTGGTCGTTGTCGGTGCGCGCGCCGATGCTTCGGTAGCCATAGCCGCGCACGGTGGTGTCGCCGCCCGTGATGAAGAGCTGGGTGACCGGAATCTCCGCGCCTTCACGCGCCAGCACCGCGCCGCCTTCGGCCCGCAGCGAGATGCGGGCGTTGCGGCCGATGCCTGCGTCGTCCACCACCCGCCCGGCCGGGATGAAGGTCTGCCAGCGGAGCAGCGCCCGCACGAACGGGTCGCGCTCGGGCCGCAGCGTGGTGCCCACGCCCAGCTCGGCAGCAAGGCCGTGGCCGCTGGTGGGGGCGGTCTGGTTGTTGAAGTACCGGCCCGTCCAGCCGTAGTTGACGCTGACGGCGCTGCCCGATGGAGGCGCGTTCAAACCCTGGCTGAGGGCGTAGTCGTACTGCACGAAATAGTTGCGGTCGATGTTGCGCGTGCTTTGGCTGCGGCCCGAGCGCACACGGCCGCTGTTCACGTCGTAGTCACCGGTGTTTTCGCGCTGCAGCTGGGCGCCGGCAAACCAGCGCCAGCCGTCCTCGTCGGGCAGGGCGGTGGCCTCGGTCTCGATGCGCTGGGTTTCGCGGTCCAGCGACAGTTTGCTCACGGCGCGCCAGCCGATGCCGGGCAGCCGGTTGTGGATGTGCTCCAGGGACAGCCGCGCACCGCTGTCGGTCGAAAAACCGGGGCCGAACACGAGCTTTTGCAGCGGTGCCTCGCGTACCTGGGCCACCACGGGTGCGGCCGCGGGGTCGGTGCCTTCGGTGTCCAGGGTGAGGAACACGGCGTCGTAGTAGCCGCTGCTGGCCAGCCGCAGCTGGGCATCCAGCATCTCGGCCTCGTCGTAGGTAGCGCCGGTGGGCAGGCGGGCCAGGCGGCGGGCGCCGTCCGGGTCGTAGCGCTCGTGGCCCTGCACGCGCAGCGGGCCGAAGCGGTAGGCGGGGCCGGTGTCGTACGTCACGCCCAGTTTGGCTTCGTGGGTGTCGGCGTCGATCTCGGCGCGGCTGTTGGCAATGCGTGCTGCCGGGTGGCGCCGCGCCTGCAGCTGGCGCAGGCCGCCGGTCTTGGCGGCGTCCCAGGCGGATTGGGTGAACGGCTGGCCGGGCGACAGCGACCAGTCGCGCTGCACGCGCTGCTGCTGGCGCCGCGTGCCGCTGGCATCGTCGCCAGCGGTTTCGGTAAAGCCGATGTCAGCGGTGGCAATGCGTGTCTGTGGCCCGGGCTCTACCGTCACCACCACCGTGCGCGGGGCCTGGCGGCTGCCGGGCGTGTCGGTCAGCTCGACCGTGATGGTGGGCGCAAAGTAGCCCATGGTGCCCAGCAGCTCGCGCGCGTTGGCGTCCGCCGCGCCCAGCAGGCGCTGCAGTTCGTTGGCTTGCAGATCGGGCATGCGGCGAAAGCGCTGCAGCTCCAGATGGCGTTCCAGTGTGTCGCGCACGGTGTCGGGGGCACGCACGTCCACGGCAAACGACGGCGCGCCGGATTCGACGATCACGGGGCCGGTGCCGGCTTCATCGGCAGCGCTGCTGTCGCGGCCCAGCGGCAGCAGGCTGCAGCCCTGCAGCAACAGCGTGCCGCAAAGCAGCAACGCCGACCCGAGGGCCGGCGCTGGCAGCGTGACGGATCGGCAATGAATGCGGAAATGCACAGAAACAGCGAAATCAGGTCGGTGAAGCAGGGCGAACGCAGGTCCACCATGGGCGAAGTACCGGGTGCAGCCTGCGCGGGAAGAAGGCCACCGCGCAATGCGGCCACTATGCCCACGAACCGGCAGCCAGCGTGTCAGACAGCTTCGCCCGATGCAGGCGCCACCGCAGTGGTGCGCCGCCGAGCGGGCGAGCTTACTTCGACAGTAGCCGCATGGTTTCTTCCAGACCCTTGAGCGAGAGCGGGAACATGCGGTTGCCGGTGAGCTGCTGGATGATGCTGATGCTCTGGCGGTACTGCCACACGCCTTGGGGCTCGGGGTTGATCCAGGCGAACTTGGGAAACGCGTGGGTCAGGCGTTGTATCCACTCGGCGCCGGGTTCCTCGTTGTTGTATTCCACGCTGCCGCCGGGCTGCAGGATCTCGTAAGGGCTCATGGTGGCGTCGCCCACGAAGATCAGTTTGTAGTCCTTGTTGTACTTGCGGATGATGTCCCAGGTCGGGAACTTCTCGGCAAAGCGGCGGCGGTTGTTCTTCCACATGAAGTCGTACACGCAGTTGTGGAAGTAATAGAACTCCAGGTGCTTGAACTCGGTCTTCACGGCGCTGAACAGTTCCTCGACCCGCTGGATGTGCTCATCCATCGTGCCGCCCACGTCCATCAGCAGCAGTACCTTCACGTTGTTGTGCCGCTCGGGCACCATCTTGATGTCGAGGTACCCGGCGTTGGCCGCCGTGCTGCGAATGGTGTCGGGCAGATCCAGCTCCAGCTCATGCCCCTCGCGCGCAAATTTGCGCAGGCGGCGCAGCGCCACCTTGATGTTGCGGGTGCCCAGCTCCTGCTGGTCGTCGTAGTCCTTGTAGGCGCGCTGCTCCCACACCTTCACTGCGCTCTTGTTCTTGCCCGCGCCGCCAATGCGTATGCCCTGCGGGTTGTAGCCCCCATGCCCAAACGGGCTGGTGCCGCCGGTACCAATCCACTTGTTGCCGCCCTCGTGGCGCTCCTTCTGCTCTTCGAGGCGCTTCTTCAGCGTCTCCATCAGTTCGTCCCAGCCCATCTTCTCGATGGCGGCTTTCTGCTCGGGCGTGAGTTCGTTCTCCAGGATCTTGCGCAGCCAGTCGGCCGGGACTTCCTTGGTGAAGTCGGCCACCATCTCCACGCCCTTGAAATAGGCGCCAAAGGCCCGGTCGAACTTGTCGTAGTGCTTCTCGTCCTTGACGAGGGTGAGGCGCGAGAGGTTGTAGAAGTCGTCCAGCGCCCATGCGTCGTCGGACTTGGGCCCCACCACCCCGGCCTGCAGGGCTTCGAGCAGGGTGAGGTATTCCTTCACGGACACGGGCAGCTTGGCCGCGCGCAGGGTGTAGAAGAAGTCGATCAGCATGTTTTTGGCCTCCAGTGCAGGTATCTATTGCACTCGCTGCTCTAAAAGATATAGCAATTGCGCCCGGGCCTCGGGCCATTCGCCTGAACGCATGCTGTACATCACCGTATCGCGGATCGTGCCGTCGCGGCGCAGGGCGTGGCCGCGGATCACGCCGTCCTTCTTTGCACCCAGGCGCTCGATGGCGCGCTGCGAGGCAAAGTTGAAGTTGTCGGTGCGCCAGCCCACCACGTGGCAGCCCAGCGTGTCGAAGGCGTGGCCCATCATCAAGAGCTTGGCGGTGGTGTTGACGTGGGTGCGCTGCACGCTCTGGCGGTACCAGGTGTAGCCAATCTCCACGCGTTTCACGGCGGGCAGGATGTCGTGGTAGCTGGTGGTGCCCAGCACGGTACCGGTGACCTCATCCACCACGGCAAAGGCAAAGCGGTTGCCGTCTTCGCGCATCTTCAGGGCGGCTTCTATGTAGGCGCGGGTGTCCTGTGGTTCGGGCACCGAGGTGATGCGCAGCTTCCACAGCTCGCCGTCGGCTGCGGCGGCCCGCAGCCCATCCTCGTGCGTGAGCGCCAGGGGCTCCAGCCGCACGCCGCGCTCGCACAGGGTCACGGGTTCCACAAACGCCATCCCGCTTACTCCTTGCGGCTGGCCTTGGCCTGGCTGGTCTGCCAGCGCTTGGACAAATGCAGACCCAGCCCGCCGCCCAGGCCCACCAGTGCGATACCGATGAGGCTGCCGGCGCCGTAGCCGTCTGCAAAGATATCGAGGCCCAGCATCTGCCCGATCCAGTAGCCCAGCAGCGCGCCGCCCACAAACCCTACGGCGTCAGCAATACCGCTCGCCAGCAGTTTCCCCGTGTTGTTGTCGCTCACTTAGCGGTTCCTCTGGTTCATGAAGACCAGCTTTTCAAACAGGCTCACGTCCTGTTCGTTCTTGAGCAGCGCGCCCACCAGCGGCGGCACCGACACCTTGTTGTCGGCACTTTGCAGCGCAGTGAGCGGGATGTCTTCGGCCACCAGCAGCTTGAGCCAGTCGATGAGCTCGCTGGTTGAAGGCTTCTTCTTGAGTCCTGGCAGGTTGCGCACGTCGTAGAACGTCTTCATCGCCACGGTGAGCAGTTCGCTCTTGAGCGTGGGGAAGTGCACGTTGACGATCTGGCGCATCGTGTCGGCTTCGGGGAACTTGATGAAGTGAAAGAAGCAGCGGCGCAGGAAGGCGTCGGGCAGTTCCTTTTCATTGTTTGACGTGATGAACACCAGCGGGCGGTGCTTGGCCTTGATGAGTTCGCGCGTTTCGTAGCAGTAGAACTCCATGCGGTCGATCTCGCGCAGCAGGTCGTTCGGGAACTCGATGTCGGCCTTGTCGATCTCGTCGATCAGCAGCGCGACGGGCTCGTCGGCGGTGAACGCCTGCCACAGCACGCCCTGGATGATGTAGTTGCGGATGTTCTTGACGCGCTCGGCGCTGTCGCCATCGTTGAGCTGGCTGTCGCGCAGGCGGCTCACCGCGTCATATTCATACAGACCCTGCTGCGCCTTGGTGGTCGATTTGATGTGCCACTGCAACAGTGGCATGTTCAGCGACTGGGCCACTTCCTCGGCCAGCATCGTCTTGCCGGTTCCGGGCTCGCCCTTGATGAGCAGCGGGCGTTGCAGGGTGATGGCCGCGTTCACGGCAAGCATCAGGTCCTGTGTGGCGACGTAGTTCTCGGAGCCTTGAAATTTCATGGGAGCGGATCACCGAATTAGTTGATGAATGGGCTTGACAGGCGCTGGCTATAATCGACGGCTGATCAGAGCCCAGAGCTGAACTTCCACGAGATTGTGCGCGCAAAATGAACAAAACGCTGACCACGCTATTCGCCCTGGCTGTCGCTTCCGTGACCGCTTTCTCCCATGCCCAGGAAGCCAAGGGCGACGTGGAAGCGGGCAAGCAAAAGATCGCCATGTGCATCGGCTGCCACGGCATTCCGGGCTACCAGTCGAGCTTCCCGGAAGTGCACCGGGTTCCCATGATCTCGGGCCAGAACGCCAAGTACATCGCGGCAGCGCTGGTGGCCTACCAGAAGGGCGAGCGCAAGCACCCGACCATGCGCGGCATTGCCGCCTCGCTGAGCGATCAGGACATTGCCGACATGGCGGCCTACTACGAGCAGCACGGCAAGAAGGGCGCCGAGCTGCCCACAAAGCCTTCGCGTGAGCCCAGCGTCCAGGTGGCAGAGCTGATCAAGAAGGGCGCCTGCGTTTCGTGCCACGGCGACAACTTTGCCAAGCCCATCGATCCTTCGTACCCCAAGATTGCAGGCCAGCATTCCGACTACCTGTTCGTGGCCCTGAAGGCATACAAGGCTGACGCACGCAACCCCAACCTGGGCCGCAGCAACGCCATCATGGGCGGCATTTCCAAGCAGTTCACGAACGCCGAGCTGAAGGCTTTGGCTAACTACATCGGCTCGATCGACGGCGACCTGCAGGTGGTGCCCCAATCGCGCTTCCGCTGATTTCTGCCCTGCTGCGGTCAGCGTTGACCGCCTGCCAAAGCCCGCCTTGTGCGGGCTTTGCTGTTTCCGGCCGCGCTGACTGAGCGCGGTTCGCGAATCTTCAGGGGCGTGGGTCTCGGCAGACCGCAGCCCGTATCAGCTTTGTGCCGATACGGCCACGTTTTCAGGCGCGTCCAGCCATGGCGAAACAAGAGCCTGCACAGGCACCTGCGCGCCCAGGCGTGCGGCCAGCAGGTACAGGCCGCCCAGCTTGCGGTGCAAAAAGATGGCATCTGCGGGCGGCGTATGCCAGAAGTCGCGCTCCATGCTAAGGGCCAGACCCGCATCTCGAATGCGGGTGGCCAGGTCGGAGGTGCCGAAGTCGTACAGACCCGGCGTGCGCAGCGGCTCGCAGGCGGTGAGGAACAGGTCCACCACGGCCTCGCGCTGCGCGGGCACGATGGCCGCACCAAAGTAGCCAATGGCCTCGGCCGCTGCGGCAACGCCTGCGCGGTCCCCGTCTCGGGCCGCACGCATCAGCTGGCGGTAGCCCTGCACGATGTCCGGGCCGTAGGCGCGCGTGGCGCCAAAGTCGAGCAGCACGATGCGGTCGTCGGCCTGCACCTGAAAGTTGGCGAGGTTGGGGTCGGTCTGCACCCAGCCGAATTCGAACAGCTCGCGAAACAGCAGGCGCATGAGTCCGGTCGCGGCCGCATTGCGGCGTGCCGGCTCGGCGCGCACGAGCGATTCCACGGGTTCCCCGGCCACGTAGTCCATGGCGATCACCGTGGGGGCGCAAAAGCGGGCGTCGGTGCGGGGCAGCACGAAGGCGTGGTCTCCCTGCAGCAGCGTGGCAAAGCGCTCCAGGCACTCGGCTTCGCGGGTGTAGTCGGCTTCCTCGTGCAGCTGGCGGCGAGCCTCTGCCAGCAGCGGGGCAATGTCCAGACCGCGCGGCAGCAGGCCCGACACGCGCAGCAGCATGGCCACGTTGTCGACATCGCTGTCGATGCTCTGGGCAATGCCGGGGTACTGGATCTTGATGGCCAGCTCGCGGCCATCCCTGGTGCGGGCTCTGTGCACCTGGCCGATGGAGGCCGCCGCAATGGGGGTAAAGCCGAACTGGGCAAAGCCCTGGTCCCAGCCCGCACCCCAGGCGGCCGTCAGCACATCATCGACCTGGCCCAATGGCATGGGGCGCGCATCCGCCCGCAGGCGCGAGAGGATGTCGGTCAGCTCGGGCGGCAGCAGGTCGCCGGCGTCCATCGACAGCAGCTGGCCGACCTTCATGGCAGCGCCACGCAACTGCGCGAGCTGGTCGGCCACGCGGCGCGCATTGGCGGGAGTGAGCAGCAGGTCGCGCACACTGGGGCGCTCGCCCTGCGACCAGCGCCGCACGCCTTCGGCCACCATGCCAGAGGCCAGCCCGGTAGCCAGGCCGCCCATGCGCGCCAGCCTCCCGATGCGCCCTTGGGGCACGGCAGACGTGGCCTGCCCCGGACGGGTGCCGTAGGCGTCCGCAGAAGCAGAATCAGAAGATGGCGGCGGAAGCTTGTCCATGCCGATCAGCGCGTGCTGGCCCAGGCACCGAGGGCCAGGCAGGTACAGGCAACGCTGGTGAGCTGCACGCGCAGGCGCAGGTACCACGGAGCCAGTGGAGCGTTGCGTTGCAGGCGGAAATCCTGCACCAGGTGCGCGGCAAACCCGATGATGAGCAAGGCAGCACCAGCGACTGGCGGCACCAGCAGGGCAGGCCAGGCCAGCAGCGATGGCACCACGCTCCAGGCGAAGCTGGCGTGCCGCTGGCGCAGCGTCAGCTCCGGCAGCGTCATGGCAAAGCCCCAATGCAGGGCGCCCACAAAACTGAGGATGACGGCGCCATAGCCGATGAGCGCGGGCACCCACCATGTGCTGCGCAGGGCAGGCCACGCCAGGCAGGCAGTGGCCAGGGCCAGAAACGGAATGAGGCCGCCGTAGCCAAGCCAGGTGACCGATACAGGGCGCTGGACAGGGATGGTGACGGGCATGGTGGAGTCTTGAAAACCGGACTGCCTGCATTGTGCAAACAATGCCTGCGTCACGCCGGGCCGCGGTCACAAGACCTTCAGGGCTGGCAGGGTGGGCGAACCGTCCGGCGCTGGTGCTGCGTTGCGCAACGGCGACTGCTGCCGCCCGGGGCCTCAGTCGCGCGTGGCGCGCCGCTGCACGGCGGCCACATAGGCATCGCCATCGGGTGGGCGACCGGAGCGCTGGCTGTCCCACAGCATCTGCCCCAGGCATTCCATGGCGGCGTGGTGGGCGTCGTGCAGCGAGTCGAGCCGAGCCGTCAGCAGCTCCACCGCCTGGCGGATGCCCCGGGGCTGGTCGATGCTGCACTGCTCGCTGATCGACAGGTGCATCGACAGGTGCAGGAACGGGTTGGTCCGCTCGGGTGCTTCGTCGTAATTGCGAGCCACTGCGGCATCGGCATCCGCCAGATCCAGGTGGTATTCGGGGTGCTCGGCAATCCACAGGCTGGCCAGCGTCTCGATGGCCTCCATGGGGGCGCCGCTTTGCGTTTTGGCGTGCACGCCGCACATGAAGCGGCGCACGTCGGCTTGCGAGGGATTGAACATGGGCGCAGAGCGTAGCACGCAGGGTGAAGACTGGAGCCGGGTGTTGGGGTGATGCTTGGCCCGGCGGCCACCACGGGTCGGCGCTGCGTCCTACGCTCGCGTGGCGCGCGCGCCCCTACATTGGCCGAGCGCAAAGACCGGAAGCCGGGTCCGCTTTGTCCCCACCATCCAACCCGGCAACGGGAGGAAATGTCATGAATGCAATGCGAATCGTCGGTGTGCTGTTGTTGATGCTGGGCCTGGCCGGGTTTCTGACCGGGGGCTTCAGCTTCACCAAAGACACCACGCAAGCCAAGCTCGGGCCGCTCGAGCTCACGGTCAAGGAAAAGGAATCGGTCAATATTCCTGAGTGGCTGAGCCTGGGCGCCATGGTGCTGGGCGGCGCGGCGCTGGTATTGGGGTTCCGTCGCAAGTGACATCCGGCGACCGCTGATGAGGCGTGTAGCGGGGGATTCAAGGGGTACGCCGTTGATTGCGCCAAGTCGCCGTTGAGGTCGTCCTGGTCCTCCACCCAGGCCGCAAAGCGCACTCCGCCGCTTGGGTTTCTGCCACGAGCAGCGGTGGCGCAGGGTGGGGCGGCGCCAAGGCGCTCGCACCTCACCCCCGGGGCGTCCCCATCATCCTCGATATCGTTTTGGCCGCGCGCAGCAGCGCCGGCAGCAGGCTTTCCTGCATCACCGCGGCGCTCGTACGGTTCGCCTGCCCGCTGATGTTCAGCGCGGCTACCGTCTGCCCCGATCGGTTGGTGAGCGGCGCCGCGACCGAGATCAATCCTTCTTCCAGCTCCTGATTCACCAGGCACCACCCTTGCTGGCGTGCCTGGCGGATATGGGCGATCAGCGCGTCCACATCGGTGGTGGTGTGTTCGGTAAATCGTTCCATGGGGTGGTGTTGCAGCCGCTCGCGCAGGGCGTCATCGGGCAGCCCTGCCAGCAGCATGCGGCCCATCGACGTCCAGCAGGCCGGCAGGCGCGAACCCACGCCCAGGCTGGTGCGCATGATCTTGTGCGTGGGTACGCGCAGCACGTAGACGATGTCCAGCCCGTCGAGCACGGCGGCCGATGACGACTCGCGCACCTCTTCCACCAGGTCTTCCATCACGGGCTCGGCCAGGTTCCAGATGGGCAGGGAGGACAGGTAGGCAAACCCCAGATCCAGGATGCGCGGCGTCAGGCGGAACAGCCGACCATCACTTTCGACATAGCCCAGCGTCTGCAGCGTGAGCAGGATGCGGCGCGCGCCAGCGCGGGTCAGTCCGGTCTGGGCAGCCACTTCGCTCAGCGTCTGCTGCGGCGTGGTGGCGCTGAACGAGCGGATCACTTCCAGCCCACGCGCGAACGATTGCACATAGCTATCGCCGGGCTTGGGGTCTTGCGTTTCTGGGGCTTGGGAATTCATAAGTGGCCGACTATAATTCTTTTGGCGAACAAATGTTCGTAATGCGAACAAAATCACGGGCGGTGATGTTGTCCAGGCATCGCAGCGGTCGCAACGCGGCACAGGGCCGGGGCTTTGGGTACATCACTTCACAAGAAGGCGGTTTTCGATGATCAACAAATTGGCGGATTCGGTGGCGCAGGCCCTGGCAGGCGTGAAGGATGGTGCCACGGTCCTGATTGGTGGCTTTGGCACGGCGGGCATCCCTGGCGAGCTGATCGACGGGCTCATCGCCCAGGGCGCGCGCGACCTGACGGTGGTGAACAACAACGCCGGCAATGGCGACCAGGGCCTGGCGGCGCTGCTCAAGGCCGGGCAGGTACGCAAGATCATCTGCAGCTTTCCGCGCCAGGCCGACAGCCATGTGTTTGACGCGCTGTACCGCAGCGGCAAGCTGGAGCTGGAACTGGTGCCCCAGGGCAACCTGGCTGAGCGCCTGCGCGCAGCCGGGGCGGGCATCGGCGCCTTCTTTTGCCCCACGGGCTACGCCACCGAGCTCGCCCGTAACGCCGATGGAACACCGAAGGAAACGCGCGAGATCAACGGCAAGCACTATGTGCTGGAGCACCCCATTCATGGCGACGTGGCACTCATCAAGGCCGAGAAGGGCGACCGCTGGGGCAACCTCACCTACCGCATGTCGGCCCGCAACTTTGGCCCCGTGATGGCCACCGCCGCCAGGACGACGATTGCCACCGTGCACGAGGTGGTGGAACTGGGCGCGCTGGACCCTGAGGCCATCGTCACGCCCGGCATCTTCGTGAGCCAGGTCGTGAAGATCGAACGCACTGCCACCCAGGCCGGCGGATTCAAGAAATAGGCATGAAAACAGCCTGAAGCCCAGAAAGAATCATCATGAGCAGCTATCAAAAGCGTAGTAAAGAAGAGCTGGCCAAACGCGTGGCGCAGGACATCCACGACGGCGCCTACGTCAACCTCGGCATCGGCCAGCCCACGCTGGTGGCCAACCACATCCCTGAGGGGCGCGAAGTCATCCTGCAAAGCGAAAACGGCATCCTGGGCATGGGCCCGGCACCTGCCGCAGGGCTGGAAGACTACGACCTCATCAACGCCGGCAAGCAACCCGTGACGCTACTGCCCGGCGGTGCGTACTTCCACCACGCCGACAGCTTTGCCATGATGCGCGGAGGCCACCTCGACATCTGCGTGCTGGGCGCATTCCAGGTGTCGGCCACGGGTGACCTGGCCAACTGGAGCACGGGCGAGGCCGGCGCCATCCCGGCCGTGGGCGGTGCGATGGACCTGGCCATCGGTGCCAAGCAGACCTGGGTGATGATGGACCTGCTGACCAAGCAGGGCGCCAGCAAGATCGTGACGCAGTGCACCTACCCGCTCACCGGTGTCGCCTGCGTGAAGCGTATCTACACCGATCTGTGCACACTGGCCTGCACGCCCACCGGTCTGCAGCTCATCGACCTGGTGCCCGGCCTGGCGCTGGCCGAACTGGAGCAACTGGTGGGCCTGCCCATCCGCCCGGCAGCCTGACGCGACCCATTTCCAGATTTCAGGAGACACATTCATGACGACACCACAAGCCTTCATCTGCGACGCCATCCGCACCCCCTTCGGCCGCTACGGCGGGGCCCTGAGCAGCGTGCGCACCGATGACCTCGGTGCCATCCCCATCAAGGCGCTGATGGAGCGCAACCCCGGCGTGGACTGGGCGGCCGTGACCGACGTGATCTACGGCTGCGCCAACCAGGCTGGCGAAGACAACCGCAACGTGGCCCACATGAGCAGCCTGCTGGCCGGCCTGCCGATCGACGTGCCCGGCGCCACCATCAACCGCCTGTGCGGTTCGGGCCTGGACGCCGTGGGCACCGCTGCCCGCGCCATCAAGTCCGGCGAAGCCGGGCTGATGATTGCCGGCGGCGTGGAAAGCATGAGCCGCGCACCGTTTGTGATGCCCAAGGCAGAGAGCGCCTTCAGCCGCAACAACGCCGTGTACGACACCACCATCGGCTGGCGCTTCATCAACAAGCTGATGAAGGAAAAGTACGGCGTGGATTCCATGCCCGAAACCGCCGAAAACGTGGCCGTGGACTTCAAGATCGAGCGCGAAGCCCAGGACCGGATGGCCCTGCGCAGCCAGCTCAACGCCGTGGCTGCCATCAAGGCGGGCCACCTGGCGCGCGAGATCGTGCCCGTGCACATCCCCCAGAAAAAGGGCGACGCGATCATCGTCAGCCAGGACGAACACCCCCGCGAGACCAGCATCGAAGCGCTGGCCAAGCTCAAGGGCGTGGTGCGGCCCGATGGCTCGGTGACGGCCGGCAACGCCAGCGGCGTGAACGACGGCGCCTGCGCGCTGCTGCTAGCCGATGAAGCCAACGCGGCCCAATACGGCCTTAAGCCCCGCGCCCGCGTGGTGGGCATGGCCACGGCCGGCGTGGCCCCGCGCATCATGGGCTTTGGCCCCACGCCTGCCACGCTGAAGGTGCTGGCGCAGACGGGCCTGACCATCGACCACATGGACGTGATCGAGCTGAACGAAGCCTTTGCCGCGCAAGGCCTGGCCGTGCTGCGAGCCCTGGGCCTCAACGATGACGACGCTCGCGTGAACGCCTGGGGCGGCGCGATTGCCCTGGGCCACCCGCTGGGCGCCAGCGGCGCACGCCTGGTCACCACCGCCGTCAACCGCCTGCACGAGCACGCCGGCAAGTACGCGCTGTGCACGATGTGCATCGGCGTGGGCCAGGGCATTGCGCTGATCATCGAACGCGTCTGAACCTCTGAACCTCTGGGCGTTGCCGGGTGTGCTGTGTGCCGGTGTGGCAGCGCGAAACGCCCGGGCGCTGTGCCGCACAGGGCCAGGCCGAAAGCCTGCGGTGCAACGGGGTGGAGGATGGGGCCGCCAGCGCTCGCCAGCCCCGGTGTTGAGAATTGCTATGTATTTTGTAGCAATAGGTGCAATTGATACCTGCACCTGCGGCCATTTTGACCAGAAAACTGCTCCTGGCGGCCTCCGCCGCCCCCCCGGCTGGCCAAAGTGGGCGGGCCATGTGCTCACCACGCGCGCTACCTCGTGCACCAGCGCGAGGGCGTGGGCCCGGGTGATGCCGAACTTGCTCCGTTCCGTGAGCGCGTTGTCCAGGCTTGACTCAGCGCCGTGGCTGCTTACCACCATGACCAGGCAGGGGCCGATGCGGCGGGGGATGCACGGGTCGGTGGATGTGGAAATGCCCAACACACCAAAACGGTCAGTCAGGTCGGCCAGCCCCTGGGCCTGGTGGACGACCCACATGCACATCGCATACGACGCCGTGGCCACGGAGGGATCGCCCCGCTCGATCCGGGCCATGGTGGGCTGCGACACACCCGGGCGCTGTGCCCACTGCGCCTGCGTTTCGCAGCGGCGCTTGCGCGCGACCACCATGTTTGGCTCCGGCAGCGCAATCTGCTGGCGCACGGCCTGGGTATCCGCAGCGTTCAAACACCATCGATGAACAAATCGGTGTTTTCAGATGGTGTGATGCCGTGCCTTGGCCGCACTGCCCACCCATGGCAGAAGCCGCCGCTGTGGGCTACTCCCTGGCCTGTGCGGGCACTTCCGGCCCGATTTTGAACACCCCGCTCACCCGTGCACACGGCACGCCATCAGCCGTGACCAGCCCCTGCGCAAACACCAGCGACCGCGTCACGCGCAGCGGCTCGGCCTCGCCTTCGACCCAGGCACCCAGCGCAGCGGGGGCCAGGTAGTCGATCTGCAGGCTGATGGTCGGCAAGAAACGGTTGTGTACCTGCTCGCTTTTGCGGTGCACCGACAGCGGCAGCAGCATGTCGCAAAAGCTGGCCATCATCCCGCCGTGCAGGTTATTCATGGGGTTCACATGCTGTGGCAGCACCCGAAAGCCGAACTTCACCACGCTGCCCCGCTGCTGCAGGTACAGCGGGCCGTTGTGCTGGATGAACGGGCCGCCGGCCACCAGCGGCGCAAAGCCTTCCGGGATGTCTGGTTGCGTGGCTGCGGGGCCGTGGGCTTGCATGGGCATCAGTGCGCGTCCTTTTCGTTGTCGATGTCGCGGTCAAAGCTGGCGCCTTGCAGGCTGCTGCGGGTGGGGTGGCCCTCCAGCCAGCCGCCGTACACATCCTGAAAGTCACGCACGATGTCATCCAGCGGCAGGTCGTCAAACGTTCCGCGCTGGTGCACGTACTCCATGTGGCGCTGGCCGGTCTTGTCGAAGGGGTGGTAGATCGAGTCGGCGTGCCCGTCGAAATCCAGCGGCAGCAGGCCGAACTTGTCGCACAGTTCGATGTTGAAGGCGGGCGTGGCCTTGCGCCACTGGCCGTCCAGCCAGATGTCGGTGTAGCCGTGCCAGATGAAGAGGTCGGTCTTCATCGTCTCGCGCATGCGCGCGGTGCTCAGGTGGTTGCGCACATCAGCAAAGCCCATGCGGGCCGGTATGCCTGCCGCGCGGCATGCGGCGGTCAGCAGGGCGGCCTTGGGCACGCACCAGCCGTGGCCGTGGGCCAGCACGCTGCTGGCCCGCATGCCCGCAGGCGACAGGTCAATGCGGTACGGGTCGTACCGGAAGCCGTCGCGCACGGCCAGGTACAGGGCTGCGGCGCGTTCGCGGTCGGTGCTGCCCTGTGCGTGCTGCGTGGCAAAGGCGTGTACCGACGGCGCATCGCTGTCGATAAGCGCCGTGGAAGCGAGGGTGGCGGGGCCGGGCAGGGCGGTCATGGGGGTGTCCTCTGGGCTGGTGCAGTGCAGTGCCCCGCAAGCGGAACACCGTGCAGACAAAGTGTGGGACTGGCCGGACGTGAAAAGTGTCGCCAGCGTGCCACTCTGGGTGGGGCGGCAGGTTTGCGCTGGCTTGGCGCGCTACACCCGCCAGGCCGGCAGTTCCCAGTTGCGCCACAGCGCCAGCCCGCGCAGCCCGGCCGTCACCACCACGCAGCTGATCAGCGCCGTCCACGCGGGTGCATCCAGCTGGCGCAGGGCAATGTCGGCCCAGCCGCCGGCGAATGCGCACAGGGCGTAGGGCCGGTGGTCGCTGAAGGCCTGGGGCACCTCGTTGCACAGCACGTCGCGCAGCACGCCACCAAACACGCCGGTGATCACGCCCATCATCACGGCAATGAGGGGCGGCATGCCGATGGCGATCGAAATGTCGACCCCCACTGCTGCAAACAGGCCCAGGCCGATGGCGTCGGGCAGCAGCATGGCGCGTTCGGTGGGCTGAAAGTGCCGCTGTCGCATGAACAGCATGGCCGCCACGCACAGCGCCAGGATGCCCCATACGAACTCGGTGTGCCGTATCCAGAAGAAGGGACGCTGGTCCAGCAGCAGGTCGCGCAGGGTGCCGCCGCCAAAGGCCGCCACAAACGCCACCACGCACACGCCCACGGCATCCAGCCGCTTGCGCGCCGCCGCGATCACGCCCGACAGCGCGAACGCGATGGTGGCCGCCACTTCCAGCACGGTGCGCAAGGTGGTGATCCAGGGCGAGGCAATGAGCGGGTCCATGGGCCGATTGTGCGCCCGTGGCTGGAGGCGGCAGACCTGGCCAGAAGCCACGGTCAGCGCGGTGTCAAGCCACGGGGTGGATCATGATTGCTATAAAAGACATAGCGACAGGTGCAAATGAAACTTGGGCCTGGGCCTGATCGGACTACTTTTCAGGCTGTGGTGCGCCGCCAGGCACCGGCAGGCGCTCGCTCCCGGGGCCGCTGTGGTCCCGGGTGTCGTCATCGCTGGCGCCGCCGTCATCGCCCGGTGCCCCGTAACCCGGGTAGCCGCCATCCCGGTCAGGGTTGCGTGCGGCGTCCTGCCGCTCCTTGGCCATCTGCTCGGCCAGCTGGCTGCGGCCTTCGCGGGCCACGGCGATGAACTTGGCGCGGTCCTTGTGGTGCGGGTACATGCGGTCGGCCAGCGCAATGTTGTGCGTGCGAAAGCGCTGGGTGATGGCGGTGGCCTGCTCGGGCGTCAGCCCCATCAGCCCCAGCACCGTGTGTGCGCTTTGCAGGCTGGACTCGAACAGCTCGCGCTGCACCAGCGTCACGCCCAGGTCGCGCAGCCGGTTCCAGTGCGTGATGTCGCGTGCACGGGCCACCACCTGCAGGTGCGGGAAATGCTCGCGCGCCAGCCGGGCGATCTGCACCGACTGGTCGGGGTCGTCCACCGCCACCACCAGGATGCGCGCATGTTCGGCACCCGCAATGCGCAGCAGGTCCAGCCGCGTGGCATCGCCATAGAACACGCGGTAGCCGAAGGTGCGCGCCACCTCCAGCATGTCCACGCTGTGGTCCAGCACGGTGGTGGGGATGCCCTGGGCCAGCAGCACGCGCGAGACGATCTGCCCGTAGCGGCCGAAGCCCGCGATGATGACGGGTGCCTCCTGCGGCTCCGATATTTCTTCGGCAGCTGGCGCCTTCACACGCGCGTAGCGGCGCAGCAGCACCCTGTCGAGCAGCACCAGCAGCAGCGGGCTGATCAGCATCGACAGGGCCACGGCGCCAATCAGCAGCGAGGCGGTTTCGGCCGGGAACACGCTGGCCCCGGCAGCGGCCTGGAACACCACGAACGCGAACTCGCCGCCCTGCGCCAGCAGCAGCGTGAACACCGGCCGCTCCTGGTACGGTATGCCCACCACCTTGGCCAGCGCATAGATCACCACCGCCTTGGCAACCAGAAAGCCGACGAGGATGGCCGCCATCAGCCAGGGCGAGCGCAGGATCACGCCGAAGTCGATGCTCATGCCCACGGCAATGAAGAACAGGCCCAGCAGCAGGCCCTTGAAGGGCTCGATGTCGGCCTCCAGCTCGCGCCGGTATTCGCTGTCGGCCAGCAGCACCCCGGCCAGAAAAGCGCCCAGCGCCATCGACAGCCCCACCATCACCATGAGGTAGGCAATGCCCACCACCAGCAGCAGGGCGGCCGCCGTAAATACTTCAGGGGTGCGGCTTTTGGCGATCCAGCGCAGCACCGGGCGCAGCAGCAGCCGGCCGCCCAGGATGATGGCGCCGATCACGCCCACGATCTTGAGCACCTCCAGCGCGATCTCACCGGGCGTGTGCGTGCTGCCCGCGCTGGCAGCGACGCCCAGCAGGGGCAGCAGCGCCAGGATGGGAATCGCAGCCACGTCCTGGAACAGCAGGATCGAAAAGCCCGCCTGACCGCTTTGCGTGCGCATCAGGTTGCGCTCGGCCAGCGACTGCAGTGCGATCGCCGTGGACGACAGTGCCAGCCCCAGCGCCCCCACCAGGCTCACGCGCCAGGGCAACCCTGCCAGCGCACCCAGCGCAAACAGCACCGCCGCGCAGCCCAGCACCTGGGCCGTGCCGGTGCCGAAAATGGGGCGGCGCAGGGCCCAAAGCCGGCTGGGCTGCAGCTCCAGCCCCACCAGAAACAGCATCAGCACCACGCCAAACTCGGCAAAGTGCAGGATGTCCTGCACGTTGCTCACCAGGCCCAGCCCCCACGGGCCGATGGCGATGCCCGCCGCCAGGTAGCCAATGATGGCGCCCAGGCCCAGCGCCTGCGCCAGTGGCACGGCCACCACGGCGGCCGAGAGGTAGAGGAAACCGTAGGTGAGCCAGGTGGGCGCGTGTTCCATGGCGGAGGAGGGCGGGCACGGTGGGGTGCTCCGCTTTTGATAGCTGTTGAGGCTTGATTATCGTGCGCAGCAATGCTTTTTGATCTGGAGTGGCGGCGCAACCGGCCCCCGTTGCTAAGATGCGGGCCCTTCTGGATTTGTGGCGGTGTGTTTCATGGATGTGCAGACCTGGCTGGCTTTTTTTGCGGCGTCGTGCCTGATTGCGGTGTCGCCGGGCTCGGGCGCCGTGTTGTCGATGAGCCACGGCCTCTCGTACGGGGTGCGCAAGACCACCGCCACCATCTTCGGCCTGCAACTGGGGCTGCTGCTGATCCTGGTGATCGCCGGGGCGGGCGTGGGCTCGCTGCTGCTGGCGTCCGAGGTGGCGTTCAGCGTGGTCAAGGTGCTGGGCGCCTGCTACCTCATCTATGTGGGCTTTTGCCAGTGGCGCGCAGGCGCTGCCTCGCCCATCCAGGGCGACGAGGCTGCGCCGGCCGGGCCTTGGCAAAAGCGCTGCCTCACGGGTTTTCTGACCAACGCCACCAATCCCAAGGGCATCATCTTCATGGTGGCGGTGCTGCCACAGTTCATGACCGACACGCGCCCGCTGTGGACGCAGCTGGCCGTGATGGCCGCCACCACCGTGGCGGTGGACGTGGTGGTGATGCACGGCTACGCTGCAGGGGCCAGTGCCCTGCGCCGCCTGATGCGCAGCGCCCGAGCAGTGCAGGTGCAGAACCGCGTGTTCGGCGGCCTGCTGATGGCGGTGGGAGCGGGGCTGTTTTTCGTCAAGCGCGGCGGACAGCACGCCTGAGCTCATTTGCTATTAAAAGCATAGCTATAGGTGCAATTGAAACATGGACCTGAAGCTAATTTGGCTTGTTTTTTTGTGGGTGCGCTGATTCCAGGGAGCTTGTGATGCCAGTCGTTGTTGTCGCCAATCCGAAGGGGGGCGTGGGCAAGTCCACGCTGTCTACCAACATTGCGGGCTACTACGCCAGCCGCGGGCATCCCGTCATCCTGGGCGACACCGACCCACAGCAGTCGGCGCGCCTGTGGCTGGGGCTGCGCCCGCCTGCCGCCCGCGCCATCGGCACCTGGGACGCGTCGGCAGACGTGATCACCCGCCCGCCCCGCGGCACCACCCATGCGGTGCTCGACACCCCGGCCGGCCTGCAGGGCTGGCGCATGAGTGACGTGTTCAAGCTGGCCGACAAGATCATCGTGCCGCTGCAGCCCAGCGTGTTTGACATCTTTGCCACGCGCAGCTTTCTCGACAAGCTGGCCGAGCACCGCCATGCGGCTGGCGCGCAGATCGGCATCGTCGGCATGCGGGTCGATGCCCGCACCAAGGCGGCCGAGCAGTTGCACCATTTTGTGGACACGCTCGGGTTTCCGGTGCTGGGCTACCTGCGCGACACGCAGAATTACATCCACCTGGCCGCCCATGGCCTGACGCTGTTTGACGTGGCACCCGGCCGCGTGGCGCGTGACCTGGAGCAGTGGCAGGGCATCTGCACCTGGCTCGACGCCTGACGGATGCTGCGCCACACTGACGCCAAGGACACCGTGAAGCCGCAGATTCGCAGGGGTAGCACCTGTCACCCGGCAGACATCGCAGCCCTGCGCCGGGCGCTACATTGCCTGCATGAAAACCTTCCGCTCCTACTCCGAAGTCAGCGCCTGCGTGGGCCAGGAGGTCGCCGTGACCGAATGGATCACCATCACCCAGGAACAGGTCAACCTGTTTGCCGAAGCGACTGGCGACCACCAGTGGATTCATGTGGACCCCGAGCGTGCCAAGGCTGGGCCATTCGGCGCGCCCATTGCGCACGGGTTTCTCACGCTGTCGCTGATTCCCCGCTTTTTCGAGACGGGCATCCACATCGAGGGAGCCCGCATGGGTGTGAACTACGGTTTGAACCGCGTGCGTTTCACATCGCCGGTGCCGGTGGGCAGCCGCCTGCGAGCGCGCCTGACGTTGCAGGCTGCCGAGGCCATTGCACCCGACGGCATGCAGATGACCTGGCTCGTGACCGTGGAGCGCGAGGGCAGCGACAAGCCGGCCTGCGTGGCCGAGTCGCTGTCGCGCAACTTCGGGGCGCCGGCCTGACGCCGTTGGCTCTGGCAGCGCAGGGGGCCTGACCGATGGACCGCCTGCAAGCCATGAAGGTGTTCGAGCGCGTGGTCGATGAAGGCGGCTTTGCCGCTGCCGCACGCGCCATGGACATGTCGCCCCCTGTGGTGACCCGCATGGTGGCCGAACTGGAGCACCACCTGGGTACCCGGCTGTTGCAGCGCACCACGCGCAAGCTGGCGCTGACGGACGCTGGCGAGTCGTACCTGCAGCGGGTGCGCACCATCCTTCACGAGATCGACGACGCTGAGGCGGCTGCTGCCGCCAGCACCCGCGATCTGCGCGGCACCATCCGCATCGTGGCGGCGCCTGTGCTGGCTACCAATTTCCTTGCACCGGTGGTGGCGCTGTGGCGGGCTGAATACCCGAGGCTGGTGCTGGACATCAGCATTGATGCCTTTGCGTCGGCGCGGGTGGATGAATACGACGTGACCATCATGGTGGCGGGCGAGGATTTCGACGCCAACATCGTGGCGCGGCCCCTGCTGCAGGGCGAAGCCATCGTGGTCGCCTCGCCGCAGTACCTGCAGCGCCGCGGCACGCCGCTGGAGCCGCACGATCTGCTCCAGCACGACTACCTGCGCGATTCGGGCGCGGCCGCGCGCTCGCAGATGGGCCCGGGCCGCAAGTTGCGACTGCAGCCAGTGACCCCCGGCCAGCCGGCCCAGGAAGTGGACGTACCCGCCGTGCTGCAAAGCGTGAGCACCGAGCTGTTGTTGCGCGCCGCCGTGGATGGCGCGGGGGTGGCGGTCACATCGCGCCTGCTGGCGGCCGAGCACCTGGCCCGAGGCGAGCTGGTGCACATCCTGCCGGGGTGGATCTTTTCGCGCTACACGGTGTACGCGGCCCTACCATCGGGCCGCATGCTGCCGGCGCGCACCAAGGTGTTTCTGGATTTTCTGACCCAGCAGGCGCAGGCTGCGATGGCAGAGCAGCAGGGCCTGTAGCAACTGGCCTGCGTCAGATCTGTGCGATCAGCCCAGCTGCGCAAAGCCGCTGATGATCGTGCCTTCGGGCGCCACCTCGATTTCGCCGTCGGGCATGGCAAAGCTGTTCTGGCGCCAGGCTTCAAACACCGTCACTGCCACCGCGTTGGACAGGTTCAGGCTGCGTTGCCCGGCCACCATGGGCAGTCGCAGGCGTTGTGCGGGGGGAAAGGTTTCGCGCAGCTCGGGTGGAAGGCCCCGGGTTTCGGCACCAAACACCAGCCAGTCGCTGGGGAGGAAACAGGTGGAGTGCACAGGCTGCGACGCGTGCGTGGTCATGGCAAACATCCGCGCCGGGTCGGGCTGGGCATCGCGCAAAAATGCCGTCCAGCCTGGGTGGCGGCGCACGGTGGCGTACTCGTGGTAATCCAGCCCGGCGCGGCGCATCAGCCGGTCTTCCATCGAAAACCCGAGCGGCTCGATGAGGTGCAGCGAGCACCCCGTGTTGGCTGCGAGGCGGATCACGTTGCCGGTGTTGGGCGGGATTTCCGGCTCGACAAGGACGATATGAAACATCCCTGCATTGTGCGCTGGCGCAGCCATCGCGGCGCAACGGATGGTAAGCCGGGTATCGGCTGCGATACACCGGGGTTACCCATCCGTCGGCGGCGGGCTGCCACCGACACGGATGGCATGGGTGGGGCCCTTGCCCCTCGTCAATCGATGCCGGTACGCATCAGCACGAGGGCCGTCACATGGGCCACGCCAGCGTCGCGCAGCGCCTGCGTGGCGGCGTGCAGGGTGGCGCCGGTTGTCATTACATCGTCCACCAACACCACCCGCAGACCACCCAGGTCACCGGCACGGGCTGGCTCCACCGCGAATGCGCCGCGCAGGTTGCGCAGGCGTTCGGCCCGGGCCAGGCCACTCTGGGCCTCGGTCGATTGCAGGCGCAGCAGGCTGTGCATGTCGGCCTTTTGTGGCGCCAGCTTGCGCGCCAGCAGCGCCGCCTGGTTGAATCCCCGCGCCCGCAGCCGTTCGGCCGACAAGGGAACGGGCAGTACCTTGTGGGCGGCCTCCAGCGCCGGCTCCACCCAGGGTGTGCTGCGCATCAGCGAGGCCATGGTGCGGGCCCAGCCGGGGTCCCCCCGGAACTTGAATGCGGCCAGTGCGTCCGCCCAGGGGTAGGCGTAGTCGAGCGCTGCCAGGCAGGCATCGTGCAACGGCGGTGCGCGCAAGCAGGCACCGCACACCTCCACGCCCGCAGTCACTCGCAGTGCGCAGCGCGAGCAACGCATCGCAGGTTGGGCAAACCGCGCCACGCAGGCATCGCATATCCGTCGGGACGGCCACGCATGGCAGACCGCGCACGCGCTTGGTACCCGGTCAGCCAGTCGGTCAAGTCGGCTGGAAATCCCTGCCAGGCGAGTGAACAGCATGAGTCAATATACTCGCGCCTCCCCTCCTGTACGGCCCATGTCATCCGCGCGTCCCCCCACCATTGACCCTGTCGCGGCCGCGCGTTGGCACGCCGCGGCCCCCGCCGTCTCGCCCTGGTTGCATGAGGAGGTGGGCCGGCGCATGCAGGACCGCCTGCAATGGATTGTCCAGGCGCCTGATTCGTGGTGCGACTGGGAGGCGGTGCGCGGGGGGCTGCAGGCGCACGCGCTGGTCAGCGCCCGCTACCAGAGGGCACGGAGCGTCATCCATGAGACCTCTGCTGCGCACGACAAGGTGGCGCGCGAAGCGTTTGCCAGGCCGTGGTGGAGCCCGTTACGATGGAGTGCAGCCAACCCCGAATTTGCGAATCCCGAGCCCGCCAGCGTGCAGATGCTGTGGGCCAACATGGGCCTGCATACCGCGGCAGACCCCCAGGCGCTGATCGCGCAATGGCACCGGGCGCTCGCAGTGGATGGCTATCTGATGTTCTCTTGCCTGGGGCCCGACACCTTGCGGGAGCTGCACGCTGTGTATGCGGCCATGGGCTGGCCTCCTGCCGGTCATGCTTTCACGGACATGCACGACTGGGGTGACATGCTGGTGCAGGCCGGCTTTGCCGAACCCGTCATGGACATGGAGCGCATCACGCTGACCTTTGCCACACCCGAGCGGCTTGTTCAAGAACTGCGCGAACTGGGCTGCAACCTGCACCCTGGCCGGCACGCGGCCCTGCGCGGGCGGCACTGGCGGGCGCAGCTGTATTCGGCGCTGTCCCAGCGCCTGGCTGATCCGAAAAATGATGGTCAGCTCGCACTCACTTTCGAGATCATCTACGGCCATGCGTTCAAGCCAGCGCCTCGGGTTCGCGTCAGCGAGTCAAGCGCAGTCTCCCTGCAGGACATGCGGGCCATGCTGCGCAAGGGCGGCGAGCGGACCTGAGGAGGCCTGTCGGGCGGGGTGGGGATGCCTTGCATCGCCCTCCGTACCGGTTGCCATGCGCGCCGGTTTGAACCAACAGCCGTGTCCCGGCCCAATCCCCGTCCCAAAATGGCGCGCTGGTGTCAAGCCCAACCCTTGCGAAAGGGGCATCCCGAGACTTGCGGTTGCACCGTACCAACAGCCTTTACCAAGGTAGAGTGCAAAGGTGTGCAGACCGGTGCAGACTGTGGCCCGTACAGCGTTGCCAAGCTGTCCATCTGACGGCCCATCCTGCAGGATCAGGTTGTGTCCTTATGTCAATGACATGGAACAAGCCGCGCTACAATTCAGGCTTATTGAGATTTCGGGCATCTTCCCGCGCAAATTGGCTGGCTGCGTCGTGACGGCGTGACGTTGCGGATACGGAGACCAGCGGTCTTGTGAGCATTTGCTGTGACGGGCTTGGTTTATCGTTTTGCCACGGTTTCTGGTCAACGCGTCGACTGGCGTCTTGCCCGCAACTGCTCGGTGACTCCGGCGCAACTCGGGTGGCTTTACTTGGGCCTGTGCACGGTGATCCTGACGATTGCATCCGGTTTCTGGATGCTCGGGGCACGGCTCGTCATGCCTTTCGCATGGCTCGAAATCCTGGCAGTTGGAATAGCGTTCGTCATCTACGGTCGCCATGCGGCGGATGGCGAGAGGATTTCATTGCAAGGCTCACGCCTTGTGGTGGAGCTGGAGACGGCAGGCAAGCTGGAACGGGCAGAGTTCGACCGCAGTCGGGTCCGTGTGGAGCCCAAGACCGGCAACCGTTCGCTCATCATGCTGTCTGCGCAGGGCCGTTCGGTGGAGGTGGGGCGCTTTGTGCGCCCGGAACTGAGACCTGCCCTGGCATCGGAGATCCGCATGGCTCTGCGCGCCGCCTGACCCCACGCAGGCGCGCCAGGGGATTGGTTAAATTGAGGCTTAGAAGTAAGTGAGAACTATGAAGAGCATTTCCAACAAGCTGGCTTCTCTGCTGCTGATCGCCGGTGCATGGGTGGGTTCCGCTGCCCATGCCGTCCAGGACCTGCCTGGCGGGCCAGCAGTCAATCAGTTGAACCTGGCGCCCCCTGTCACCAAGATCGCTGAAGAGCAGCACTTCCTTCACTGGATGATGCTGATCATCTGCACGGTAATCTTCGTGGCTGTGTTCTCGGTGATGTTCTACTCGATCTGGAAACACCGCCGCTCCAAGGGTGCGAAGTCGGCCAACTTCCACGAGTCGGTGACTGTTGAGGTGGTCTGGACCATTGTTCCTTTCATCATCGTGATCCTGATGGCTCTGCCCGCTACCAAGGTACTGGTTGCGCAAAAGGATACGACCAACGCCGATCTCACTATCAAGACTACGGGTTATCAGTGGAAGTGGGGCTATGACTATCTGGCTGGTGAGGGCGAGGGCATCGGCTTCATCTCGACGCTGGACAGCAGCCATCGTGCCATGTCCGACAGCGGCAACGTGACGGAAGCGCCTGCCAACTACCTGCTGAAAGTGGACAACCCCATGGTGGTCCCCGTCAACAAGAAGGTGCGCATCATCACGACGGCCAACGACGTGATCCATGCGTTCATGGTGCCGGCCTTTGGTATCAAGCAGGATGCGATCCCGGGTTTTGTGCGCGACACATGGTTCCGTGCAGAAAAAATCGGTGATTACTACGGTCAGTGTGCCGAGCTTTGCGGCAAGGAACACGCCTACATGCCCATTCATGTGAAGGTGGTCTCGGCCGAAGACTACACGGCGTGGGTGGCGGCGCAGCGCAAGCTCGCTGCAGCGAAGCTGGATGATCCCACCAAGGTCTGGGCGCTGGATGACCTGGCCAAGCGCGGCGAGAAGGTCTACGCGGCCAACTGCGCGGCCTGCCACCAGGCCAACGGCAAGGGCGCAGGTCCGATCAAGGCTCTGGATGCGTCTGCGATCGTGCTCGATGCTGACCACGCCAAGCAGATCCAGATCATGCTCAAGGGAGCGGCCAACGGTGCCATGCCTGCATGGCCCCAGTTGAGTGACACCGACATTGCAGCAGTGATCACGTACACCAAGAACAGCTGGTCCAACAAGACCGGGCAACTGGTGCAGCCGTCGGAAATCGTGGCCCAGCGTGGCAAGTAATCAACGCCCCATCGTATTGAGGAATTCAAAATGAGCGCAGTTCTCGACAACCACGGGCACGCTGGCGATCACGCACACGACGGCCACGATCACCACCATGCTCCCACTGGCTGGCGCCGCTGGGTGTTTGCCACCAACCACAAGGACATTGGTACGCTGTACCTGCTGTTCTCGTTCGTCATGCTGATGGTGGGCGGTATCCTGGCCCTGCTGATCCGCGCCGAGCTGTTCCAGCCTGGCCTCCAGCTGGTCAACCCTGAGCTGTTCAACCAGCTCACCACGATGCACGGCCTGATCATGGTGTTCGGCGCCATCGTGCCTGCCTTCGTGGGTTTCGCGAACTGGATGATCCCGCTGCAGATCGGCGCATCCGATATGGCGTTCGCCCGCATGAACAACTTCAGCTTCTGGCTGATGATTCCTGCGGCGCTGATGCTGGTGGGTTCGTTCCTGATGCCTGGGGGCGCTCCGGCCGCCGGCTGGACCCTGTACGCGCCCCTGACGCTGCAGATGGGCCCATCCATGGACGCAGGTATCTTTGCGATGCATATCCTGGGTGCCAGCTCGATCATGGGATCGATCAACATCATCGTGACCATCCTGAACATGCGCGCCCCTGGCATGACGCTGATGAAGATGCCCATGTTCGCCTGGACGTGGCTCATCACCGCTTACCTGCTGATCGCCGTGATGCCCGTGCTGGCTGGCGCGATCACCATGACGCTGACTGACCGCCACTTCGGTACCAGCTTCTTCAACCCCGCCGGCGGCGGTGATCCGGTCATGTATCAGCACATCTTCTGGTTCTTCGGTCACCCCGAGGTGTACATCATGATCTTGCCGGCCTTCGGCATCATCAGCCAGATCGTGCCCGCGTTTGCGCGCAAGAAGCTCTTTGGCTATGCCTCCATGGTGTATGCGACTTCGTCGATCGCCATCCTGTCGTTCATCGTGTGGGCTCACCACATGTTCACGACCGGCATGCCAGTGACCGGCCAGCTGTTCTTCATGTATGCCACGATGCTGATCTCGGTGCCTACGGCGGTGAAGATCTTCAACTGGATCGCGACCATGTGGCGCGGCTCCATGACGTTTGAAACCCCGATGCTGTTCGCAGTGGGTTTCATCTTCGTGTTCACGATGGGCGGCTTCACGGGCCTGATCCTTGCCATGGCTCCGATCGACATCCAGCTGCAGGACACCTACTACGTGGTCGCGCACTTCCACTACGTGCTGGTTGCCGGTTCGTTGTTCTCGATGTTTGCCGGCGTGTACTACTGGCTGCCCAAGTGGACTGGTGTGATGTATTCCGAAACCCGCGGCCAGATCCATTTCTGGAGCTCGCTGATTTTCTTCAACATCACATTCTTCCCGATGCACTTCCTGGGACTGGCCGGCATGCCACGCCGCTATGCCGACTATCCCATGCAGTTTGCCGACTTCAATGCGATCGCTTCTGTGGGCGCCTTCGGCTTTGGTCTGGCGCAGGTGTACTTTTTCCTGGCTGTGATCGTCCCCGCCATGCGCGGCAAGGGCGAGAAGGCAGCTGCCAAGCCCTGGGATGGTGCTGAAGGCCTCGAGTGGGAAGTCCCGTCGCCTGCCCCTTTCCATACGTTTGAAAATCCACCCAAGCTGGACGCTACGGCGACCCGCGTGATTGGTTGATCGAGGTCTGATTCATGAAGCCCGAACAAAAGAAGAGCAACCTGCGCATGGCGTTGATCCTCGCATCGGTGGCTGCCGTGTTCTTTGTCGGGTTCATGGTCAAGGTCACCTTCCTTTCCCGCTGAACGAACAGATACTGTTATGAGCCTGCGCCACGAAAACGCGAAGATGGTCGGGAAGCTGGTCGTCGTTGCGGCAGGCATGTTTGCGTTCGGCTACCTGCTGATTCCCATCTACAAGCACATCTGCGAGATGACGGGGATCAATATCCTGTCGTTGTCGGAGCGGCAGGTTCCTGGCAACGGCGTGGCCGGCAGGGATGTGAAGGTTCCGTCCAACACGCAGGTGGACCGCACCCGTACGATTACTGTCGAGTTCGATGCCAATGCCCGCGGGCCTTGGGACTTCAAGCCTGCACAGCGGTCAGTGCAGGTTCACCCAGGCGAGCTGACGACCGTGATGTACGAGTTCCAGAATGTGCAAAACCGCCGTATGGCCGCCCAGGCCATACCAAGCTATGCACCGCGCCAGGCTGCAGCACACTTCAACAAGCTGGAGTGCTTCTGCTTTAACCAGTACATCCTGGAGCCGGGCGAAAAGAAGGAGTGGCCGGTGGCGTTCGTGATTGACCCTCGTCTCTCGAAAGACGTCACGACGATCACCTTGTCCTACACGTTTTTCGAAGTGGGCGGCAAGACCCCTGCGGCGCCCGGTTCTGCGGCGGCTGCAGAGGCGCTGACTGCGCCGGTTGCAGCTGTGGCTACACCAGTGGTGATCGGCAATGCAGAGGCTGGCTCATGAGCGAGGACGGCGAGCGCAGTATCCGTCCGCATGAGCGCACGGGCTCGCTTGGCCGGACAATCCGCGCAGTGGCATGGTCGCTGATCGGGTTGCGCAAGGGCAGTGAATATGAGCAGGATGTGCAGCGCCTGAACCCGTTGCACATCATTGCGGTGGGGCTGGCAGCCGTGTTTCTGCTGGTGCTTGGGCTGATTGGCCTTGTGAACTGGGTAGTTTGAACACAATACGTGGCCCGGTTGCCCATGGGGCTTGGCCACCATAGGTTTTGAGATTTTGAGATTCAGGAGCTGAAATGAGTGCAACAACCCACGGCGGAACCCCGTACTACTACGTGCCGGCCGAATCGCGCCATCCTTTCATGGCGGCAGTCGGCCTGTTTTTCGTGATCCTGGGCGCGGGGCAGTGGATCAATGGCCACGACTGGGGCAAGTATTCGCTGGCCTTCGGTCTGGTGTGGTGGCTCTTCGTGCTGTACCAGTGGTTTGGCGACGCGGTCCGGGAGAGCGAAGGTGGTCTGTACGGTCACAAGATCGACCTGTCTTACCGCTGGAGCATGAGCTGGTTCATCTTCTCTGAAGTCATGTTCTTCGGCGCATTCTTCACGGCGCTCTGGTGGGCTCGTTCGCACTCGGTGCCAGCCCTGGGCAGCCTCGAAAATGCATTGCTCTGGCCCGATTTCAAGGCGGTTTGGCCCAGCATCGCGGCTGGTGCCACAGCTTCGCCAGCCGGTATCGTGGAGCCCTTCCAAACGGTGGGTCCCTTCTGGTTGCCGACCATCAACACTGCCCTGCTGCTGACCTCTGGCGTGACCCTGACCATCGCTCACCACGCGCTGCGCGAAAACCAGCGTGGCAAGACCATCGGCTTCATGTGGGCCACAGTGCTGCTGGGCTTCGTATTCCTGATCGTTCAGGGCTACGAGTACTACCATCTGTACACGGACCTGAACCTCAAGCTCAACTCCGGCATTTTTGGTTCGACCTTCTTCATGCTGACCGGCTTCCACGGGTTTCACGTGTTCCTTGGCATGCTGATGCTGCTCGTCATCACGCTGCGCCTGCAAAAAGGCCATTTCACGGCAGACAAGCATTTTGGTTTTGAAGGTGCCGCGTGGTACTGGCACTTTGTGGACGTGGTCTGGCTGGGCCTCTACGTGTTGGTCTACTGGATGTAAGCCTACAAGCTGCCTCATAAAAAAAGCGCCTCGCGGCGCTTTTTTGTTGTGGTGACCGATGGAACCGGGCGAGAGCGCTGACGGGTCCTTGAAGTGGATTAGCGGGTCGCCGGAAGCCCGGTGGGCTGGATATAGCCTAACTGCCAGGCAATCAGGATGCACACAAAAAGCACAATAGAGAAACCCACCCGGAGTGCCAGCGCCTTGGCCATGTGGTTACCCTTGGCTTTGTCGTCCCGTCCGTTGCGCATCATGAAGACCAGCGCCGAAGCGAGGCTTGCAAGAATGGCGATGAAAGCCACCAACACCAGATATTTCATGGAAGCCATTATCCCGTGACTGCCCCGACCCGCGCTGCGGACCTGCGTTTCTGGCTGATCACCCTCGCTGCCATTGTGGCCATGCTGGTCACGGCATCGCTGGGGCGGTGGCAGCTTTCGCGCGCGTCGCAGAAGCAGGCGCTGCAGTCAGCCATTGATGAGCGCCGGCAGTTGGGTCCGGTGGACGTGCGAGCATTCGTACAGGCACAGGACCCGTCCGCGTCCACTGCCGGACGGGCCGACGAAGCGGGCGCCGATGACGCTCTGGCCCATGGCCTGGTCCATCGCACGGTGGCGCTGCGTGGGCGCTGGATCCCGGAATACACGGTGTTTCTGGACAATCGCCAGATGAACGGCCGCCCAGGCTTCTTCGTGCTGACCCCGCTGCTGCTCTCCGATCCCGAAAGTTCAGGCAAGGTCGTCGTGGTACAGCGCGGGTGGGTACCTCGCAATTTTCAGGACCGTACCCAGCTTCCTCAAGTCGCGACTCCGGGTGACACCGAAGTCAGCGTGCAGGGCCGGATCGCGCTAGCTCCCTCACGCCTGTATGAGTTCGACGACGGCCCGGCAATCCAAAGGTCTTCCCCCATCCGGCAAAATCTCGACATCCCGGCATTCGGCACCGAGACGCGCTTGCCGATTCTGCCGCTCACCGTGTTGCAGACAGGGGAGTCCGCCGACGGTCTGCTGCGAAACTGGCCCGTCATCAGTGCCGGCATCGACAAACACTACGGTTACGCATTTCAATGGTTCGGGCTTTGTGGCCTGATTGCAACGCTTTATGTCTGGTTCAACATCTTCCGACGGTTCATTCGCCCGCGCCGCCAGCCAGCCACCTGAGGAGGCTGGAGAACATCCGCTGGGTCTCACGGTACATACGCTGCCAGCGGCAGGCGCTGCTGTGGCCGACGCGCAGCGTGGCCGCTACGGCCGGCTCAAGATGCTCGGGGTGCTGCTCGTCTGTGCTGCGCCAGTGATTGCGTCCTACTTCACGTACTACGTGGTACGACCCGAAGGCCGCCGCAGTTATGGAGAACTGATCGACCCCCAACGCACGTTCCCCGACCTGAAAGCGACCACCCTTGACGGGCAGACGATGGATCTGCGTTCGCTGAAAGGACAGTGGCTGCTGGTAAGTGTGGCGGGGGGGGCCTGCGACCCTGCCTGCCAGAAGCATCTCTATCTGCAGCGCCAGATGCGTGAAAGCCTGGGCAAGGAAAAAGACCGGCTTGACTGGGTGTGGCTTGTGAACGATACGGCCCCGCTTCCTGCGGAACTGGGCAACGCCCTGCAAAAAGCCACTGTGCTGCGGCTGGACTCCGCATCGCTGGGCAGCTGGCTGACCCCTGCGCAGGGTCACACGCTGGCTGACCATCTGTATGTCGTGGATCCGATGGGCAACTGGATGATGCGCTTCCCTGCCGCCATGGACACTACCGGTGCGGCGAAGGCCAAGCGTGACCTGGAGCGGTTGCTTCGCGCCTCTTCTTCCTGGGATGAACCCGGCCGACCAGTAAAGCCATGATGGACACCCAGCCGTTGTACGACCTCGCGCCGCTGGCGCGGCTGATGCTCGTTGGCATCCTCATCGCCGTGGGCCCGCTCGCATGGATTGCGCTGCGCAACCGCGGCAGCACGCCGGTGCGCCGCCTGCAGGCGCTGACCGTGCTGACACTTTTCCTGACCTTCGACCTCGTGCTGTTCGGTGCGTTCACCCGCCTGACGGACTCAGGTCTTGGGTGTCCGGACTGGCCTGGTTGCTACGGCAGCGCGAGCCCCGTTGGGGCGCGCGAGGAGATCTCCGCTGCCCAGGAGGCCATGCCCACCGGGCCGGTCACCCACGGCAAGGCATGGGTGGAGATGATCCACCGCTACCTGGCCACGGGTGTTGGCGTGCTCATCATCGCCATGACGGCTTCGGCCTGGGTACAGCGGCGCCAGGCGCAGCGAAATGGCGCGCCGCAGCTCCCGCTCAGCCCGTGGTGGCCCACTTTCACACTCTTTTGGGTGTGCCTGCAGGGAGCGTTTGGCGCGCTGACGGTGACCATGAAGCTCTTTCCTGCCATCGTCACGCTGCACCTGATGGGCGGAGTCGTCCTGCTGGCGCTGTTGTGTTTGCAGGCCGTGCGCCATACGCACTGGGCGCAGGGGCGCCAGCCTGTCAACCTGACCGGCCAGCTGCGCCTTGCGCTGGTGATTGCTACGGCGCTGGTAGGCGTCCAGATCGTGCTGGGCGGCTGGGTCAGCACCAACTATGCCGTGCTGGCCTGCACCACGTTTCCCACATGCCAGGGGAGCTGGTGGCCAGAGATGGATTTTGCACAGGGATTCCAGATCTGGCGTGAGCTGGGCATGCTGCAGGACGGCACCCACATCAGTTTTGCCGGCCTCACGGCCATCCACTATGTTCACCGCCTCATGGCCTATCTGGTGCTGGCCGTGATCTGGGGATTGGCCTGGGCGCTGCATCGCCGTAGCCTGCTGGTGGTGCAGGCGCGCTGGCTGGCAGCATTGGGCGCCTTGCAGCTCGTCACCGGGCTTTCCAATGTGGTGCTGGACTGGCCACTGGTTGCCGCCGTACTGCACACCGGCGGCGCCGCGGCGCTGGTGGTTGTTCTGACATGGTCGCTTGCGTCGAGCCGCGTTGTCGCGCACCCGCAAGCGGCTTCTGCGCCGTCGCGTGCACCGAGAGTTTCTGCATGAGTGTTGCTTCCCCCGCAGCGGTTTCGCCGCCGTCCCGACTGGCCCAGTTTTACGCGCTGACCAAGCCGCGCGTGGTCCAGCTCATCGTCTTTTGTGCGCTTATCGGCATGGTGCTGGCTGTGCCTGGCCTGCCATCGGGCGCGCAACTGGGCCTGATGGCCCTAGCCTCGGCAGGCGTCTGGCTGGTGGCTGGGGCCGCTGCGGCGTTCAACTGCATCGTGGAGCAGGGCATCGATGCCAAGATGAAGCGCACCGCATGGCGCCCCACGGCCAAGGGCGAGCTGTCGAATGCGCAGACCCTGCTTTTCTCTGCCGTGCTGTGTGGCGCAGGGTCGGCCATCCTGTACTTCCTGGTCAACCCGCTGACCATGTGGCTCACGTTTGCCACGTTTGTGGGCTATGCGGTGATCTACACCGTCATCCTGAAGCCGCTCACGCCGCAGAACATCGTGATCGGAGGGGCCTCCGGTGCCATGCCGCCAGTGCTGGGCTGGGCCGCGATGACCAATGACGTGGGCCCCGAGGCGCTGATCCTCTTCCTGATCATCTTCTTGTGGACGCCTCCGCATTTCTGGGCGTTGGCGCTCTATCGTGTGGAGGACTATCGCAAGTCGGGGCTGCCGATGCTGCCCGTCACGCACGGCAATGAGTTCACGCGCCTGCAGGTTTTCCTGTACACGCTGATCCTCTTTGCGGGCTGCCTGATGCCATTTGTCTATGGCATGAGCTCGTGGATATACCTCGCGGCTGCGGTGCTGCTCAGTGGCGGTTTCTGTGCCTACGGTTTTGCACTGTGGCGCAATTATTCCGATGCGCTGGCCCGCAAGACCTTCCGCTTTTCCCTGATTCACCTGAGCGTGCTGTTTGCGGCCCTGTTGGTGGACCATTACGTGCTGTGAATGCCATGCCTCAACGTCGACTTGCTATTAAAACAATATCTGTAGTGGCACTTTCCATAAGCGCTACAGCCCTTTTCTCTGCGTGTTCAGAGAAAAAAACCGAGTTCAGGGGCGTGGATGTCACCGGAGCAGAATACGCACGCGACCTGCCCCTGACCGATCACCATGGCAAGGCCCGCCACCTCTCGGACTTTGCTGGCAAGGTGGTCGTCGTATTCTTCGGCTTCACCCAGTGCCCGGATGTCTGCCCGACCTCCATGCTGGAACTGGCGGAGGTCAAGAAGATGCTGGGCCCGGACGGCGACCGGTTGCAGGGAATTTTCGTGACCGTGGACCCCGAACGCGACACGCCCGAAGTGCTCAAGGCCTACATGGCCAACTTCGACCCGACCTTTCTGGCTCTGCGCGGCACACCTGAACAGCTGGCCGCCGTCGCCAAGGACTTCAAGATTTACTACAAAAAGGTCGACGGCAAAACACCCACCAGCTACACGATGGATCACTCGGCGGGCAGTTACGTGTACGACACGGCCGGCCGCCTGAGGGTGTACAACCGTTATGGCAGTGGTGCGCAGGCGCTGGCCGCCGATGTGAAGGCCTTGTTGGCCGAAGCACGCTGAGCCTTCCCCGAAGGCCCGCTCATCACAACGGTGCAGCTGTGCGCTGCCGGCCGTTGTGTACCCGACCCCAACGCAACAAAGCGGGCCTGATGAGGGGTTTCTCCCGGGAGGCCTGCCAATTCAGGTGGCAGCCCGCCAGGCATCCAGCCAGGCCGGGGCCGCGGGTGGCCTCACGGAAACGGTTACTCCGCCTTGATGCCCCGCATCGCAATCACACCGCCGAGAAGGTTGGTGTCTGCCTTGATCCGGTTGGCCAGGCCTTCCGGCGATGTACCCGCCACTTGCCAGCCTTGCTGGAAAAGCTTGCTGCGCACCTCTTCGCTGCGGGCAATCTCGCCAATCAGTGCAGCCAGCTTGGCCTGTATGGGCTTGGGCATGGTTGCGGGGGCGGCAAACGCGTTCCAGATCTCCAGATTGAAGTTGCTGATGCCAGCCTCGGACAGGCTCGGGATATCTGGCGCGAGAGCACTGCGCGTTGTCGATGTCACACCGATGGCGCGCAGCTTGCCCGCCTTCACCTGCGCCTGCGCAAGCGCAGGCGGCATCAGCGCCATTTGCAACTGCCCGCCCAGCATCGCCGTGGCGACCTGCGCGTAGCCGGGGTAAGGCACGTGAACGGGATTGATGTTGCTGCGCGACTTGAGCAACTCGGTACCGATGTGGCCCACAGTGCCGACGCCCGGCGTGCCATAGCTCCATTTGTCACCACCATTGCGGGCAGCTACAAAGAACTCCTGTGCGGTGGCGGTTGCGGGCACACCTGGCTGGTTCACGGGCGCGGTCAGCACGAGTGGTGATGTGCCAATCAGGCTCAATGGTGCCAGGTCCTTGATCGGGTCGTAGGGCACCGCCGCGTTGAGCAGCTTGGCAATCGTCAGGTTGCCGTTGATCATCAGGCCGATGGTGTGGTCGTCACGCGCCTTTGCCACGGCATCGGCGCCGATGTTGCCACCCGCGCCCACGCGGTTTTCCACGATGACGGGTTGCCCCAGCGCCTTGGACAGCGGCTCGGCAAACGTACGCGCCGTGAGGTCAGGCGAGGACCCGCCAGGGAAGCCGACGATGATCCTTACCGTCTTGGTAGGCCACTTGGCTGCCAGCGCTGCGGCGCCAGGGGCCGATGTTTGTGCTGCCGCCCAAGGGGCAGCGGTTGCAAGCGCCAGCGCCAGTGCGGTGCGGCGGGACAGAGTGCGTGCGGTATTGGCGGACAAGGGGAGATCTCCTCGCTGGGTCATGTTGGGATGGCTGAAAGCCAAAGGGCCCCTTGCGGGGCCCTCTCGGCATTCATCCGTGAAACGCGATGGTAAGGCAACATGGTGCAACGACTGGTGGTCGTGCCAGGCCAACCTGCGCCGCCCTCAGGCGTACTCGACCAGCGCCTTCTTCATCTTCTTCATCGCGGCTACCTCGATCTGGCGGATGCGCTCGGCACTTACGCCATACACAGCCGCCAGGTCGTGCAAGGTCATGCCGCCTGTGCCGTCATCGTTCACCTTGAGCCAGCGCTCTTCCACGATGCGGCGGCTTCGGTCATCCAGGCTGCTCAGGGCTGCGGCAATGCCGTCGGTGGCCATCGCATCGCGCTGGCGCGACTCGATCATCGCGGTGGGCTCGTGCGAGGCATCGGCCAGGTAGGCAATGGGGCCAAACGCCTGTTCACCGTCGTCCGAAGGGGCTGGGTCCAGCAGCACGTCGCCACCCGACATGCGCGTTTCCATCTCGATGACTTCTTCGCGCTTGACGTTCAGCTGCGCCGCCACTGCGTCGATTTCCCGGTCCGACAGCGTATCGCGGTGCGTGGCAGCGTCTGCGGCGGCAGCATCGGCTTTGAAGCCCTGCTTCATGGACCGCAGGTTGAAGAACAGCTTGCGCTGTGCCTTGGTGGTTGCCACCTTCACCATGCGCCAGTTCTTGAGGATGTACTCATGGATCTCCGCTTTGATCCAGTGCATCGCATAGCTCACCAGACGCACGCCCTGCTCGGGGTCAAAGCGCTTGACGGCCTTCATCAGGCCGACGTTGCCTTCCTGAATGAGGTCGCCATGGGGAAGCCCGTAGCCCAGGTACTGGCGGGCAATCGACACCACCAGGCGCAGGTGTGACATCACCAGCCGGCCTGCCGCATCGACATCATTGTTGTCCCGCAGGCGGCGCGCATACGACTGCTCCTCCTCGAGGGAGAGCATGGGCAGACGGTTGACCGCCGAAATATAGGCGTCCAGATTACCCAGTGGAGGCACAAGCGCCCAGGCGCTCGCGGGTGCCAAAGTCGTTGTCGCGGTTCCAGATTGAAGGTTCATTCCGGCGTCCTTTCCTCTAAGCCATGATGTTAGCACTCTCTTCGAGTGAGTGCTAAGGGTGAAGTTCCCCTGACTTTGTCACGGCTTTGGCAGCGCGGAAAAGCGTTATGAAGCGCTTGCACACGCCATCCGAGTTCTGTGCCTTTTCCCATTGGTTGTGTCTTCGTACGTCTGCTTGTTGGTCGCCGAGTCATCATGCTGTAGTGCTATCAACATCATCGCAATCAAGGCTGCCTCGAAGTTGCCGCGAGGCAGCCCTGGCGGCAGTGTCGTCCGGCCCGAGGCGTCAACCCTTTGCAGCCTGGCCTGGCGCCGTGGCAGACTGCGCGGCTCCTTCACCCCGGAGAACTCCATGGCCCCTGTTGCCGCCCCGCTGGCGCTGCTAGATGTGTGCATGGTGACCACCACGGTCGCTACCGAAGACGAGTCGAGGCGGCTGGCCCAGGCCGTGCTGCACGCTCGCTTGGCTGCATGCGTGCAGGTGAAGCCGATCACCTCGCACTTTCGCTGGCAGGGTGCTTTGCAGGAAGATCGCGAAATGCGTCTGGCGTGTAAGACCACGGGCGCTGCGGCGCCTGCCCTGATCGGCTTGCTGCGTGCCCAGCACCCTTACGCACTGCCCCAGCTGGTCGTGCAGGTGCTGCAGGCCTCAGTTGAATACGCGCAATGGGTGCACTCTGAAGTGGTGGTGCCTGCCTCCGAGGTGCAGACATAGCCGCGTGCATGCACCATGCGTGCGTCAGATCACGTAGCTGGCGGCCGACGAGGGCTGCGACGGCGCTGCCAGTGCCTGCCGTTCAAACGCATCCAGCGGGAGCGGTCGGCCAAACAGGTAGCCCTGGAACGCCTTGCAACCGTGCGCCAGCAAGAACTGGTAGTGCTCTTCGGTCTCCACGCCTTCTGCAATCACGCTCAGCCCGAGGCTGTCGGCCAGCCCGATGATGGAGCGTGCGATGGCTGCATCGCTGGCGTCCAGCAGCACGTCGCGCACAAAGCCCTGGTCGATCTTGATCTGGTCGAGCGGCAGGCGCTTGAGGTAGCTCAGGCTCGAATAGCCGGTGCCAAAGTCGTCCAGCGCAAAGCCCAGTCCGTGTGCCTTCAGCGCGAGCATGATGGCAATCACGTCGTCGACGTTGTCCAGCAGCAGGCTTTCGGTCAGCTCCAGCTTGATGTTGTGCGGGTTCGCACCAGTGCGCGCCACCATGGACAGGAGCTGATCGACAAAGTGTTCCTGCAGAAACTGCCGCGCACTCACGTTGATGGCCAGCTGCAGGTGCGCGAGGCCCGGGATGCCGCGCCACAGCGCCTGCTGGCGCATGGCGGTTTCCATCACCCAGTCGCCCAGCGGCAGGATCAGGCCCGTTTCCTCGGCCAGTGGTATGAACTCCGCCGGTGACACCATCCCGCGCACCGGGTGCTGCCAGCGTACCAGGGCCTCGGCACCCGTCACACAGCCACAGCTGTCCACCTGCGGCTGGTACAGCAGCAGGAATTGCGACATGCGAAGCCCGGTGTGCAGCTCGCTTTCCAGCAGCGCGCGCCGGTTCACGGCCTGTTGCATGTCGGGGTCAAAAAAGCGCAGCGTGTTGCGCCCGGCATCCTTGGCGCGGTACATGGCCATGTCGGCCTGCTTGAGCACTTCGTCCAGCGGGGCCAGGTGGTCGCGCAGCAGCGTCACGCCAATGCTGGCGGTGATGTGGTGCTCGTACCCTGCCAGATCGTAGGGCTGGCGCAGGTCGTGCAGCAGCTTTTCGCCCAGCACGCGCGTGTGCGCTGCGGCTTCGCGGGCGTCGGGGCTCAGGCTTTGCAGCACCACCACGAACTCGTCACCGCCAAGCCGGGCCACGGTGTCCTGTTCGCGCACGCCGGTGCGCAGGCGGGTTGCCACCTGCTTGAGCAGCAGGTCGCCGACCTCGTGGCCGCGCGTGTCGTTCAGGGTCTTGAAGTTGTCCAGGTCCACAAACAGCACGGCGGTGTTATCGCCCGTGCGTTCACTCGTGGCCAGCACCTGCTGCAGGCGATCCACCAGCAGGCGGCGGTTGGGCAGCTGCGTCAGTGCGTCGTAGAACGCCAGGTAGCGCGCTTCGTCCTCCGCTGCCTTGCGGCCCGAGATGTCGATGTCGATGCAGAACATCTCCGGGGGATGCCCGGGTACCTCGATGAAGGCATGGCTGGAGAAGACGTCCACGGGCGAGCCGTCCTTGCGATGCAGCTGCATTTCAGACGCAGGGATGACCTCGCCGGTGGCAAACATGTGCCGCATCTGCGTGCGCACACCGTCGTGCATGGACGCGGGGATGATCAGGTCCAGCAGGTTTTTGCCCAGGGCTTCCTCGGACCTGTAGCCGTAGAGCTTTTCGGAGGCCTGATTCCAGTAGCTGGTGGTGCCGTCCTGCAGGTAGCCCTGTACCGAAATGGAAGGGATGGTGCGCAGCAGCGAGCGAAACCGCAGCTCTGATTCGCGCAGCGCTTTCTCGGTCCGCTTGCGCGCCGTGATGTCGTGCGCGAGAAACACCACGGCAGGCGTGGCGTCCGGCTGGGTTTGCAGCGGCTGTGCCCGGCCTTCGAAAAACCGCTGCCCGGAGCGCGTTTCCATCTCGTACTCGATGGTTTGGGTGGTCCTGGTCTGCAGGGTTGAGCGCACCAGCGCCAGGAAACGGTCGGCCTGCTCGGCGGGCAGCACATCGTGCATGCGCTTGCCCAGCAGGTCGCTGGCAGGGCCCGCCAGCGGCTCATCGTCGGGTGAGAGCACCTCCACATAGCGCCCGTGGGTATCCAGCACCAGCAAAACGTCGGGAATGGCATGGGTGATGGCCTGCAGGCGCGCGGCGGTGTCGGCGAGGGCACGCTCGGTGGAAATGCGTGCCTGTGCATCGCGCAGCAGCAGGCCCAGGATCATCGTGGCCGGCGTGAAGGTGAGCAAAAAGGGCACCGCCAGGTGCTGGTTCACGCGTGCCACCGCCTCGGGTGGCAGCCACTGGAACACGATGATTTCTGCCACATGCACCAGCAGGCCGAAGACCAGAAGTGGCAACGGCTCTACCGAAATCCACTGGCGGGCATGCGCTGCGCGGTAGGCCAGCCCCATGGCGGTGCACATGAGGATGACGGTGACCCCCACCTCGGTGCCGCCACCGCCCAGCCAGATCCGGGCCACCACCGCCATCACAGTGGCCACGCCTGCGATCAGCGGGCCGCCAAAGAGTCCGGCCATGCTCAGCACGACGGAGCGGGCATCAAAGATGACGCCGGGCATCAGCTCGATGGGCGTCAGCATGCCGATGACGCAAATCCCCCCGAACAGCACCCCTGACGCAATCTGCTCCGCCATCGGGCGACCCCGCCAGTAGCGCAGGTTGAAGCCGTACAGGTAGCACAGCGCCAGCAGCAGGGCAGCAGCTTTGACGAGGGCGATGAACAAGGAGCCTCCCGGATTTGTAACCAATCCCATCATCCGGGAAACGCAAACTTTCGTAAACGTGAAAATGGCCCCGGGGGGCCAATATTTCCCGGCTTTGCTGCCCCCGGGGGAGGTTTTTATGGCGCGGGGGATGCCGGCGCCGAAACACCCGCCCCCGGAATCTCAGGACAGCAGCGCCTGGGCGAACTCGCGCGCGTTGAAGGTTTCGAGGTCTTCGAGCTTTTCCCCCACGCCGATGAAATACACAGGGATGGGGCGCTCCTGCGCGATGGCGGCCAGCACGCCGCCCTTGGCCGTACCGTCGAGCTTGGTGACGATGAGGCCGGTGAGCTGCAGCGCGTCATCGAACGATCGAACCTGCGCCAGCGCGTTCTGGCCGGTGTTGCCGTCGATCACCAGCAGCACCTCGTGCGGGGCGGTGGCATCGGCCTTGGTCACCACGCGCTTGATCTTTTGCAGCTCCTGCATCAGGTGCAGCTGGGTGGGGAGGCGGCCGGCGGTGTCCACCAATACCACGTCCTTGCCGCGTGCCTTGCCCGCCGTGACGGCGTCAAAGCTCACGGCAGCCGGGTCGCCACCTTCCTGGCTCACGATTTCGACCGTGTTGCGGTCGGCCCACACGCCCAGCTGCTCTCGCGCCGCGGCGCGGAACGTGTCGGCTGCGGCCAGCAGCACGGCTGCGCCTTCGTCGGCCAGGTGTTTGGTCAGCTTGCCGATGGAGGTGGTCTTGCCGGCACCGTTGACGCCTGCCACCATGATCACGGTGGGGGTGTGCTCGCCGATGACCAGCGATTTTTCGAGCGGGCGCAGCAGGTCGGCCAGCGCGTCGGCCAGCAGGCCCTTGACCACTGCCGGGTCGGTGGCCTTGGCCTCCTTCACCCGGCGCTTGAGGTCTTCCAGCAGATGCGTGGTCGCCTTCACGCCGGTGTCGGCCATCAGTAGGGCTTCTTCCAGCTCTTCATACAGCGCATCGTCGATTTTGGTGCCTGTGAACACCGTGGTGATGCTGGTGCCCGTCTTGCGCAGTCCGGACTTGAGGCGGTCGAGCCAGCCTTTGCGTTCCGCGGGGACGGGCGCTGCCGTTGGCGCAGCGGCTGGTGCGGCAACGGGCACAGGCACTGACACGGCCGGCGTTGCAGGAGCAGGCGCGGGGACTGGTGCGGGGGCGGCTGGCGTGGACCGCAGGGCCGCGGGACTTGCGGCGGGTGCAGGCAATGGAGCCAGGGTCGGGGCCATCGTGACTGGCGCCACGGGCGCCGCCGGGGCCGGCGCATCGGCCGCGCCCCACGGTGTTGCAGCGGGCGCAGGCGCCGCCTCGGGGGCGCGCGAGCCAAACGGGTTGCGCAACCAGCCAAAGCCTGGCACCGCCGCGATGCCCGATGCAGTGGGGGCTGCCGCCGCCGATGCCTCCGGTGCTGGTGCCGGCGCGGGTGCCGGTGCGACAGGCGCGGGCGCGGGCGCCCAGGGCGCTGCGGGGCTGGCCGTATCGGGAGCGGGCAGGGGCACAGGCGCTGCAGCAGGTGAGGGCGGCTGCGCCGCTGGCAGCTCAGCAGACTCGGTGGGCGCGGGGGCAGGCTTTTTCTTGAAAAAACTGAACATTGGCGGGTTCTTAGAATCAGTGCATTCTATGAAACGCGCTTTCACCCTATTGGCCCTCGCGGCCAGCCTCTGTGCCGGAGCTGCCGTCGCGGCCACCCCCCCGGTCTCCGCAACCACTCCGTCCGCGCCGGCCACGGCCTCCGGTGCGCAGCAGTTCACGCTGAAAAACGGCATGCAGCTCATCGTGCAGCCCGACCACCGGGCCCCCACCGCGGTGCACATGCTGTGGGTGCGTGTGGGCTCCATGGATGAGGTCGATGGCACCACGGGCGTGGCCCATGTGCTGGAGCACATGATGTTCAAGGGCTCCAAAACCGTGAAACCCGGCGATTTTTCGCGCCAGGTGGCTGCGCTGGGCGGGCGCGAAAACGCCTTCACCAGCCGCGACTACACCGGGTACTTCCAGCAGATCCCCTCGCACCGCCTGGAAGACGTCATGCGGCTGGAGGCCGACCGGTTTGCCAACAACCAGTGGCCCGACGAAGAGTTCAAGAAAGAAATCGAGGTGGTGAAGGAAGAGCGCCGCCTGCGCACCGAAGACCAGCCCCGCGCCCTGCTGGCCGAGCAGCTGTTTGCCACCACCTTCATCGCGTCGCCCTACCGCCGGCCCATCGTGGGCTGGATGAGCGATCTGGATGCCATGACGCCCGAGGACGTGCGCGCGTTTCATCGCCAGTGGTATGCGCCTGCCAATGCCGCCGTGGTGGTGGCGGGTGATGTGGACGTGAAGAAGGTGCGCGCCCTGGCCGAGAAGTACTACGGCAGCCTGCCTGCCCGCGCCGTACCGGCCCGCAAGCCCCGTGTGGAGCCTGAGCAGCGCGGCCTGCGCCGCATTGCCGTCAAGGCCCCGGCCGAGCAGGCCTACGTGGCGCTGGCGTTTCGCACGCCAGGCCTGGAGCGCGTCGAGAACCTGGACGCCAGCGACCGCGACGCGCTGGCTCTGATGGTGCTGGCCGCCGTGTTCAGCGGCTACGACGGCTCCCGCCTGGACCGCGCGCTTACGCAGGGCGACAACCGCGTGGCTGACACCGTGAGCAGCGGCGCGATGGTCACCGGCCGCGGTCCCAGCCTGTTCATGCTGACGGGCGTTCCCGCCCAGGGCAAGACGGCGGCGCAGGTCGAAGAAGCACTGCGCGCCGAAGTCGCACGCGTGGCCCAGGGCGGCGTGAGCGAGGCCGAACTCAACCGCGTCAAGACCCAGTGGATTGCATCCACCGTGTACGAACGCGACTCGGTGATGAACCAGGCACAGGAACTGGGCGGCAATTGGGCGCAGGGCTTTCCGCTGGACGCCAACGAAAAGCTGCTGGCGCTGTTGCGCACCGTGACGCCGGCCGAGGTGCAGGCCGTGGCCGCCAAATATTTCGGGGACGACCAGCTCACGGCTGCCACGCTGCTGCCGCAGCCGCTGGATGCCCCGCGCGCCCGCCCCACGCTGCCACCCGGCAGCACCATCCGTTGAATGCGCCCTGCCGCCACCGCACATGATCACTTTCAAAAACGTAGCAGTCAGGGCAATGATTGCCAGCGCTACCGCCCTGTTTTATACCAATTCGGCCTGGGCGCTGCTGCCCATCCAGCACTGGACGGAGCCCAACGGCGCCAGGGTGTGGCTGGTGGAGAGCCCTGTCATCCCCATGGTGGATGTGCAGATCGACTTTGACGCCGGCAGCCGCCGCGACCCGGCCGGCAAGGCAGGCCTGGCCAGCGCCGTGGCCAACATGGCGTCCAAGGGTGTGAAGGCGGCGGGCACCGAGCCCGCAATGGACGAAAACGCCCTGGGCGAAGCCTGGGCAGACCTGGGCGCCAGTTTTGAGGCCAGCGCCGACAACGATGCGCTGCACTACTCGCTGCGTTCGCTGACGGATCCACCGCTGCTGGCGCGCGCCGCGCAGCTGGCCGCCCGCCAGATCGGCGAGCCCGGCTGGCCTGCCGACGTGTGGCCACGCGACCGTGCCCGCTGGATCGCCAGCCTGAAAGAAGCCAACACCCGCCCCGCCACGGTGGCGGGCCAGGCGTTTGCCGCCGCCGTGTACGGCAGCCACCCCTACGGCACGCGCACCACCGAAGACACGCTCATGCGCATCCAGGTGGAAGACATGCAGGCCTTCCACACCCAGCTGGTGGCCAGCTGCCGGGCCAAGGTCAGCATCGTGGGTGCGGTGTCGCGCGCGCAGGCGCAAACGCTGGTGGCCACGCTGCTGTCGCGCCTGCCGGCCAGTGCCGGCTGCGCTCCGTTGCCGCCCGTGGGCGAAATCGCCGCGCTCACCGCGCCGGTAGAGCAGAACATCCCGTTCGCCTCCGCGCAGGCCCATGTGCTCATCGGCCAGCCCGGCTTTGCCCGGCGCGACCCGGACTTCCTGGCCCTGCTGGTGGGCAACCACATCCTGGGTGGCGGTGGCTTCGTGTCGCGACTGACCAGCGAGGTGCGCGAAAAGCGCGGCCTGAGCTACAGCGTGTACAGCTACTTTGCGGGTGGCCTGCACGCCGGTGCGTTCACCGTGGGCCTGCAGACGCGGCCTGACCAGGCGGCCCAGGCCGTGAAGGTCTCGCGCGACGTGATCAGCCGCTACGTAGCCGAAGGCCCCACCGAGGCCGAGCTGCGCGCCGCCAAGGACAACCTCATCGGCGGCTTTGCGCTGCGCATCGACAGCAACAAGAAGCTGCTGGGCAATGTGGCCAACATCGCGTGGAACGACCTCCCGCTCAACTACCTGGACGATTGGACGAAAAAGGTGGAGGCGCTGACCGTGGCCGACGTGCGCGCAGCCATGGCCAGGAAGCTGCAGCCCGAGCGCATGGTGACCGTGGTGGTGGGGGGCAAGCCATGAGCCGCTCCACCCTGCGCGTGAGCGCCATCAACGCCGAGATCCGCAAGGCCCAGGCGGCGGCAGCGGCCCCCGCCACCCGCGTCAGTGCAAAGGCCGCGGCCAAGGACAAGGCCGCTGCGGCAGCGGCCGCCGCGCCCAAGGGGGCAGGTGAGATCCGCATCATTGGCGGGCTGTGGAAGCGCACGCGGCTGCAAGTGGCCAGCCGCCCCGGCCTGCG